>JAEEGL010689103.1_pt1 | contig 18788 bp, 15 predicted proteins | sample 9134231 | NCBI WGS metagenome assembly JAEEGL01 (sample SAMN16246548, study PRJNA631951) | gut metagenome | biome: gut microbiome; feature: rumen; material: fiber-attached | host: Bos | place: Iran: Karaj | collected 2018-10 | reverse complement strand
CGGACGGTGTCACCGGCAATCTCCTGATCCGCAATGGCCTGCGTTCCGGAGAAACGGTACTCCTGGCCGGGATGGGATAAAGCATCCGATACATCAAGCTTCATGTCCTCACCTCAAAAGTGACCGACGATTATTATACTTGCCCGCCAAACGTTTGTCAACAAGGAATTTCACGTTCCCGGGCCGCAAATTCGGAACAAATTCGGAGCAAATTCGGAACTGCAAATTCGGAAGCCTTCGCGGCTTATTCGTCCCGCACCTTGCCGGTGGTCACCAGATCCAGCGTATCCCGTGCGATCATGATCTCCTCGTTCGTGGGAATCACACACACCTTCACCCGGCTGTCGTCCGACGAAATCACCGCTTCGCTGCGGGTCTTGTTCTTCTCCGGGTCAATCTTCGCGCCCATGAATTCCAGCCCTTCGATCACCCGCTCACGCAGATAGGCGTTGTTCTCGCCGATGCCCGCGGTGAAGACGATGACGTCCACCCCGCCCATGGCGGCGGCATAGGAGCCGATATATTTGCGAATGCCGTAGATCAGCATCTCCCGGGCCAGCAGGGCGTTTTCGTCTCCCTTGTCCGCCAGATCGTCAATATCCCGGCAGTCGCTGCTCTTGCCGCTGATGCCCAGCAGCCCGCTCTTCTTGTTCATCATCGTCAGCACATCATCCACGCTGATGGGATGTCCCAGGGGTGTGCCGTCGTCCTTCAGCGGGTTGTTGGCGATAAACTGCACCACCGCCGGATCGCAGCTGCCGCAGCGGGTGCCCATGAGCAGGCCCTCCAGAGGCGTCAGGCCCATGGAAGTATCCTGGCATTTGCCGTCCATCACGGCGCTCAGGCTGGAGCCGTTGCCCAGGTGGCAGATGATGATCTTTTTGCCCATCGGGCTGATTCCGAGGAATTCGCATACCCGGCGGCTCACATAGCGGTGGCTGGTGCCATGGAAACCGTAGCGGCGAACATGCAGCTTTTCCTCATACATCTTTGGGACGCCGTACATATACGCCTTTGGCGGCATGGTCTGATGGAAAGCGGTATCGAATACGGCAACCTGAGGCGTGCCTTTCATTACTTTCTCGCAGGCCTCGATCCCCATCAGGTTTGCGGGGTTATGCAGCGGCCCCAGCGGGAAGCATTCACGGATAGCATCCTTGACTTCCTGGTTCACCAGCATGGAGGCGGTAAATTTATTGCCGCCGTGCAGGACACGGTGGCCAACAGCACCGATCTCATCCGTGCTCCTGATAACGCCGAATTCCGGATCCTGAAGAATCTTCAGCATCAGCTGCGCCGCCGCCTCGTGATCCGGAATCGCTTCTTCCACCACCGTACTCTTATCACCCGCTGAATGCTTCAGCCGGCTTCCTTCGATACCGATGCGCTCCACAAGCCCCTTGGCCAGCTCCTGCTCGCCCTCCATGTCAATCAGCTGATACTTCAGTGAGGAGGATCCCGCGTTCACAACCAGAATCTTCATGATTTTCTCCGTCTCCTTCTTCGTATTCATGGAATTCACCTGTGTTTATTATACACAACATTCAGGCAAAAGAAAAGGGAAATTTTCAACCTTTCCGCACCTGCTGCTGGTAGGACCATTCCTCCCGGAGACCGGATCCCTGGCACCACAGACTCCAGGCCGGGTCCGGAGACAGTTCCTTCCTGTTTCTGCATATCCGGATCCCGCTTTCCCGCCAGTACGAGGTCATTTCAGAATCAGATCGCATGCCTAACAAAAGCGTTTCCCGCGGCAGGGGAAGCATATCAAGTGTTTCCTTTCTCCATCCAAGCATCGCTGCTGCGCAGATCCGGCTGATCCGGGCCCGGGGATAGCGGCGTGTACAGACAGCATTCAGCAGTTCCCTGCGTGTATTCACCTTCTGTGCCGCCTGAAAAATCCGGTCTTCCAGACCCTCAGAGACATCCGGCAAACCGGCGATTTCTGTCCGGTCCATTTTCCGCAGCTGCCGGATCAGTATTGAATCCGTCCTTCGTTCATCCGGAATTATCTGATTCAGGAATGCCCGCCGTATGATCCGGGCACTTCCTTCCGGCACTGCGCCAAAGGCATGGGCATAGTCTCCCCGGGCCAATGCTTTCCGGACTGCCATAGCTGAAGGGTTTTCGGATTCAATGGACTCCGTATGATAATCCCCGTCACGCGGGATAGCGCATGGGATAATTTCTGGTCGGACCCGATAAATTGCACGCAGATAACAGATGGCCAGAATATTATTGGGCTGCGCCATCGCGGAGGCAGCCTCGGGATCGATCTCCCGCATGGCCGATTCGACCGCCCGGGGGTAGCCGCAGCCTTCCGCCAGCAGTTTTTTCAGTCTGCTCCGGAATTCCTCCGAAGGTGATTCCGTTTGCTCCGCCGCCCGTTTCAGATGCAGCAGTTCTCTGCTTTCCGCACCGAATGCCAGATGGGTCATTCCAAGAGCCGACAGCAGAGAAATCGCGCCGATGGCATAATGTTCTGCATCCCTTACCGTCCATTCAGTCGGCAGCAGAAAAACCGCGTCTGCCCCGCCGGCCAGCGCACACTCCGCCCGGTCGTATGGGGATAACATGGCCATTTCTCCCCGCTGCTTGAAGCATCCGCTCAGTACAACATAAGTGAAATCAGGCTGAACCCGCTCCCGGGCCAGCCTGAGATGCCTGGCATGTCCATTGTGGAAAGGATCATACTCCGCCACAATCCCCAAAATCCTCTTCATCTTCCGTATTCACTCCGGCAGATATCAGACTGTCATTCCTTTAAGTTCTCCAGCAGATACCGCGCCACAAAGACGCCGCTGGCACTGGCATGGCTCAGGCTGTGCGTCACGCCGCTGCCGTCTCCGATGACAAAAAGGCCTGGCTGGGTAGTCTCCAGATGGTGATCCAGTTCCACTTCCATGTTGTAAAACTTGACCTCCACCCCATACAGCAGCGTGTCATCATTCGCCGTTCCAGGCGCGATTTTGTCCAGGGCATAAATCATTTCGATAATCCCGTCAAGAATCCTCTTGGGAATCACCAGGCTCAGATCCCCGGGAGTTGCGCTGAGGGTAGGCGTCACAAAAGAACCTTCGATTCGGCCCGGTGTGCTGCGTCTGCCCCGGATCAGGTCGCCAAAGCGCTGCAGAATCACGCCTCCCCCCAGCATATTGCTCAGCCGGGCAATACTCTCGCCGTATCCGTTGGAATCCTTGAAGGGTTCTGAAAAATGCTGGCTCACCAGCAGCGCAAAATTTGTGTTTTCCGTATGCTTTGCCGGATCCTCATAGCTGTGTCCGTTAACAGTGACAATGCCGTTTACATTCTCGCTGACCACCGCACCATGGGGATTCATGCAGAATGTTCGAACCCGGTCTTCAAATTTCTGGGTCCGGTAGACGATCTTGCTTTCATACAGTTCATCAGTTAAATGGCTGAAAACCGCCGCAGGCAGTTCAACCCGCACGCCGATATCAACCCGGTTGCTGTGGGTTCGGATACCCATCTCCCGGCAGATTCCCTCAAGCCATTTGCTGCCGCTGCGGCCCACGGAGATAACCAGCTTCGGAGCGGTATGCCAGGCATCTCCCACCTTGATTTCATATTGCCCGCCTTCATGCCGGACATCCTGAACCTGGTTTCCAAAGTGGAATTCCGCTTTGTCCTTCAGTTCCTCATACATCTGCTGCAGCACCACGTAGTTAATATCCGTCCCCAGGTGGCGGACCTCAGCGTCCAGCAGATGCAGTCCATTCTCGAGGCACTTCTTTTTGATCGCGGTATTTGCTGTGGAGTAAAGCTTTGTTCCGGCGCCACCATACTGCAGATTAATCTGATCTACATATCGCATCAGTGCAAGGGCCTTTTCCTTGCCGATATACTCATGAAGGCTGCCGCCGAAGTCATTGGTGATATTGTATTTCCCGTCGGAGAACGCGCCGGCGCCGCCAAAACCGCTCATAATGGAGCAGGATGCACATCTGATACAGTTTTTAATCCTGTCTCCGTCAATGGGGCATTTTCGGCTTTCCAGGGGCTTGCCCATTTCAAAAACCCCAACCTTCAGCAGCTTCCGGGATCGGGTCACCAGTTCATAGGTGGTAAAGATGCCGCCGGGGCCTGCGCCGATAATCAACACATCATACTGCATGTTTTTTACTCCACTCATCATGATCCGGAAACAATGTTCCGGTGCAAAAAGCAGAGACGCTCTCAGAGAGTCTGCTTTTCCATCTGTTCCCCTTTTTCAAGAATGTCCACCACCCGGGGTGTCCATTCCTCCCGGCCTGCGCGGCGCTTTTCCGTCAGTTTCAGCACAAGCAGGCTCACAGCCAGGCCGAGCGCTGCCCCCGTCAGGGAAGGGACATCCTTCCCGCCGGAAACGGCATATCCCGCCAGCATGCCTGTGAGCAGCCCCATCAGAGGCAGGCCATAGGCGATGGCAGAAGCTTTCGCGACCATCCGGTCAGGCATATCCACAATGGCGATATCGCCGATCCGGCCTTCACCCTTTACCCGGATCCGGTGCTCCTTCTTTCCGCCTTCGCAGGCATGGCAGGCCGCGCAGGCTTCCGGCCGGCAAAAGGTAATCTCCATCATGCCGTTCCTGCTGTCCGTAATTTCACCGGGCTGTCTCATGGCTTATTCTTCCTCCTCATCAGTACGGCTGGACCGGCATATCCCATTTTTGCCTGTTCAGCCTGCACCTGCAGATATTCAACGCGGAAGGATTCCTCATCCTGCATGCAGATGTGAACCGTTTTTCACATCTCATCCAGAATATCGTCAACGGAAATGGGAATGGTTACCAGCCGGGTGCTGTCATCCGCAAAGCCCGGCTGCAGATAAAACACGGGTTCTCCCGTTTCATCCAGATAGAAATCCTCTTCCGGGAAGAACACGTATTCCAGATCCTCTTCCTGCAGATCCTCCCGGATCTCGATACCGTCCATCTCCCGGAGCCGTTCCCAGACCATTTTCCGCACAGCATCATCCGCTTTTCCGGTTTGCCGGTTCTGCAGCCAGGTATCGCTTTCCTCGCTCTCCAGCAGGCCGAGAAGATAAGGCAGCGCCACGGAAGATCCCGGCTTCAGGCCTTTCCGGGAAAATGTATGTCCCGTATAGGTTTCCAGGCTGCCCTGCCATGTGTTCAGCAGCACCGAAAAGAAGTCATCGTTATTGCAGGTTACTTCATAGGAAATCTCCACAGTGATGTTTTTCTGTGCTTTCTGCTCCCGGTAGTAATCCGCGTTCATGGGTATTTCGAATTCCTCTGCATCCCGGGCAATGGTCTGATAAAAAGTGTTGATCAGCTCCGCCGAGGAATCCGCCGGATCTACCTGAGGATAGGCATACGAATAGATATATTGGGCCTGATCCGTCAAATCAATCCTTACGGATCCTTTCAGATCCTCTGTCAGATCCAGCGGAGCTGCCAGTCCCGTTAATATCGGGAGCAGTGCCAGCAGAACTGTCACGCTCATGGCGATCGCTCTGCGTTTCATCCGCATGCTTTCCCTTTCCTTCCCTTTTTGTGATTTTTCTCCCGGTTCATGGCGGTTATTCTCCCGGATTCTCCGGAAGCTCCGAATCCGGATTCCTTTATTTCGTATATGTATACCGGGCGTTCAGCCAGGGCATACTGTTATAGGTGGAGTATGCGTCTGCGTACAGCCGGTAATACTGTCCCACCACCCAGCTGGTCCGGCTGTAATTCTGAACCAGCACCGGCTGGCTCTTTCCGTCCTCGCTGGTATTGATGACCACCATCTGCGGTTTTTCGGAGATGGAGTACTGTACTACACCGGTCACCACATATACCTGTCCGTAACTGGCCCGGTAAGCCGTGTTGCTCAGCAGCTCGCTGTATCCTTCCGCGCTCAGCGGCCAGGCTTTCACCGTATATTTATCCGCCGGAGGCACGTAGTAGACCTTGTGCTCAACGGTGGATGGCTTCTTCCCCGGATAGGAGGCAGTGATAGAAATAATATTATCCCCGATATGGTCGAAAATCGCATTAAAGCTGAACTTTCCGGTGGAATCCAGGCTTGTGATGTCGAGATCGGAGTGGGGCGACGAGATTTCCACATAAGCTCCCGGCAGCGTTGTGGCGCTGACCTTAATGACATCATCATAGGTTGTACCGTATGTGCCCACCGCCAGATCCAGCGGAATCTCCTGCGGCGCACGGTACAGGGTCACGCGGAGAGTGTTATCCCGGCAGTACTGGCTGCGGACCACGATATTGAACACGTTGTCCCCGATCGGCTGTACTGTCGCGTTGTAGCTCATGATCCCTGTCTCAGAGGATACGGTGTCCGAACAGTCCAGCCCGTTGACCGTCACCTTGGAGCCGGGGCGGACAGTAATCTGGATGGTGCTCATGGTGGTGGAGACTTCGGTACGCAATGCCTCCGGTGAATCCAGTGTTACCGGACTCAGGGGGATATAAATCGTATAGGTAATCGGCTCCAGAGGCGTCTGCCGGCCTGCCGCTGTTTTCAGGAAGGGCGTCATGGTCACATCCATCGTCTCTTCCAGTGTTCCCTCATAGTTGTCATACCAGGTATGATCCGCTACCTGCACCGTTGCAAATCCGCCGGAAACCACGTAGCTGGCGTGCAGCTCCCGGATATATATCTGCTGTCCGTCCTCTCCGGGAATCAGAATTGTATGCGCGGCCAGATCATCCATCATGCTGGCAGTTACGGAGGCCGCCGGACCTGCTGCGACATGGCTCTGCCGGTCCGTAAAAAAACGCCAGGTAAAGTATCCTCCCGTCGCAAGCATCGCGACCAGGAGAAGCGTTCCGAAAAAATGCAGGGCTTTCCTGCGTTTCCGTGCCCGGGAAGGCATTTTTTTCCCGATTGAAGAAGCATAGGCATAATGGTGATTGGCCATGGGATCATCATATACCCGGTCATAGCTCCGGGGTTCAATGAAGCTTCCCGTATCATCCATATACCGGACCCGATGGCGGATTTCCGCTTCCTGCTCTGCGGCAAGGCCTTCCGGAGAAACCCGGCGCATCCGGATTGTTCCCTTTGCATCCGGGGGCAGCTCCTCCCAGGAGGATTTCCGCTCCGGCTCCGCGCCTTCGATCCGCGCGGCGTCCTCGTTCCCGGTATTTCTTCGAAGTTCCTTCTGCTTTTCAGCGCCTTCCTGTTTCCTTTTTTTCAGATCCTGCATCTCCCGGGCCAGCACATCGCGGGCGTCCGGCGTGCTGTCCGCGTTGCCGAATTCATCCACCCGGATATAGGCAGTTCCGGGACCCTCATCCCGCAGGCTTTCCTTCCATTCAAGCCGGGACGCCGCGTCAATATTCAGCGGAGCCCCGCATCGGGTGCAGTGGGGCATGGAAGCCCTGTTCCACTGGCCGCATTCAGGGCATTTCATGGCTCTTAATCATCCTCCACCACCAGGAAACTGTTCTTCAGATAGTTCGCCATCGCACTCCGGCAGGCTTCCCAGTCAATCTCCTGTACCGCCATGGAAGCGAATGTGATCGGCGAAGCAGCTCCGTCAGGGGGGATCCGCAGCTCCTCAATCGTGCAGTCCCGCAGGGAGTAGGCGTATCTGGCCGCGTTCAGCATCTCCTCCAGGTTGATGTTGGTCATGGTATTGTTATCCATAATATTGTTTACCAGCGCTTCTGCTTCCTCCCAGGTGATCTCCCGGCATTTGTCCGCCAGCGTGCTCATCACGGTTCTGGCCCGCTGGGTCCGCATAAAGTCACCGCCGCCGCCCGCTTTCCGGATCCGCATGTAAATCACGGCGCTGTGACCGGCGAAATGGTACAACCCGGGCCGGTGTGTCGCCCCGGCGCGCAGGTCGGTGCCGGTTTTCACGTTCCGGACTGATCCGTCAGGCACCGCATATTTTCTCAGGTAGTTGATTTCCTCCCGGTTCAGCTCAATATCCACGCCGCCCAGATAATCCACAATATTGGCAATCTGGGTAAAGTCAAACAGGAGATAGTCCTCCACCCGGACATTGATATGCTGGCTGATCACCCGGCAAAGCGCCTCCGGTCCCAGCCGTTTTGCAATATAATTGATCCGGCCGAATCCCATCTCCTCCGGGTTTTCATCCATTGGCCGCCATACCAGCGCATCCCGGATAAAAGAGGTCAGCATCACCCGGTGTGCCCGGGTATCCAGCGTTACGAGCACAATTCCGTCCGTGTTGCCCAGATTTCCCGGATTCCCATGCCATACGTCCGTGCAAAGCAGCAGATAGTGATGCTGTCCCTCCTGAACCGGCGCAATTTCTTCGATCGGAATGGTCTGGATCGGCTTCGGTGCCCGTTCATCTCCGGCTGCACTTCCTGCCGCCGCCAGACAGATGATCAGTATGATGCTCATCAGCCTGCATTTCATCATCCATCCCTTCCTTTCGTGCGGAAATAACTGCAGATATTATATCTGATCCCCGGGAGTTTTGTAAAGCCGGGCCGTGCCTGGCCCGGATCAGAACGGCGCCGGTATGCTGAATATTCTCCCGTCCAGCTGTGGCAGCCTTCCGTCGGTTTCAATTTTCAGGCTCACGGCACAGAGCCGCAGTGTTCTGGTCCGGTTCTCCCGGTTCCACATCCGGTCTCCGTAAACATCATCCCCGAGAATCGGATGCCCCAGCGCTGCCAGATGGGCTCTGATCTGATGGGTTCGTCCGGTGATCAGGTGAATCCTCAGCCGCGAAACAGGTCCCGCCTCGATCGTATCATAGGCAGTGATGATCCGCTTTGCCCCTTCCCTCGGATGATCCAGCACCTGCACTCTGGCCGCCTTCGCGTCCTTGATCAGCCACGCCCTGCATTCCGCCCGGGGTGGTTTTGGAATTCCCCGCACAAGGCATTCGTATTCTTTTTCCAGGCTTCGCTCCCGGAATATTTCTGTCATCGTCTCCAGCGCCGGCGCATTCTTTGCAAAAAGGCACAGACCGCTTGTCTGGTTATCCAGCCGGTGACAGGCTGCCGGAAGGAAAACGTTTTCCGCCGGCAGCGCCCCTTCCCGGACAGCGCGCGCACACAGATCCGTCAGCGTAATCCCGCCTTTTCCGTCCGGCTCGACGGAAATCCCGGCCGGTTTGTTGACCAGCATCACGTCCGCGTCTTCATAGATGATTGCCAGCGGGATTTCTTTCTCCGTTTCCGGCAGGTAGATCCGAAGCTGCTGGCCCGTCTGCACCCGGACCTCCTTCGCCACCCGCTTTCCGTCCAGCTTGATGTCTCTGCGTAAAAAAGCCGCTCGGACACTTCCTTCCGGCAGCTCTGGAAAATATCGGTGAATCAGGCGATCCACCCTTTCTCCCTCCCCCTGGGGAGGAATGATCAGTTCCTTCAGATTCATGGTCTCCTGTCCTGCAAAAGCGTTTTCATCGCTTTGGTCAGCATGACATTGCTTTGCTGCTGGTTTTACTGCATCCGGGCCATATTCAGGGATACCCATTTGGGGACCCGGTCATGAATGTCCGCCAGCGCGGAAAGCATTTCCGCAGTCGGCAGACAGATGATCCTTGAAGCCAGAACCTCCCGCATCTCCTGAACCGGCGCTCCCTGTTTCGCAAGCAGCATCAGATCCTCGACCGTATCCTCCGCCCCGGCTTCCGGGCGGGTCAGCTGCTGAATAACATCCAGCATTTTTTCGTACAGAGGATCCTCCACCTCCATCAGGCTTTCATAGATTTCCTCCATCCGCTGCTGATCCCCGGATATCGTGAGGCGTTCCGGACGCTGCAGAAAGCCCCTTGGATCTGCCAGGCCCGGATGAATCAGCATCAGCCGGCCCTCCTGATCGATCATGGTTTCGAACGAAGCCTTCAGCAGCCGGCTGTACAGCACGGGCTGATCGGCCGCCATGGTCCCCTGCAGCTGCCATGCCATATCCCGGATCACCGTTTCCGCCGGCATGGCGCCAGCCAGATAAAGGGTGTTATCAACGGTTTCCACGATTCTTTCAACGATTTCATGGATCCGTTTCACATCATCGCTGGCAGTCGTCAGGATGGTCATCAGGCAGGCCCACCTCGGCATCAGGATCCAGTCCTTCCGGTTCGGGTCCACCTGGCACCACAGGCGTTTAATCAGGGATCGGGCCGGAATCAGGTCATTCCAGTCGTAAAGCGGCATTTCCCCGCCGAGAACAGCCAGCTTGATCGCCAGATCGGTCTCTTCCGGGCTCAGGAGTGCGTACTCCGCTACAAAATGGGACAGTACCTGTTTCCGCATTTCCTCAATTGTATGCAGCCGGGGTTCCTTCTCTTCCTCCGCCATCCAGCTGATTTCGAACAGCCGCTCCGCATCCACATCCGTTGTTTCCGCGTCAAAAAGGCCACAGCCGCCCAGACCTGCGAGCTCCTTCTCGCAGGATTCCAGGCGGCTGGCCCGTAAGATGCTCAGCGTCCGATCCGTCCACCTCGTGGAACGTGTTTTGAAGTCAGATACCATGCTTCTCCTGTACAGTTCAGATTCTGACGATCCATCCGTTTTCATCCGGCAGCCGTCCGTACTGGATGCCCGTCAGGGTGTCATAAAGCTTCTGGCTGATGGTTCCGATGCCGCCGTCACCAACGGTCACCTTTTCATCCCGGAGCGCCAGCGTGCCCACAGGGCTGATCACCGCGGCCGTACCGGTTCCAAAGGCTTCCGTCAGCTTGCCGCTCTTTGCGTCCGCAAAAATCTCTTCCACGTTCAGCCGGGCTTCTTCCGCTTCATAACCCAGCTGTTTCGCCAGCTTCAGCACACTGTCCCGGGTGATACCGGGCAGAATGGATCCGTTCAGCTTCGGGGTCACAATTTTGTTCCCGTAGGCGAACATCATGTTCATGCTGCCCACTTCTTCAACGTATTTCTGCTCTACGCCATCCAGCCAGAGCACCTGGCTGAAGCCCTTCTTCTCCGCCACGTCTCCGGCCAGAATGGATGCCGCATAGTTTCCGGCGCACTTCGTAAAGCCCACGCCGCCGCGAACCGCGCGCACATATGCATCTTCCACATAGATGCTCACCGGCTTCAGCCCTTCCTTGTAGTAAGCGCCTACCGGACTCAGGATGATATAGAACAGGTAAGTCTTGCTCGCGTGGACACCCAGGCCTACATCCGTGGAAATCATTGTCGGGCGGATATAAAGGCTGGTTCCGTCCCTGTGCGGCACCCACTCCGCATCCAGCCGCACCAGCTGCTTCAATCCCTCCAGGGCCGTTTCCTCATCCAGCGCAGGCATGCCCATGCGCTGGGCGCTGCGGGTCATCCGGGCCAGGTTGTCGGCCGGCCGGAACAGCTGAAGTCCGCCGTCTTCCCGGCGATAGCATTTGGTTCCCTCGAAGATCGCCTGGCCGTAGTGCAGCACCATGGCCGCTGGATCCATGTCAAAGCATCCGTAGGGGACGATCCGGGCATTGATCCAGCCCTTTCCTTCCTCATAGTTCATCAGGAACATATGATCTGTAAAAATCCGTCCGAATCCAAGAGCCGTTTCGTCCTGGGGCTTCTGTTTCGGGGTGGTGGTCTTCGTAATTTTGATTTCCTGCATGGTTTCTCGCTTCCTTTCTCAGTTTCTGGGACGATTATACTCCTTCCCGGCTTCTTTGGCTATGTTTTTTTGCTGTATTCCGGGCCGCCCCCTGGTTTCCCCCGGACTCCGGCAGGTCTTTTTCGTCCGGTTCCCTTCATGAGCCGGAGCCATTATAGGCACTTTCCCTCCATTTATCAATCCCTGCCTGCGGGAGAAAAAGATTGACGCTCCCCGGCAAAAGTTGTATCATTAATTTAGTATTGGAATCCTTTGGAAACACTGTTCATGGAGGATTCCGAAGCTTTAAAACCAGTTTGAAAAAAGATGGAGGTTTTGCTGATGGATCGTCTGAATGCTTCCGTAGCCCCCACGCCTTCCCGCCCTGTAAAAGTGCTTCAGTTCGGGGAAGGGAACTTTCTTCGTGCTTTCGTGGATTATTTCTTTGATATCGCCAATGAGAAAACGGATTTCAACGGTTCCGTCGTTCTGGTAAAGCCGATTGCCTTTGGAAATCTGGATCGGTTTCACGATCAGGACTGTCGGTATACCGTGATTCTCCGTGGCCTGGAGGATGGGCAGCGGGTCGAGAAGACGCGGCTCATCACCTCCGTTTCCGATGCGGTGGATGCCGGCACCGAATATGAGAAATACGCCGCTTTCGCGAAGGAGTCCACCCTTCGCTTCATTGTTTCCAACACGACCGAAGCCGGTATCGTTCTGGACCGGGAGGATTCCTTTGAAGCCTGCCCGCCCCGTTCCTATCCTGGTAAGCTGACGAAATTCCTTTTTGAGCGGGCGGAGTTCTTTGGCTACGCTCCGGATAAGGGCCTGGTCATGCTGCCGGTGGAGCTGATTGATGATAACGGCATCATGCTGAAAAAGTGTGTCCTGGAGCTGGCGAAAATCTGGAATCTGGGCGATCGCTTTATCTCCTGGCTCGAGGAAGCATGCATCTTTACCTCCACGCTGGTAGACCGGATCGTCACCGGCTATCCCCGGGAGGATGCGGAGCAGCTCTGGCAGTCTCTTGGCTATGAGGATCAGCTGCTCGATACGGCTGAGCCCTTTGGTCTCTGGGTCATTGAAAGCCCCCGTGATCTTTCCGGGGAGCTTCCCCTGCCCGCATGCGGCCTCCCCGTCATTTTCACGGATAACCAGAAGCCTTATAAGCAGCGGAAGGTCCGGATCCTGAACGGAGCGCATACCTCGTTTGTCCCCGCTGCTTTCCAGCTGGGCTATGATATTGTCCTCGATGCGATGAATGATCCGCTTGTCGCTTCCTTCATGCATGACACCCTGCATCAGGAAGTGATTCCAACCCTGACGCTGCCGAAGGATGATCTGCTTTCCTTCGCTGATGCGGTCACCCAGCGTTTCCGCAATCCCTTTATTAAGCACGCGCTGCTTTCCATCTGTCTGAATTCGGTCTCCAAATGGAGGGCCCGTTGCATGCCTTCCCTGCTGATTTATCAGCAGCAGACCGGAAAGCTTCCGGAGCGGCTCACCTTCTCCCTCGCCGCCCTCATCAGCCTGTATCGCGGCGGTGTTCTGAAGGATGGGAAGCTGGAATGTCTGCGGGAGGGGGAACCCTATACCCTTCAGGATGACGCTGCCGTTCTCTCTTTCTTTGATGAGAATCGGAATACCCCTGCGGCGGAACTGGCTGAAGCCTTTATCGGGCGGGAGGATTTCTTCGGGCCGGATCTGAAGGCTGTCCCGGGACTCGTCGGAGCCGTTTCCTCCTATCTGGCCGAAATTGAGTCCGACGGCGTCCGGGCCGTGATGGAAAAGCACTTTGCCTGACGACCTTTTTTCACAGGGAGGGTTGAAGCCCTCCCTGATTCATCTTTTCAATGATCTGGAGGGTTTTGCCATGCCTGCTTTCCTTCGTATCAATCCTGCGGACAATGTGGCGGTTGCTCTGGAACCCCTGGCTGCGGGCACCGTCCTTCCCCTGCCGGAGGGCAGTGTTGCCGCCGTGGAGGAGATTCCCGCCGGCCATAAGATTGCTCTTTGCGACATTGCAGAGGGAGAAAACATCATCAAGTATGGTTTTCCCATCGGTCATGCCGTAAAACCGATTGCCCGGGGTTCCCATGTGCATATCCAGAATCTGAAAACCAATCTGTCGGAAACCCTGTCCTATTCCTGGAATCCGTCCCAAAAAGCAAAGCTGCCGGAAGTGGCGCCCCGGACATTCCTGGGCTACCCGCGGAAGGACGGGCGGGTCGGGATCCGCAATGAGCTGTGGATCCTGCCGACGGTCGGCTGTGTCAATGACATAGCAAAGATGCTGGAACGGGATATGCAGTTTCTTGTTGGTCCCGGGATCGATCATGTTCACGCTTTTCCGCATCCCTACGGCTGCTCCCAGATGGGAGATGATCAGGAAAATACCCGGCAGATCCTGGCTGATTTATGCTGTCACCCGAATGTGGGCGGTGTGCTGCTCCTGGGGCTGGGCTGCGAAAACTCCTCCATTGAAGAAATCCGGAAGCATTTTCCGGCGGACGCGGATGAATCCCGGATGCGCTTCCTCATCTGCCAGCAGTCGGAGGATGAGATTGCGGATGCAAAATCGCTCCTTTTGGATCTGGCGGAACAAATGAAACAGGAAACCCGGGTTCCCTGCCCCGCTTCGAAGCTGGTAGTCGGCCTGAAGTGCGGCGGCTCCGACGGATTCTCCGGTATCACGGCAAACCCGGTCATTGGCGGTCTCAGCGACCGCCTGGCTGCCCTGGGCGGTTCCTCGATTCTCACAGAGGTGCCCGAGATGTTCGGCGCGGAAACAATCCTGATGTCCCGCTGCGAAACCCGGGAGCTCTTCGAGAAAACGGTTTCCCTGATCAATGATTTCAAGCGTTATTATCAGGAAAACCATCAGACCATTTATGAAAACCCGTCTCCCGGGAACAAGGCCGGCGGCATTTCCTCTCTGGAGGATAAGGCGCTCGGATGTACTCAGAAGAGCGGTTTTTCACCGGTTCGGGGTGTTCTGGCCTATGGCGAGCGGGTCACCGTTCCGGGGCTGAATCTGCTTTCCGCTCCCGGAAACGACCTGGTGGCTGCCACAGCGCTCGCGGCCTCCGGCGCTCAGCTCGTGCTCTTCTCCACCGGCCGGGGAACTCCCTTTGCATCCCCCGTTCCGACGATGAAGATTGCCACGAACCCGACGCTTGCGGAGAAAAAATCCCACTGGATTGATTTTGCAGCAGGAGACCTTCTGAAGGGGAAAACTTTGGATCAGCTGGCTGATTCTCTGTTGGAGCTGGTGCTGGAAACAGCCTCGGGAAAGGAAGTGGTCAGCGAAGCCCGTGGCTTCCATGATCTGGCTATATTCAAGACCGGCGTCACCCTGTGATCCCAAATCCCGGAACATGTAACAGCGCCCTTTTCCCGGCCGGGGAAAGGGCGCGTGTTTTTTGACTGTATGATGCTCCGGAGCCTGCTATTTGATCTTGCTTCGGTCTCCAAAATAGATGATACTCAGCATGCCCGGCCCCGTGTGGGCACCGATCACCGGAGAGATGATGCGTTTCTCAATCCGGGCTTCCGGATCTTTTTCAAGGATTTCCTCTTCCATCCGAACCGCTTCCTCCGGCCAGTTGCCATGCGTGCTGTACATCCGGTGATCTGCTCCGTTCCAGCTGCCTTCAAACCGTTTACGCAGCTCCCGGATGGCGCTCCTCTCGCCCCGTTTCTTGTCGATGACCTCCAGCCTGCCGTTTTCATCAATGATCAGGATGGGGATGACATGCAGCATCGTCCCGACCTTGGCAGTCGTACTGGAGAGCCGTCCTCCCCGGCTCAGATGCATCAGATCCGTCACCATGAATACATGGCACACCTGCTTCGCCAGCTCCGTCAGATTTTCCGCCGCGGGCGCCGCGTCCATGCCTTCATCCCGGAACCCCACCGCTTTTTCAATCAGCAGATTAACTCCGCCGGTTGCGCTCAGGGTATCCACCACATACAGCTTTGCCGGAGCCAGCTTCCGGTTCAGCTTCTCCGCGGCCATTCTCGCGCTTTCCACCGTGCTGGTCAGTCCGCTGCTCAGGGCCAGGTAGATAATGTCCTTTCCTTCCTCCATGACAGGCCGGAAGGTTTCCTCATATTCACCGGGCGTAATCTGGCTGGTGGAGAACATTTTCCCTTCCCGCATCTCCCGGTAGAAGGCTATCAGTTCCTCATCGCTCTCAAAACCCGTCAGCGTCCGGGGTTCTTCGCCCCGGCTCAGGCACGTCATCGGTACAATTCGTACATTTCGTGCTTTCAGATAATCCGGCGACATGTCAGAGCTGGCATCCGCGAAAATCGCAAAATGTTCCATTCACGTTCTCCCTATTTCCCGGGACTTCCGGTCCCGCCACAGCCTGCGTTCTTCTCTCCCGAAACCTGCGACGGCGCCTATTGTATAGATCAATCTCTTCTTTGTCAAGTATTCCTCTTTCCTTTCCGGCGGATACTGCACCCGGTCAAATTCGCCCGGCATCCGGCGATCACTTTCTTCGGTATTCCTCACTGCCGTCTTTTTGAACGAATCTTGAAACAGTTTCTGAAAAAGCTTATAATTATCTGAGTATAGTTTTGAAAGGATGATCCCAGCCTTGAAAAACACCACCCGTATGGTTGCCCTGTTCAGCCTCTGTGTTGCGCTGATGCTGGTGCTGGGCCTGCTGGACAGGGCAGTTCCTCTCAGCGCACTGCTCTCCGGCGGCGTTCCGGGGCTGAAGCTCGGTCTGGCCAATACGGTGCTGCTCTATGCGGTATATCTGCTGGACTGGAAGGCTTCCGTTCTGCTGATGTTTGCCAAGGTGATGCTTTCCGGCTTTCTTTTCGGATCCCTCAGCGCGATTCTGTATAGCCTGTCCGGCGGAATTCTGAGTCTGGCAGTGATGCTGGCAGCCCGGAAAAATCCAAAGCTCAGCGCCATCATTGTCTGCATTGCGGCGTTTCTCAGCGATACGCTCCTTCTTTCCCGAAATCCCGCTCCCGGAGGCCAGATGCTCCTCTGTGTCTGGCTGATCGGTCTGGCCGGGCTGGCCGCGCTGGTTTTCTTCCTGCTGATCCGGAGATACCCGGACTGGGGGATCATCGGCGTCTCCATGTCCGGAGCGGTCTCCCATAATATCGGCCAGGTACTGATGGCTGCCCGGGTGTTGCGGACGCCGCAGCTGCTGACCATATACCTCCCCGTTCTGATCGGACTGGGGGCCGCGGTCGGCGTTCTGACCGGGCTTGTTGCCCGGCATGTGCTTCATGCTCTCCGTAAATTGCCGGAAGGAGGATTCCTGCCCCGATGAATCGTTTTTTTTCGTGTTCCCTTGCTCTGGCCATGCTCCTGTTCTTCCCTTTTTCCTTTGCTTCTGCGCAGAGCACTCCTGTGCCCGCGGCTGCACCGGAAGAGATCGCTGGCAACCCGTTTTCCCCTTCTGAAGATGCTGCTCCTGCCGCTACGCCGGTTCCGGCCAGAGGATATGTTCTCGTAACCACCGCAACCCAGATGGGTTTTCTTCCCCTGCCGGATGAGGAGGACTATGTTTTCCCGCTGACCCAGCTTCGGACGGACGGAACCTTTACGGAAAATGTCATCCATCTGACGCCGGAAGGGGTTTATATGGAATCCTCCACCTGTGAAAACCATGACTGTATTGATGAAGGCCTTGTCACGCTGGAGAACCGGAAAGACCGGATCCTTGGGAATATGATTATCTGCCTGCCCAATCAGGTGACCCTGCAGCTGCTGACGCCGGAGGAGATTCTTCCTTTGCTGTCGAAAAATGAAAGCCCGGCGGAATAGGATCCCGCCGGACGAATTCTTTCTTGTAATGATTGATTAACAGGAATAGGGACCGGATCGCTCCGGTCCTTATTTCATATATCTGTTTTATTTTGCGCTCTGGAAAGCAGCCAGGTCGCTGCAGTTCGCGTGTTCCGCGGCTGCGTTGACCGCGTTTTTCAGCCCGTTCGAAGAGAATGTTGCGCCGCTGACGCCATCCACGCCGGTGCCGTTCGCTTCTGTGATGATTGGAATCAGGGTGTCCATGGCCGCGCCGCCGATTTCCGGCGTCTCCGAGCTGCTGACGATTTCGATGCTCTCGATCCCGCTTTCACTGAAGACGACCTTCACCGTCATCGGGCCTCCGAAGCCGCTGTCAATGGCGGTATATGTGCCGGACGTGAATGTGATTCCTGCCGCCGGCTTTGTCTCTGCCTCTGTTTCCGTTGCTGCGGCAGCTTGTCCGCTCCGGGCCTGATCAAGTGCCTGGCTGACTGCTTCCGTGATTCCGTTCCGGGTCATGGTGGCACCTGTAATCGCGTCAATCTCACCGTCCGCGCGTCCAATCAAAGCCGCTGCATATGTTTCAAACTGGGGCACTCCAAAGGGTTGTTCTTCATCTCCCGCGATCTCCGCAGCTGTAATGCTGCTTTCATCCACCGTAATTTTCACAGTCACCGGAATATTCGCGCCGTATCCCTGGCCGCTGCCCTCATAGGTGCCGGGAATGAATTTGGTTCCCGCCTCCGCCGTTTCCGCCGGATGCACTGCTTCCGCTGACTCTTCGGCCGTGGCTTCCGCCTCTGTTTCCTCCGCTGCCGGAAGGATCACAGCATCCTCCTGTTTCATCTCACCCCGGGCCACCGCCAGCGCCTTGCCGACAGCTTCCGCCACCCCGTTCCGGGTCATGGTCGCCTGGGCCATGGCGTCGATCTCTCCATCTGTCCGGCCGATCAGCGCTTTTTCGTATGTTTCAAAATACGCCTGCCCGAAGGGGATTTCTTCCGCTCCGGTGATCTCCGCGGCAGTGATGGCATATTCATCCACCGTGATTCGGACGTTGACCGGAGCTTTCTCGCTGTATCCCATCCCGCTGCCTTCATAGGTTCCCGGATTGAATACCGGTTCCGGGGGCATTTCTCCCCTTGCCGTAGCCAGCGCCCGTCCGACGGCCTCCGTCACGCCGTTCCTCGTCATGGTCGCCTGGGCCATGGCGTCGATTTCTCCGTCCGTCCGTCCGATCAGCGCCTTTTCATAGGTCTCAAAGTATGCCTGCCCGAAGGGGATTTCTTCCGCTCCGGAAATTTCTGCCGCGGTGATCGCTGCTTCATCCACTGTAATTTTGACCTTCACAGGCGCATTTTCGCTGTATCCCCGCCCGCTGCCCGTATACGTTCCGGGCATAAATCCCGGCTTGCTCTCTGCGGGCGCTTTTTCTTCCGTCACAGCAGCTTGAGCTGTTTCCGCCGTCGACTCGGCTGTGTTCGCGGGAGCGATATAGTCGATGGCGCTCT
>JAEEGL014399354.1_pt1 | contig 18789 bp, 8 predicted proteins | sample 9134231 | NCBI WGS metagenome assembly JAEEGL01 (sample SAMN16246548, study PRJNA631951) | gut metagenome | biome: gut microbiome; feature: rumen; material: fiber-attached | host: Bos | place: Iran: Karaj | collected 2018-10 | reverse complement strand
GTATATTCCACCCTGCGGGAACCGAGCCGCCCGCTCTCCCACGGATGCGCCAGCGTATTCCGGATACCCGACTCGCCCTTGTCAATCAGCGATTTATCATCGAGCAGATACCCGAGCCGGAGCAGGCCGTCGGTATAATAGGCTGTCTGCTCATAGCGCCACCAGTCGCGCCCGTGCTCCCCCATCCGGGGAATCTCCCCCGCCCACAGACAGGTGTTGTAGGGATACGACAGCGCCTCGGGATGGCCCGTAAGCCCCTCCCGCTGCGTCTCCAGTTTCCGGAGCAGCCAGCCCTCCGGGCGGATCTCATTCAGTCCCGGCTCCTGCCAGGGCAGGCCCTGCGCAGAAGCGGCGAGCGTCAGAGAAAGTGCGAGTTTGAATGCAGCAAAATGGGATAATCTCATATCTTTCCAGTACAAAAAGGGTCAACGCGACATTGCCGCCACAAGGGCTGCAAGTTTCTGTTTGAATGAATCAGGCAGGGCCGGGTTGGAGCCAATGGCGTCAAGCATCGCCGGGACGTCGATATCACGAAGGTATTCCCTTGCGTGGGATGGATCCTCTGTAATGAAACTGCCGCATTGGGAGACCTTCAGGAAAGCCTTGGGCTGCGCCTGGAACGGATCGTCGTACTGACAGAAGACTTTCTTGACTTCGGGCGTAAAAGCCATAATCCGGCGGATCAGGCCTTTCTTGCCGAAGACGATATCGCGGCTGGAGGCGGAAGCATCGCTGTAGCGGGCCTCGACGGTCACCTTGGACGAGGCGGACATCGACGGCAAATAGAGTATCCAGGCAAGCGCCGTCCCACTATATGTCCAGCAAAGGTCTCCGGCTTTCGGATGGCGGGAATACGGGACCTCACGGCCGTTGACGCGGACGCTTTCCGGAGGGAGGACGCCCTCGAAAGTCATCTGCAGCGTACGGTGGCGGGACATTCCCGCATACGAGCCACGGCGCTTGCCGACCTCGACGCGGACACTGCGCGCATCGGAGGTCTTGAAGACAAGCGTCCGGGCGAATTGCTCCGGATACGCCTGGCTCACACCATCGTCCTCATAATAGTCGAGACGGCTCTCCCCGTCGCCCGGGGCGATAAAAAGTCGCAACACGTCGGAAGATTCCTGCAGGGACGTTAGATCCTCGTCCGCCATCGGGATGATGGCGCCGGCGCGGACGAACCAGGCATTCTCACCGATGGTAAAGCGGAGCGTATCCAGCGACCCCGAATGCATCTCTCCCGAAGACATCGAATACCACCGCTCCCCTTCCGGGAACCAGACCGTCCGCTGCGACAAGCCCGTCAGCGTGTCGGCCGGCTGGCAGATCGTGGCAGCGAGGATGTCATCCCCGAAATAATACTGCTCCCGCATCGTATAGGCAAGCTCTTCTTCGGGATGCTCGTAATACATCGGCCGACACATCGAAATACCCGTATCGAAAGCCTCGCGGGCCGCATTGTAAATATAAGGAGAAAGGTTGTAGCGCAGGCGGATGGCCTCCTTCATATACGCGAAATGCTCCGGATGCATCCAAATCCGCTTCTCGGTCCACTCACTCTTGTTCCAGTGCGTCTTGAAGATAGGCGTAAATACGGCTCCCTGGAACCAGCGCGTATTGAGCTCGGGGTCGGTATGATGGGGTACCCACTGGCGCAAACCGCCGATGTCGTGTCCCCAGTAGCCGAATCCCACGTTGGACGCCGTCGAGGTAAAATAGGGAATATAGGCCAACGCCGTCCACTCATCGTAAATATCCCCCGAGAAACCGACCTGGTAGCGGTGGCTTCCCAGCCCTCCCCAGCGGTGGTAGATGATCGGGCGGGGCGCACGCGGGCCGAGGCCGCGCGACTGGCGAATCTTGTCATTGAAGAAAAGATGGTTGAGCCAAAAGGTATTGCTGAGGCCGGGGATGTATTTACTTTCCTTCCACTGCTGCCAGTCGAGCCACCAGAAATCGACGCCCTGCCGTTCCATCGGATGCAGGACACTGTTGAACCAGGCGTCCGCCCATTCCCGCTGGTCGGCCCGGAAGAAGGATGGTGCCTTGCTTCCGTCCTCGCGGATATATCCGGGCGGGCCGTCGTAATCAGATGTCCGGGAAGTGTAATCCCGGATAAAATCATCGTAGCAATCCTCCAAAGGCGTGATTCCTGAGGCCGGATGGAGGTTTAGGGCGGACTTGAAGCCGAGCGCGTGCAGGTCTTCCAGGAAATCCGCCGGAGACGGGAACAGTTCGTGCTGCCAGGTATAGCCGGTCCAGCCGACCTTCTGGCCCGCCTCGTCCCGGACGGCCTTACCCTTGCGGAGCGTGTAACGTTCATGCCAGTCCATATCCAGGATCATCACGTCGGCTGGAATGCCGAGGCTCCGGAGGGTCTTGGCCAGGTCGAGGAATTCCCAGTCGGAATACTGCCAGAAGCGGGACCACCAGTATCCGAAGGCAAACTTCGGCGGCAGCGGGATCCGCCCGCCGATGCGGATGTAGTCCGCCACTGCCCGCTTGTAGTCGTGGCCGTATGCGAAAATGTAAAGGTCCTTGCGGCGCGTGCTGCTGTCCCGGGCCTCGACCCAGCAGCCCCAGTCGCTGTCATCCGCGACGAGCAGATGGCGACGGCTTTCATCCACCACCGTCCACCCGTCCCGGGAAATGATCCCTTTGCCAAAATCCCGTGCAGGATGCTCCGGCGTGCCATCACAGCGGTCAAGGGTGCGGGCGGTACCCATCAGGTTGCCTTTGTCCTTCATCCCGGGATGCCAGTCAACCGGTGCGCCATTGAGGCGGAAAGAGACGCTGAGGTTGTCGCGGGAGAAGATGCCGTCGCCCCGGTAGCGGAGCGTCAGACTGTCGGTCCGGATGGTAAGGACGCCGTCCTCCCGGTTGACGCGGAAGGGCGGAACCGGAAGGCGGCGGTTGACGACGCCGAGCGTGGCGCGGTCTTCAAAAACGCCATCCGCAGCCCATTCCATCCGGATGAGCTGCGGGGTGAGGACGGTGAACCGGGCGTAGCCGGACAGGACCACGGCGGCCGGGTCAGCCGACGGGGCGGAAGAGGCAGGCCCCGAAGGAGCCTGCCCCGCCGCCGGTAAAGTCCATACCAGGAGGGTCAAAAACAGCCCCGCCTGGAGTAACCTACGAAATAATATATGTCCCTGAGATGGTTGCGCCGCCATCATTCAAGACAAAGGTAGATTCGGTTGAAATTGCCGCACCGCCGATGGTTCCGCTGGCGCCGCAGTCAGTAATCGTCGCGCCGGAAGCGGCTGTCAGGACAAAAACGGCATTTTTGGTCGCCGCATTGAGGGTGACACCGGTCGCCTTGCAACCGGAAATCACGGAGGTCCCATCAATGTCCCCGGCCAGGCCACAAGAATTCTTGACCGCACTGAGGGTCGTGGAAGCAAATTCACTGTCGGTCAAAGTAGAAGCCTTCATCACGCCGATCAGCCCGGCGTTGGTATCGCCGCTTGCGTTTCCGCCCATATTGAACTGTCCTACCGTGCACTTATCGACATCGGTATCGGAAACATAGCCGGCGATGCCGCCGACAATGCCCCGGTAATTATAAGCTATGCTGGTGCTACTCGCCTTGGAAACCGAGCAAGACGTAATCTTCGCCCTGGACTCACTGTCGGAGACCAATATGCCACAGATTCCTCCGGCGAAGACGCCGTCCATAAGGGTCAGGATATTGTTGAAATCGTGGTTCTCGATCCGGCCTGTATTGGAACAGGAAAGGATAGACACATCCTTGACGCCTGCAATGGCCGTAATGTCACCTTCCTTAATCGTATAATTCCCGATCAAGCCGACGATGCCGCCGACATAGCCCGGACGGTTATTCGCCTTTGTCGTGAAATTGTTCTTGACAGACCCTGTATTGGTGCAGTTCTTAAATGATACCGCAACTTTGGTCGCACCCAGGATTCCACCCAAAGCCGACATATAGGTCTTGCTCCCCGTCGCATCCTGATGCTCGATTGCACCGGAATTCGAGCAGTTCTCAAACGAAACCGTGTAATCTTCGCTTCCTCCGACGATGCCGCCCATCCGGATGGTCACATTATTATGCGCATAAAGCTGCTCGCTTAGAACGGGGGCTTTATTGACATCACCCTTGTAAACGGCATTGCCGTTGATATGACCGGTAATACCGCCGAAGGCCATATACCGATTTCCCTGGACAGAGGTTGCCGTGTGTGCCTTGCGGGTAATGGTTCCGGTCGTCTCGTTGGTACAATCCGTCACGTCGGCTCCGGAAAGACCAGCGATACCACCGATATAATGAGTTGTACTATAGCAATACGAAGCAAGTGCGCCATAATTGGTACACCCTGTCAGGTCCTTGCATCCGATACCGACAATCCCGCCAATATAGCACGGAGAAGTATCCGCACGGGCGCCATTGGAGACGAAGTAAACCGAGGCATTGTTCTCGCAGCCGGAAACCTCCGTATTTTCGGAAGAAACAATTCCGGCGATGCCGCCGATATAGGTTTTGAATTTCCCGCGGAGGTCGATTTCCACTCCGCTTTTCGTAGTGCAATCCTTTATTGTAGTGTTCTTGGCAACGTTTCCGGCAATGCCACCCACTTCCATATAGCCCAGAAAAGAGATCCCACCGTAATCCGTATTGTCCGCCTCATTTGAAAAATTCCCGTTAGATACCTTGATGCTGCCGCTGAAAGAAGAGTTGACGATGGATGCCCCCTCATTGTAGACCGTTCCGGCGATGCCGCCGATATACACGGTCAGATTCGAGAAAGACCCCGCCTGCGGGCAGAGGATGTTCCCCTTCATCTCGCAGCCGTCAATTTTGCCTCCTGCGACACGACCGACGAGGCCGCCATACGAATCCGTTATGTCTTCCTCTGCAGACGCACCGCTCTTCAGGTTGTTGATAGTCAGGTTCGCCTCGCTTACACAATTTTGCATCAGGCCTTTATGCCGGTCGACAAGAATGCCGAAGTATCCGCTGACACCTGACGGCGGAGCAAATGAACAGGTACTGTCCAGCGTCAGGTCCTTCACGATACCATTGCCTCCCGTATAAGCAAAGATGGGAACCGAACCTGTATAACCGCCAATGGTCTTGCTGTTGCCGTCAAAGGTTCCGTTGAAATAATTATCTTCAGTTCCGATGCCTCCGGTAGCGCTATAGGCTGCGGAAGATTCCGCATCAAAAGAAAAATCGTTGACGACTTTGGCGACGACGGTCTCCCACTGGCCATTGTTCCAGTCCGAGGCGAACTTGATCAAGTCCTGGGCACTGGTAATCTCGACGTCGATCTGCGTGCCGGTAGGCACGAACTCAATGACGGGCATGCCCTTGATTTCGCCGGCGGTGAAAGTCTTGGGGGCCGTGGTGGACTGCTCCATATAATGGCCCTGGACGTCGACGAGCTTCACGGTGAAGCCATAGGTGCCGGCCGGAACGGGAATGAAGAGTTCCTTCTCCGTTTCGGAGAGGTTGAAGGCATCGGTGATGGAGACGGTCTTGTCAGTATCGGAATCGATGGTGCCGGGGAGCAGGCTTCCCGTCGAGAAATCAAAGTCTCCGCTGATCTTGGTGTTCTCCGTACTGACTTGCACCTTCACAATCTTGTCCGTGTCAGGGTTTTCGCCGGATGACTTCTTGATGGCAAGCTTGAGAACGGCCGTGAGGGGCGTAACAGTGATGGAAGACGCGTCACCCTCGCCGTAGAGGGGCAGAACGCCGCTCTTCGCGACAGCGGGAAGGGTCACCGTCAAGGCGTCTTTCCAGATGGACGCAGGATAGACAGCCTTGAAGGGAGGAGTCAGGACCTTGTCGGTGAAGACGAACGAAGCCGAACGGGAGTTTTCCGGAAGATCGGCAAGCGGATCGGAGACCACGCCGTTTACGGCTACCTGGTCGCCATTGGCCCAGTAGACGGGGCGCTCGGTGCCGGAGAGCTCGCCCATCGTGGTCTTGGTCTCCTCGGTTGAGAGCGTGATGACGGTACTTCCCTTCAGGGAAGGAGTAGTCTCGGAAGGAACGAGTTCCTCCCGGTTGCAACTTGCGAGCGCAATCGCCGCAAGGCTGAGCAGGACGAAATACTTCTTCATACTACCAATCCTCCTCCGTTTCGTCATACACGGGAATGGTGACCGACGCCAGGAAAAGGCGTTCCATCTCAACGGGACGGATTCTCACGGCCGGTGCATCATAGGGACGCACCTCAAAAGTGGCTTTTTCCATAATGACTTGAATGAATTAAATATTTACCATTTGATCGTTTCCGAATATTGATTGCCGAACATGTCCTTGACCCGGACTTCGCCGGAGGTCACGCCGGAAGAAGGCGTCACCTTCCAGAGTTGGGTCTTGCCTGGCGTACAGTACTTCCGGGTGGTCTTGTTCTCGACAGCGTCGAACACCATCTGGTAGTCGGGATCGATACCCTCGACCGCTTCCATGTCCGCGACCTTGACGCCGCCCTCGTACCACTCGGGCGTGCTCCAGCCTTCGGACCAGTTCCAGACATTGACGAGAACCGTCCCGTCGCCCGAGCGGGCGGGGGAATAGACCTTCATCTGATAAGACTGGTCTTTGCCGACGGCCTTGTAGTACCAGTCGACCTGGTCACCGCGGACATTCATCACCATATAGCCCTGCGGCTCGCCCTGGGAAGCCAGGTATTTATTGAGCCGGAGGGCGCCGGTCGCACGGGCAACACTGATCGACTGGATATTAGGAGCGCCGTGCGTGGTCGTCTTGCCCGCGTAGTTGTAGTAATAATTTGTATGGTTGTGCCCGTTCCAGGCGTAGACTTCCTTGTACTGCCTCAACAGGGCCAGATAGTCGGCATAGTGGAGACTATACACGTTGTGGGAACCGTGAGGCGAGGTGTTCGGGGTCTTGAACGGATTGTGGTGAGAGCAGGTCATAATGACCTTGTCCTTCGGGACATAGCTCAAATCGGCCTCCAGCCACGCAAGCTGCCGGTCGTCGAGGCCGTAGTGATAGCTCTTGTTCGTGTTGGGACGGTCGTAGAGAATCGTGTTGAGTACCACATAGTGGATGTCGCCGAGGTCGAAGGAATAATGATCCGGCCCAACGTAAGTCTCAAAGAAGACGTTGCCCTGCTCGGTCTCGAAGAGGTTGGCCTGGTCGTAGTCGTGGTTACCGATCACATTGAAGGTCGGGCACTGGACCTTGGCCGCCCCGTCGAGATAATCGTCCCAGGCATACATATAATTATACACCAGGTCGCCGAGGTTGATGCAGTAAACGGGACCGGTGCAGGATGCGCGGAATGCTTCCGCGTCGGGAGCCACCACGTCCTGCCAGGCCTCCATCGATCCGTCCATTCCATAGGGACGGACCTGCGGATCGGCAATCATCAATACGGTGTAGTCCTTTTCCTCCGGCTTTGGCTCCAGAACGAAATCAGCCTTAACCGCATCCGCATAACGAGGAATCCGCTTGTAGCACTGCGGCATCCCGGCGCGGGTGGGAAAAGCCATATTCGCGGGAATGCTGAGATAAACGAAACGGGCCTCCTCCAAATTGCTCTTCATCTTGTAAGAACCGTCGGAAGCCGTCTTGACATATTGCCGGCCGTCCGTCACGAGAATACCCTCCAGGGGCTCTCCGGAAGGGGTTTTGACCGTACCGAAGACATTGTTGCCGTCGGCCGGAGCGGCCGCCTCCGCCCAGTCGGCGGGAGCATTGCCACCGGTCTTGACGAACTTGGAGAAGGCGCAGATATTGCCTTTGCGGCCCGTCGGGCAGACAATCTTGCCGTCGGAGTAGCAATCGGTGATATAAGAAAGCAGATCCTCGCGAAGCACCGCGTAGCCGACGATGCCCCCGGCGTGAATGCAGTTGTTGTTGGAGGCGTCGTATTTGTTGCCGCCGGCCGAAGCGTTGATGAGGCCGTGGTTGATGCAGGCCCGGACGTAGGCAGCCGCGGTCTGAGACTTCGGCGCATAAATCTGGCCGACAATACCGCCGGCGGTGCTGCGGTTGCGGGGGCTGACGCCCTCGAAACTGACCTTGCCGTTGTTGAGGCAGCCGTAGACGTGGACCGGCCGGCCGATGTTGCCGGCGATGCCGCCCACGTAGGAGGGCATTTCGCCCATCGCGGTTATGGTGCCGCTGTTGGTGCAGTCCGCGACGACAAGGCCCGCGTGAGGCATCCCTACGATGCCGCCGACGTTGCCGCCGCCGGCACCTGCTGCCGTGACGGTAGCGAAATTGTCGCAACGGGCGATGTCGGCCTTGCACTGACCGACGATACCGCCCGTACGAATCACTGTGATGGACGAGCCGCTCTCAGGAGCGAAACTGTCACCCTTCACCGGGCCGCGGTTGACGCAGTATTTGAAGGTCGTCGCACTCACAAGGCCGGCGATGCCGCCGACAAAGGCGCTCTGCGCATCGGTCGTGAGGGCCACGGAACCTTCGTTGGTACAGCGGGCGCACGTAGTCCCAAGGACCAGTTTGCCGAGGCCGCCGCCAGCGAGTCCGCCCACCGCGACATTGACCTTCTCCACCTGCTGGGCCGTCACGTCGGAGGTAATCTTCCCTTTGTTGACGCAGCGCAGGAGGACGTTGCGGTTGAGGCCTACAAGTCCGCCGATGAGAAGGTTGTTGGAGGTATAAGCGCACTTGTGCGTGATACTCCCCTCGTTGACGCAGTCTATCAACATTCCGTCGTTGTAATCAGCGATAAAGCCGAAATAGTATTCATCGGCCTTGGAGACAAGCTTCGCCGAGCAGGAGACGTCGATGATGAGATTGCGGACAATCGCGCTCTCCTCCAGCCGGGCAAAAAGGCCTGCCTGGGCCTTCCAGCCCTTGATGCGGTAGCCCTGGCCATCGAACGTCCCGCTGAAAGACGCGATCTGGGGCAGCTTTTTCGCCTTGGAAAGATCGATGTCGGCCGTGAGCACCACGGTGCTGTCGGCATTGCACCAGGCCATCAGGTCCTGGCCGCTGTTACAGGCATTGATAAAAGCCTCCAGGTCTTTGGCCGTGCCGATGCCGCCCGCCCACGCGAGGGCGCAGGAAAGCAGCAGGACAAAAATCAGTGAAAGTCTTTTCATTACCAAGTAATATCAGAAGAATAAGTATTCCCGAAACGGTCCTTGACGGTCACCTTGCCGCTGCCGTGCTCAAACTCACTCTCCGAGAATTCGGATTTGGTCATAAAGATGGATTCCGTATTGTTGGTCACAAAACCATACTCAGACGTAGCAAGATGGCTATTGTTCGCCTTGTAATACTCCTTGATCTCCTTGTTGGCGAGAGAATACATATAATTCTTATCCGTGACACGGATCATATCGTATTGCCGGCCGTTCACCGTTAACTTGGGAAGGCTCCAAAGATTATCCCAAAGGAAAATATTGGCGTACAAATAACGGGAATTGGAGCCGGGGTATGTCCCCGGGGCGAACACCTGCATCTGGTAGCTGTCGTCCAGCGGTTTGGCCGGATCGGTGCCGCGAATGTAGGCCCTGCCGCTGACATAGTCCCAGTCGCGCCATTGGTACGCAGGCGCCGCTGCCGGACCGCCGTAGGAGCCGGAAAAAGCGCTCGTCTGGTAGTAAATCGGCTTGAAATACCATTGGTAGGAACCACCGTCATAATCGAAGACGGTGTAGCCACGGGGCGTGCCGTTGGATCCGAGGTACTCGTTGGTCCATAGATCGCCCGTCACGCGGGTCAGGCTGTGCGACTCAATCTTGGGATCCGACTTATTGACATAATTCATCGTGGAGTGCACGTGTCCAGCCCAGTGATGCACCTTCGCAAAATGTGAAAGCAACTGCTTGTAGTCCTTGTAATGCTGGGACCCGGAACGCTCATTCCCGCCGATGCTGCGGAACATCGGGCTGTGGGCGCAGACCATGATGGTCTTGTCGGTCGATACATACTTCAAATCTTCCTGCATCCACTCCCAGATATCGTCCCGGAGACCGTCTTTGCACTCATCGGAGAACTTGCCGTCCGACTGCTGCGGCGCGATCATATTATCCAGGACGAGAATGTGAAGGTCGCCCAGATTGAAGCTGTAGTTGACCGGCCCGAGGACTTCCTCGAACTTAGCGGCCGCCTTGCGCTCCGGCGTATTTGCTGGGAAGATGGTACTCGTGTTGTGGTCGTGATTGCCGATGACATTGTAATTACGGATACCCGTAGATGCAAACCCGCTCTTATGCTGGGTCAGGAGATTTAAGTCCCGGTGAACGATGTCGCCGAGGCCGATCCCATAGACCGGACGGCCTGTCAGCTTCTCGTTCACATACTCCCTCATATCCTTATACATATCGTTGCAGCAGTCCAGCGCGTGATAGCCCATATTGTCGTACCCTGCTCCTTTTGAGCGCGGCTGCGGATCCCCGTATATAAGGATGGTGAACCGGTCGGGACGCGCGATCTTCTCCAAAGTAAACTTAACGTCCAGATATTTGTCGCCTGTTTTCGTCAAATCCTTGAGGAACTTCCAGAAAACCGGCGTCCCGTCCACAAGCGGTGCGCTGTAGTCGGAAGGCGTCGAGACGAATACATAGTCGGTATTCGAGAGGTCCGCCTCCAGGCCCCACTCCCCTTTCGCATTGGTCTTGGTGCAGTGATAGCCGTCGGAGACGACGACGCCCGCGATGGGCGCACCCGAAGTATTCACGACCGTGCCCTGAATGTTGCCGGTGATGATATCCGGATCGGTATTTCCCCCACCATTGTTGGGGTCTTTCTTGCAGGCAACGACAGCCGCCACGATGACGGCTGCCGCCCATAACAGTTTTCTAATTTCCATTCCAATAAGTAATATTCGTAAGCGAACCTGCCGTTCCGGCGCCTACAGCCAAATCCTCGACGTTATTATCCGACACCGCGACGGACAGGATGCTGCCGCCGAATTTGCAATCAGCAATCGAAGTATTCTCCGTGGCAAATCCGACGATGCCGCCCATTTGACTGGTGATCGCGCCTGAAGTCGTCTTATGGCTTTCCATATTGCCGAAATACGCGCAGCCGCTGACGCTGACCGCCTCGGTACCCACGACCCGCGCCACCATACCGCCTCCGTCCGCCGATTCAGCCGAACCGGACTGGCTGGAGAACAGGTCGCCCCGCGCCGTACAACCGCTGACCGAACCCTTCCCGAGGGCTCCTATGATGCCACCCTTGTAGGAGGCCTGGTTGTCCTTCTTGTCAGCAGCCCAGACGGAGGAACCCTCCCAGGAGCAATCGGTAAATTCAGCTCCGTACGCGAAGCCGGCGATGCCGCCCAGGAAGCCGCGATACGCGTGCAATTCGCCCTTGGAAGTACATTTATTGAATGTCACGGTAATCCCCGTAGCCGGGGTCTTGAAGTAGTTGAACGCACCCATAATGCCGCCGGTCGAAACCGCGGAGCGGATTTCTCCGGAGTAACTCTCCAGCCAATGGTTGCTGTAGTGATTATTCGTGATGGTTGCGAGGTTGTTGCACTTGTCAAACTGGATATTGCCCCCGTAGCAGAGTCCCGCAATACCGCCCGTGATCATCGTATAGGCATTGGATTTGGCGCTGTAGATTCCGGAAACCTTGGCACCGACCTCGGCTTGGTTGACACAGTCCGTAAATGTCGCCGGCCCGTTGACAAGACCGACCAGGCCGCCCAGGCAGGTGCGCCGGACGCTGATGGCGACCGAGGTGCTGAAATCAACCGGAGACGGCCCCTGGTTGGTGATATTATTCAGGATGATATTGCTGCAGGCATTGGAGATATCGCAGCCGCCCAGCAGCCCGCCGAGGCAGACATATTCTGCGGTAAGGGCCTGCGTATAATTCACGTTGAGCGTAGTCAGGATGGTATACCCTTTGGCATTGAGCGTCGCGCCCTCACTGAGGAATCCGACCATTCCACCGGCGTAGAAACGGGTGGTGGAGCCAGATCCGAATTTCGTGACATTGAGTACACCCGATACGACGGATTTGTCGGAGGCATAGTCAAAGGCCCGTTCTCCCGACAGCGTGGCATAAAGTCCGCCGAGAACGGCATTGATCGAGTTTCCGTTCATCGTCAGGGTTCCGAGGAAGGAATTGTCGGCAACCTTAACGCCATCTTCCACGCTGGGGAGGATACCGGCGATGCGGCTGATCGCATTGGAAGAGCAGACAATTTCCCCGCTGAACTCGTTGCGGGAGACCGTTCCGGCCTGGCCGGCCATTCCGCCGACATAGAGGGTCAGGTTCGGGGCAGCAGACGCCGACAGCGAAATCTTGCCGTCTACCAGGCAATTGGTGACCTTGGTCCCGGCATCTCCATCACCGACGATACCGCCGATATAAGCCAGGCCATCACCGGAAATCGACTGTGCAAAATCCATCGAGCCGGAATAGACACAACTTGTAAAAGCAGTATTGACCGCCTTGTCGGCAATACCGCCCACAACCGCGAGATCCTCGAAAGAACCCGACAGGTAAATCGTTGAAGAAGCACCCACGGTGAGATTGCTGATTGAAGCGCCGTCACAGGCGTGGAAGAAGCCCGACTTAGCCTTGATAAGCTTCAGGATAGAATGTTTGTCGCCGTTGAACACGCCGGTAAAAGGATGCTCGGCGGTTCCGATGCCCGTCCAGCCGGTCACTTCGCTCATATCGATATCGCCTTTGAGCATCACGACGCCGTCTGTCTCCCAGTCGGCCGTGGATTCCCCGGCCGCTACGGCAGCGGCAAAACGCTGGACGCCCGCCGCGGTCACGAGGCCGTGCGCCGGTACATAGTCCTGAATGACCGGCGGAAGCGAAACCACAGAAGCGGACGCATTCGTCAGTTTCAGCAACATTTCGCTCTGACGGGTCTCGGAGCAGTCACTGTAATTCTCCTCGAGGGAGATCTTCACGGTAACGGTGCCATCGCCGTTCGGCGTCACTTCCCCGTTAGCGTAGGAAGGAAGAACGAAACTGTCAATGAGGAATTCCGGTGCCAGGAAGGTCAGGACGGCCGGCGTTTCATTGTCAAAACGTATATTGCCGCCTTCGTCCTGCTCCAGATCCGTTCCGAACTGGGCAACGGCAATCTGGTCTTTCTCCCCGTCAGGGGTCGTCAGTTCCACGATTTCATAGCGGGTCTCCCCTTCATTGCTCCCGACGGTGAGCGTCCACTGCTCTGTCCGCATCCCCCCGTCCGCGACTTGATCGGAAGACTTGTCCATCGAAATTCCATCCGGTGTCTGGACCGAAAACTCGGTTCCCTCCGGGACGGTGATCGTCAGCGGGAAAGACTGACCGTCTTTACCGACGACAAAGTACGGCTGGCTGATGATAAAGGCGCTGCCGTTCTGGTTCACACGAAGTTTGAAACCACGGAACGCGCCCGCCACGAAGGTCAGGGTCGCCGCGTCGCGGGCTTCGAAGTCCTCGTTGGCGGCAATCTCAAGGGTGAAACTGCCGGAGCCCTCGTGCGCCTCGGAACGGACGACGCACCAGTTGCGGTCCGACTCGATGTTCCACTTGAGATGGTCATTGTTGAGATGGACATCGATGGTCTTAAGGGTGGACTTGGAGGTAAAGGAGAGTGCCTCCACGGGAGTCCCCGCATCCTCGTAGGAAACCTGAAGATCGGTCTGGGGACGGCTGGCGAGCTTCTCCGCATCGGAGATTTCCTTCTCGTTGCAGGCTACCAGGGCCAGGCCCAGGATGGCTGAAATGATGTATATCTTTTTCATAGTGCGTGCGGTTTTATTGTCTGCCTAAGAGCCGGAGGGCCTGGGATTCAGCCGTAGAGGCCCACCATACATCCGTCTGGATGTTGTTGGTGCCGCCGAGCCAGCGGTCGAGCGCCTCCTGGTAGGTTGCGACGTTGCGGTAGCGTTCATCCGCAGGATAGCGGAGACGGGTGGGAAGGATGCATTTGTTTTCTGCCGCGGGGCCATTGGTCTTGAGGAGCGGATAGCCGGTGCGGCGGTAGTCGCACCACGACTCGATGCCGACGAAATAACCGGCAATCCATTTCTCGGTAAGGATCGCCTCGATGGCATTGACAGAGGAGAATTTGCTTCCGCTGAAAAGTTCGGCAGTGCAGACGTGATTGACGTAATCGACCACATCGGGGGATTCACTGTTGAGATCTTCCCGCCATTCGAGGATACTTTCCGTCACGCCGGCCCGGAAGAGATCCTGGATGGCGCCGAAGCTGCTCGCCTCGGGAATATATCCCCTTGCGCCCGCTTCGGCGAAGATGAAGCAGAGCTCGGAGTAGTTCATAATGGCGTAATGACTGGCATTCTTGACGTTGAACAACTTTCCGCTGATGCCGGAAGTCTGTTCGCCGTTGGTCATACGTCCAATCAGGGAGTTACCCGCTGAGGATTTGTGCTCGCTACTGTCGAAGAAGCGTTTCTGGGCTTCGCTGAGCATCTGCGTGGGGGCTGCGCCCGCCTTGCGGTAGTAGCAGTCCCAGCGGGGATCGACGGGATGCCCGCCCTTCTCGGGCGAGATGTAGGCGTAATAGGTTATGCCATCGCTGTCCACCTTCTCCTCCGTATCGAGCATCCTGCGCATCAGCACGTCGCAGGCGGCCACGGCATTCCAGTTGCCGCTCGTGGTGGAGTAGAAGGGGGTATGGGCGTATTCGTCGTCATAGTCGAAGTAAGCGAGAGCACCGTCGCCACGGTCCCGCATCGTCGGATAGTAGCCGGCTCCTGACACGAAGCAGCCATAGAGATCGGTCAGTCTCTGGGCGACATCTATCTCATCCCCTTCTTCATTAAGCACCAGTATGCCGCCGTCCTCTTCGATGACCTTCATCGCGATTCGGTTCAGGACTTTTGCATAAAGGGCGTTGCCGAAACGGCGCCATTTGTCGAGGTCGCCGCCGTACGTGCGGTCGCAAATAGCCGAGAATTGGACATCCTCCGAATCTGCAAAGAGGGTATTAGCCTCCTCCAGCATCACGATGACACTCCGGTAGATATCCTTCTGGGTATCGTAACGGGTCGTGTATTTGTCGGGCTCGGCGCCTTCGAGGGCGATCCGGCCGGCATCCGTGAACGGGACGTCACCGTAGGTATCGGTAATGAGGGTGATCAGCAGGGATTTCATCACCAGGGCGACGGCCTGCATCGACTGGCTTTCCTCACGGACGGCCGTCTCATACATCTTGCAGGCATTGCCGTACTGGAGATAGAGGCCCGACCAGATATCGTCGGATGTACCTTCCGGGATGTTGTAGTTGGCGACGATCCGGGAGGTCACTTCCGAAGAAGTGTTGATGGCATACTGCATCAGGTGGGCCGTCGTCGAGCGGAATACGCTCGCGAGGTTGTACTCCGTCTTATAGAGCATCGGCTGCACGAAGGACTCCGACTTGCCCTGGGTAGTCTCCATCGCGTAGGGATTCTGCGAGAGCTTCTCAAACTTGTTGCAGGAAAGGGCGGCGAGAGCCGCGGCTGCGAGAAGGATATATTTTGCTTTCATACTCAGAAGACGATGTTAAGGGTTGCACCAAACTGAGCCGCGGAGGGCATCTGAAGGATTTCGAAGCCCGGGATGACGGCGCTGCCGCGCATCGTCACGCCTTCGGGGTCAAAGCCCGGGAATTTCGTCCAACAGTAGAGATTGTTGCCGTAGGCCGCCAGCGAGAGGTCGCTGATGACCTTGGTCTTGGCCAGGAGTTTCTTGGGGAACTTGTACTCTACGCGAACCTCGCGGAGCTTGAGGAACTGCGTCGAGACGAAGTGCGCCTCGGCGTTGGTCTGCTCGTAGAGGCAGCTGTAGTAGGTAGCGATGTTCTCCGGGGAGATGCGGTCGGTATTAATGACATAGTTGCCGTCGTCCGTCTCCTTGACGCCGACGGGAACGATGCCGTCTTCACGGCCCGCGAGCGTGGCTTTACCCTTGCCGCGGTAGTTGAGCACCCAGTTGGTATAGGAGAAGACGTGGCCGCCGATCTGGCCGTCGAAGCCGATGTACACGCTCAGACCTTTCCATTTGAAAGTGGTGTTGAAGCCACCCTTCCCGATCGGGGCGCAGTCGCCCAGGAGCGAGAGCTCGGTATCGGTCTGCGGGAGGCCCTGGCGGTCGAGCACCATCAGGCCGGAGACGTCGATCATCTTGCCGTCGGCGTCGATGGCCGTGGCGCCTTCCGGAGCCCGTTTGTAGCCCTTGCCGTACATACAGGTAAGACTGCCCCCTTCGTATGCCGTCATATAGGCGTGCGTGCTGTAGGAGGCGATGATCCAGGAGTCGATGCCTTCGCCGAGCTGGAGGACGGTGTTCTTGTTCATCGTCCAGTTGGCGCCGATCTTCCACTGGATGTCGCGGGTCTTGATGAGGGTGCCGCTGGCGCTGATCTCAAAGCCGCGGTTGCGGATCGAACCGGCGTTGACGTAAATGGCGTTGTAGCCATTGGCAATCGAAATCGGCATCTGGGAAATCAGGTCGATGGTCTTGCTGTCATAGAAGGCGGCGTCGAGCGAGAAGCGGTTCTTGAACATCTTCAGTTCGAGACCGACCTCCCAGGAGCTGACCCGCTCGGGACGGAGGTTGGGATTGGCCTTCACCGTCGGAATCATCACCGTGCCCGGGAAGCCAGTTCCCTGGAGGTAATCGGTCGTGCGGTAAGGGGCTGTATCGTGGCCGACCTGGGCCCAGGATGCGCGGATCTTCAGGAGGTTGAGGATACCACCCGTCCGGCCGAAGTCGAAGAGATCGTTCAGCGCAACACTACCGCTCACGGACGGATAGAAGTAAGAGCGGTGGCCCTTCGGTAGGGTGCTGGACCAGTCATTACGGCCAGTCACGTCGAGGAAGAGAGCGTTCTTCCAGGAGAAGGAGATGAGGCCGTAGAGGGAATTGGTCATCCGCTCATAGGCGTTGTTGGCAGCCTTGATCTCCGACTTGGAGTTGACGATGGAGTAGACGCCCGGGACGTTCAGCGTACCCGCTTCCTGCGTGTGGTTGGAGTAAGAGCGGTCGAAGATGCTGCCGCCGAAGTTGGCGGTAAGTTCGATGTCGCCGCGGAACTTGCGGTTGTAGCGCAGGAGGAAGTCGGCGCTGTACTGCTTGGTGTCGACATCCTGTTCGCGGTACCAGCCCTGCGGACGTGCCTGGGTGGAGGTCGCTTGGGTCTGGGTACGGAAATCGGAAGTCATATCCATACCGGCGCGGGCCGTGAAGGTCAGGCCTTTGATGATCTCCGCGTCGAATTTGATGTTGCCGTAGAGACGATCACGCTTCTGGGTGTTGACGCACTCATAGGCCAGGAAGTAAGCGTTGTTCTTGCCGCCGGAGAGGGAAGCATCCTGCTGGTAGGGCGTGTCGGACCAGTAATTCTTGGCCCAATCCATATCGATGTTGGGCGCATAGCACCACAGGCCGTACATAATGGCCGTGGAACCATAACCAGAGGACGTCGGGATGTTGTCCTTCTTGTCGTGCTTGTAGTTGACCGAACTCTCAACCGTGAGCCACTTGGTAAGCTTGTTCTTGGTACGGAGCGAGAGGTAGTTGTACACGCTCGGAGAATTGGGGACGATGCCGGAGGATCGGTTGTCGGAGAAGCTGATGCGGATGGAATTGTCTTTGTTCCACTTGCCCGACAGGGTGAGGGAGTTGGAGAAGGTCAGGCCGGTCTTGAAATACCGGTTGAACCAGTTGCCATAGTTCTTGAACGGGGTCTCGTCGCGGACGAAGTCGCCATAGTCGTTAAAATGGCCGCCGATGCCGAGCTTCTCATTGTAATACTGATAGTACGGCGTGCCGTCCATCTTCGGGCCCCAGGACATCATTCCGGAGGTGCCGGTCAGGTCGGGACGGGGGTCGTTGCCGCGGGAGTCGACACCGTCGGAGCGCAGGTAGTAGAAATAAGACCTGGCATCATCGCCCTGGCCATACTCATACTGCAGATCCGGCTCCGAGAGCACGCGGTCGGCCGCGAAACTGGACTTGAAGGCCACCCGGAAGTTGCCCTCCTGCCGCTCGGCCGACTTGGTGGTGATGATGATGGCGCCGTTGGAGGCCTGTGAACCGTACAGGGCCGTGGCGGCGGCGCCCTTCAGGACAGTGACGCTCTCGATGTTGTCGGGATCGATATCGGCCGTACCGTTACCGTAGTCGACGACGAAGGAGCTGCCTTCCGCCTGCTCCGACATCGTGGCCGTATTGTACATCGGCACGCCGTCGATAACGAACAGCGCGGTGTTGTTCTCCAGGTCGGCCGTAGCCTCGCCACGGATCGTGACGCGCATCGAGCCGCCGGGACCGCTGTTGGTGCGGTCAATGTTGAGACCGGAGATCTGCCCCTGGATACCATTGAGCCAGTTGCCGGTGGTACCGGCATTGGCGAATTTGTCGGCCTCCACCTTCTGGGCGGAGTAACCGATGGCCTTCTCGTCGCGTTTGATACCGAGGGCCGTGACGACGGAGGACTGCAGCACCTGCGCCTCGTCGCGGAGGACGATCCGCTTGAGGCCGGGTGAATTGGCCTTCATCGTGAGGGTCTCATAGCCCAGGCAGGAGATCTGGAGATCGTCCTGCGGTTTGGCAGAGATGGAGAAGGTTCCCTGCTCGTTGGTAATGGCCGCATTGGTCGTATTACCGACGACGAAAACGGCCACGCCCGGAATCGGATTTCCTTCCGGGTCCACCACCTGGCCGGCCCAGTTCTGGGGAGACTGCGCAAACAGCACCCCTGTCACCAGGAGCAGGGCCAGCATAGCAATTACACGTTGAACCTGTTTCATATCAAGTAGTTAAAAGTTTTAGTTTTGCGTAGGATACAAATATACAAAAAAAACGCTTCCGTTATCCTTTAAAGCCCGTTTTTGTCG
>JAEEGL011188013.1_pt1 | contig 18789 bp, 18 predicted proteins | sample 9134231 | NCBI WGS metagenome assembly JAEEGL01 (sample SAMN16246548, study PRJNA631951) | gut metagenome | biome: gut microbiome; feature: rumen; material: fiber-attached | host: Bos | place: Iran: Karaj | collected 2018-10 | reverse complement strand
TTGGAATCAAACCTACAATCAAAGATTGGAATGTTGATGAACAAGACTTCTTAAATAGATTAGATGCTATGTGCGAACAAGCATTCGATGATCAATGTACAGGAGCTAACCCAAGATATCCATTAATTAGCGAAATTAAGACAATGTACTTAAATGCTTACTATGGTAAGAAAGATGGTTCTTGGAACAAGAAATAAATAAAAAATAACCGAAGGTAAATCCTTCGGTTTTTCTTTTATCTAAGCCGTTTTTAATTGTTCATATTTTTCCAATAATTTAAATTTGGAAGCATATTTTTCAAGTATTCTTTAACTTGTTCTTCGCTAAATTGTTCATTAGCCATATGAGGAACGCATACCCTAATTAAATCATCCATGTTGTGATAAGTGTACTTTCCATCATTATAACACCACATGCAATAATCTTCATTGAAATCACCATTAGGTTCTCTGCTTATTAATGAATCTTCTAGTGGCATTCCACAGCACTGACATATTAACTTTCTAGGAGATCCTAGTAAAGTATTGATTGAAACATTATAATATTTTGATAATAGTTTTAATGTTTCGGTATTTGTAATTGTCTCACCTGTTTCCCAGCGCGATACTGCTTGTCTTGTAACAAATAATTCTTTAGCAAGTTCTTCTTGTGATATTCCTTTATTATCTCTAAGTTTTAATAATACATCTTTTGTTTCCATAATCATTCTCCTTTACAACTTTATTTTATAACAAATTAAACGATTTTAAAAGCAACTGGTTGTTGCTATATAGGTAAAATAAAAGGAGGCCCGTTAAGTCCTCCACTTTATTATCGACGTTCTTTGATTCTAGCTGCTTTAGTAGATAATGTTCTAATGTAGTTAAGCTTAGCTCTTCTAACTAGACCACGTCTTACGACTTCAATCTTAGCAACCATTGGTGAATGAATTGGGAATGTTCTTTCAACACCTACACCGTAGCTAATCTTTCTAACAGTATAAGTTTCTGAGATTCCTCCACCTTGTTTTTTGATTACTAAACCTTCGAATACTTGGATTCTTTCTTTTCCTTTTTCATCCTTAATCTTAACTGATACTTTTACTGTATCTCCTGGACGGAATTGAGGAACGTCTTCTTTCATGTATTCTTTAGTAATGTCGTTGATTAATTCTTGACCTTTTAATTTAGCCATACACAAAACACCTCCATCTTTTTTCACCACATTCATAGATAATGATGCATCCAGCGGAATATAGCTTTATACGACAATAAGTATTTTAACACATTTAACTGCTTATATCAAGTATTATTTTTTTATATTTATAATTATTGTCTATATGAATAAATTATAGTATAATTTAGACGAGGTGTATTAATATGAAAACTAAGAAAATACATCCTTACTTCATAATAATATTAACATTTTTAGGAGTTATTCTAACAGGTACATTCTTTTTAGTATTACCTGTATCTGGTGCTCATGGTAAGTCTATTGGCTTTGTAGATTCCTTATTTATGTCTACAAGTGCTGTATGTGTTACAGGGCTTGGAACTGTAACTATCGCAACGGATTTATCACTGTTTGGTAAAATAATAATGGCCCTACTAATGGAAATAGGAGGATTATCTATCTTAACAATAGCTATCTTCTTCTTTACAATACTTGGTGCAAAGCTTAGTATAAGTAATAAATTCTTACTTAGAGAAGCCTTAAACCAAAGCTCTGTGAAGGGTTTAACAACATTAGTTATAAAGATTATTATTTGGTCAACAATTATCCAGTTTATAGGTGTAATATTAAATATGTTTGCCCTAATGCCTTATTTTGATGGAAATTTCCCTAAGGCACTTGGATACTCTATATTCCATTCCATTGCTTCTTTTAACAATGCAGGCTTTGATGCCTTTGGAAATAATAGTATGATTGATTTTAGTAGTAATTTAATGCTAAATACATCAACAATGTTTTTAATTATTTTTGGAGGAATTGGATTTATAGTTTTAACAGATGTAGTCAAAAAAAGACGCTGGAAAAATTTTCAATTACATACTAAATTAGTTTTAATCACAACTATTAGTTTAATATTTAGTGGTGCAATACTAATTAAATTAACTGCATGGACTGATATTACATGGCTACAAGCCTTCTTTACATCAGTTACATCAAGAACAGCTGGCTTTACAACATATGATATGGCTGAGTTAGAAAACCATCCAGCAACTTATGTTGTTATAATATTCTTAATGTTTATTGGTGCTTCTCCTTGTTCTACAGGTGGAGGAATTAAAACGACAACTCTAGCCATTGCTTTAATTGCAACAATGTATTATGCTAGAGGAAAGAAAGCTAAGATATTTAAAAGAAAAATTGATGATTCCCAAATATTTAAAGCCTTCGTCTTAATTGGTGTTGGTGTTATAATTATCGTATTTGGAACATTTGTTGTCTGCGCAGCTCAACCTAGCTTTGGCTTAATGAAGTCTTTATTTGAGGTTGTATCTGCCTTCTCAACTACAGGTTTATCTATGGGTATAACTAGTAGTTTAAATACATTTAATAAATTATTCATTTGTTTAATTATGTTTATTGGTCGTTTAGGTCCACTTACAATAATCGGTTTAGTCAATAAAAACTGGATGAGTGAATCTAATGAAGAAATACAATATGTCGAAGAGAGTGTGATTATTGGATGAAAAAGACATTTATGGTTATTGGACTAGGAAGATTCGGTTCCTGTGTCGCAAGAGTATTAGTTAATAATAAATGTGATATTATTGCGATAGACAAAAACGAAAAAAGTGTTAGAGATTTATCTAAAATTGTCAATAACTGTGTTATAGCCGATTCAACAAGCTTAAGCGTATTAAGTGATTTAGACGCAAATAAAGTCGATCATGCTGTTGTTGCTATTGGTAATAACCTACAAGCATCAATTCTTACAGTTATTAACCTTAAAAAATTAGGTGTTAAAAAAATCACTGTTAGAGCTGATGATATCACTTATAAAGAAGTATTTGAAGCACTAGGTGCTACTGATGTTATCGTACCTGAAGAATCAAGTGCCTTATCACTTGGTAACCAAATCATGAGTGATACAGTTCTAGATTACTATGGTGTAAGTGATGACTATGCTATGGTTAAGGTTATTGTTGGTAAATCATTTGTCCCAAAGAACTTAATCGAATTAAATTTAAGATCTTTATTTGATGTAAATATCGTTGGTATTACTAGAGATGGCAAGTTCTTCATCCCAAGAGGTACTGATAGTATTAATCCAAAGGATGTTGTCGTTGTAGTAGGTACTAGAGGTAAGATTTCTAAGCTTGATGACTTCTTCAATAAGGAACCAGAAGTCAAGAAAGAAAAGGCAAAAGATAAACCAAAAGATAAAGAAAAAGAAAAGACAAAAAAATAAGACTTCGATTTGAAGTCTTTTTTTATTTCTAATATTATTTTTAGCCCAAATTTAAAGCTTTTAGTCTAAACCAACAAAGTAATCAAAGGCATTGTTAAAATGCATAAAATAGTGCCACATAATACTAAGCTTGCTGCATCCTCTTGTCCTTCTCCTACCATCTCAGAGAAATTTAGTACTACACTAGCTATTGGAGCACTAGAAAGTATGACTAAGGCTTGCTTTACAGGTGCATCAATAGGTAGAGCAAATACGAATAGTAGCATGACTAAAGGCATGATTATTTGTTTAATAAAAACAAATATATATGTCTTATAATTACAGAATACAATTCTTATATTTGTTACAGCTAGCCTCATACCTAGTATTACCATACATAATGGTGTGGTCATCTTAGCAAGTATGGTAACAAGTGGGTCTAATCTTGTTGGAACCTTTATACCTAAGAAGAATAAAGGTAGAGCTACATATATAGCTATTATAGATGGATTTAAGAATATCATCTTTAGCTTTATATATTTTTTATCTAAAGATATGATTAATGATCCAACTGTCCAACCTATTTCATTCATAATTACTAAAAATACAGATGAAATAGCTAGTGCTGTACCTAAAGCTACTTGATTATCCTTAAATACCGCTTCAAGAATAGGAACTCCTAAAAAGCCAACATTACCAAAGCAAGATGCAATAGTATATATTCTATACGCTATCTTCTCCTTATACTTCTTTCTAAATAGCAAAATGAATGTTGTTAAGAATAGAGCAAATATTGCTATTATTAATCCTGCGGCTATTAATAATGTTTTACCAAGCTCATTTGTATAGGTAGCCTGATTAAAAGAATACAAAATTAATATGGGCTGACAAATATACATCAAAAACTTCGCAAAATCAGGAATTGATTCTTTTTTTATTAATTTGAATTTAATAATACAAAAACCTACAATCGCATATATCATAATAAGTGCGACTGTTAGAAATGTTTCTAAAAACATATAAAACACCTCGCATATAATTATATCATAATAATTATATTTTTTAAAAAGAAAAATACCAGAGTTGGCGAACTCTGGTATAAGAATATATAGTTACTGACTTAGTCGTCTCTACATCTGCCCCAACATGGCCTTATTTGCATAAGACGATGTAGACGCTTGCTAAACCATTTAAAAAGTAACATTTACTTCCTTCTTACAAATATTTTACAATTATCTTACATTTATGTCAATAGGTTTTTTTAAACTTTTTTTAAATTTTTTTAATTATTTTTTAAAATCCATTTATTCTTATACTGCTTAGACATAAAAAATGGTATTATAGCTCGATAATTGGCTTTGTTTATTTATGCCAATAGATATAAAAAGCACCAAAAACCGCTTAATAAAGGCATTTATAGTAATTATAATAATAAAACTAGGCCTTTTTGGCCTAGTTTATAAAAGAAAAAGAGTTTGCAAATCTGGTCGTCTCTATAGCTACCCCGAAGGCCAAAGATTACTCTCTGACGCTATAGACGCTTGCCAAACCATATGTAGCAACTCTTTATCGTTTCCTTACATTTATTTTACAATTATCTTACATTTATGTCAAGACCTTTTTAAGAATTTTTTTTAATTTTTTTTAAAAATTTTTTGAAAGTAAAAAAAAGAGGATTTAATCCTCTTTTAATTCTATACAAAGCATTGTGATATCATCAAATTGTTCTCTCTTACCAGCGAACTCATCAACTTTCATCTTTACGCCCTTAATAATTTCTTTTGGTGCTTTATTCTTATATAGATTTAATGTTTCAACCATTCTATTAAAGCCGAATAATTCATCCTTCATATTAGTTGCTTCTACTACACCATCAGTATATAAGAATAATTTGTCACCTTTTTCTAAATCAAATTCATAATCAGTGAACTTAGCATCATCTAATGCACCTACAGCTAGACAGTGCTTAGTTTTATTGATTTCAAAATTCTTCTTCTTTCTACAGATAACTGGATCATCATGACCCGCATTACATGCAACGACATGACCTGTAGTTAAATCTAATATACCAACCCATACAGTTACAAACATATTTGTTTTATTGTGCAAGCAAATTCTACTATTTAAGAATTCTAAAGCTTCTGATGGTTTGCTTTGAATACGAATTTTTTCTGATAATAAGATGTTAGATGCCATCATGAACAAGGCAGCTGGTATACCTTTACCAGATACATCGGCCATAACTAAACCAATATGTGTATCATCAATCATAATAAAGTTATAGAAATCTCCACCTACTTCTTTAGCTGGAAGCATATAGGCAAATAAGTCAAAGTCTTTTCTTTCAGGGAACACATTAGGTATTGAACTTTCTTGAATATCTTTAGCAATGTTTAACTCAACCATAGCCTTCTTTTGAGCTGTTGTTGCTTTTGTTAAGTCATCAATGTATTTAATCATGTCATCTTCCATCTTATCAATAGCCTGAGACAGCTCTTCTATTTCTAGTATTCTATTACGTCTTTTTTCTTTTAATTCATCTTTAACATTTTCTTTAGAAAAACGTCTAGTTTCGTTTATAACTGTTGATATTGGTTTAACAAATTCATGTCTAACAAATAAACCAGCCGAAACACAAACAACTATTAAAATAGCAATTGTAGAAAGAACAATAGTTGCAACATAAGGTCTTCTACCCGCAACTAATTCACTCATTGGTCTTTGAATATGAAGTAGGCCAACTACATTTCTATTATCTACATCATCTGGTTTATCATAAATAGGTACAACAGTAGTTATATGTGGTTCGATACCTTTTCTTAAATTAGATGTTCTATAAATTGTTCCATATTCAATTTTACCTTCGTATATATCTTTATATGTATTTGAATAATTTTCGCTTAATAAATCAGGACCAACTATAGTATTTTTCTCCCAATCATCATAATGTCCATTTGGATTAATAGCTTTATCTTCTTTTTCATTTACTTCATCAAATACGACTGTAGCACTTCTATAATCAGTAGTATCAACAGTATAAACATATAATAGAGTAACATTCATCTTATTACAGAACTGGAATAAATATGTATCAATTGTATACATATCAGTTTCTGATTCATCTTTTTCTAGATATTCATTTAGTTTAGTTCCATCTATTAAAGATGTTGCGGTATAAGCCATGTGATAAGTAGTTATTTTGTATTCTTTTTTCATAGTATCTGTAAAACTTGCATAACCAATTACACACAAAACTATACCAAAGACAATAATCAAAATAAAAATAGATGAAACTATATTGAATGTAAAACTATTAACTATTCTCTTAAATTTCGACATATAACCACCACTCTTTATATTAAAATAATACCATATTTTTAGATGTTTTTCATTATTATTCTATAATAAATATAATATAAAAAAGAGGCAAAAGAATTAATCTTTGTCCCTTTTTCTATTCTTCTACTTTTTTTATGGCATCTAAATCATTATTAAAACTATAATTATTAAAATCTTCATCTTTAGGTAATATTAATTTTAATTCATTTTTAATGGATACTTTTATAGATATATCCTTAAAAGATACATCTAAAACATGACCTCCACATGTTTTAAGCTCATCTATAAAATGCATATGATAATCAACTGTATTTATATTTGATAAGTACGCAGGAAAACAGAATCCTATAATAGTACCTTTTATATTATTTTTTGCATATACTTTTTGTTCATGCTCTACTACATAATCAAGTGGTTTATATGGTTTATTCTGTTTAGGAATTGATCTATATGTGATACTACTAAATAAGCCATCTATTCTAATAACTATAAATTCATTTTTATGGTTTTTATTTTTATATTCATTCAATTGTTTCTTTAAATCAGTAATATCTTTAGCAGTTATATTAATAATTTTATCCACACTAAATGTAGTCGCATTACTGAATGGAATTAATTCATTATCACCTACTAATTCTATTTTTCCATCTATATTCGCCCTATACATATTATGGTCTACCATAATCATTTCACCATTAGCACCTAAGAAAGTGCCTATAGCTGTATCAGCATTTTTTCTTAATTCGCCTACACTAATTACTCCATCATAATAGCCCTTAACTAAGGCTTGAAGAAGCGATATTTGATAAATTGTATTATCCATATTATTCCTCCACTTCATACGCTAAAGAGAACCCTGCTTTATCTAATAAACTATTAATATGATCTATTTCTTTAATGATATCTTCCATATTAGATAAAGACATTATTTTCTTTAAAGTTAAAAAATAATCTTTTGCGATTTCATAAAAGCTTTTAACAAAATATTCTTCTATATTTATTAGTAGATTATCAAAATCTTTATTACTAAATAATTCGATACCATATTGATCATCTTCATCAATAAAAGGTCCATAATAATTTGTTAGTTCATCTTTTAAATTATCTATTGTTTTTATATCTACTATTTCTTTTTCGTTATCGTATTTTACAATTAATTTCATAAAAATCACCTATTACCATTATAGCACAATTATAAATATAATTATTTTATTTAGAATATAAAATAAAAAAAGATTGATACTAATCAATCTAATAATCATAGTGGCGGTCCCAAGGGGAGTTGAACCCCTCTCTAAAGAGTGACAATCTTTTATACTAACCGATATACTATGGGACCATTTATTTTTACCACTATTATTATAACATAAATTATCAAAAATAAAAGTGAAATTTTATATTTCTTTTATATCATAAATATATTTAAATTCTAATAGATTATTGGAATCATTTTCTTGTCCTTCAAGTTCTTCTTTTAAGCTATTATTTTTATCTATTATAAAATATATTATTTTACATCCATATTCTTTAGCTTTAACCATGAAATAATCTTTAACCCAAATAGTATCAAGCGGATTATCAACAAATCCATTTTTTGTATCTGCGCAGTAGTTACATTTATGCTTTTTTATAACATCTAAAGCTAGTAATAATGGTTTTCTATATTCATCTAATTCACAATAACTTTTCCATACTACAAGCACGACATTTTTATTACTAACATAATAAACATCAGCATATTTTGATTCATAAATAGTATCCATATATACCTCCAATAAATGGCTTTATTAAAAGAAAAGATAGAGATGACTCTATCTTACTTTAATAATTTTTCTTTAATTGCAGCAGCAGCTTGTTTACCAGCACCCATAGCTAAAATAACTGTAGCAGCACCTGTAACAGCATCTCCACCTGCATATACATTTTCTTTAGTAGTTTCAAGTGTTTCTTCATTAACTACTAAACATTTTTTCTTATTGATTTCTAGTCCTGGAGTAGTTCTACTAATTAGTGGGTTAGGCGAAGTACCTAAAGCCATAATTACCATATCTACATCCATTACAAATTCTGAGTTAGGAATTTCAACTGGAGATCGTCTACCTGAAGCATCTGGTTCACCAAGTTCCATCTTAACACACTTCATACCAGCTACACAGCCTTTTTCATCCATTAAGATTTCTGTAGGATTAGTTAACATATGGAAGTTAACACCTTCTTCTTTAGCATGATGAACTTCTTCAACTCTTGCTGGAAGTTCACTTTCACTTCTACGATAAACAATATTAGCATCAGCACCTAAACGTAGAGCTGTTCTAACAGCATCCATAGCAACATTTCCACCACCAACAACAGCAACCTTTTTACCTACTACAACAGGTGTATCATAGCATTCATCAAATGCACGCATTAAGTTAACTCTTGTTAAGAATTCATTAGCCGATAAAACACCATTAGCATTTTCACCAGGAATACCCATAAATTTAGGTAGACCAGCACCTGATCCAATGAACATAGCATCGAATCCTTCTTTAAATAAATCATCAATTGTTATAGTCTTACCAACGATAACATCTGTTTCAATTTTAACACCAAGCTTTTTAATATTTTCTACTTCATGAGCAACTACTTCATCTTTAGGTAGACGGAATTCAGGAATACCATAAACTAATACGCCACCAGCCTTATGTAATGCTTCAAAAATAGTTACATCAAAACCAGCCTTAGCTAAATCACCTGCACAAGTTAAACCTGCAGGACCAGCACCTATAATAGCAACTTTCTTACCATTTTTAGGTTCTGTAGTAGTTAAATCATAATTATTTTTTCTAGATGTATCAGCAACATATCTTTCAAGCTTACCGATACTTACAGCTTCGCCTTTAATACCTAAAACACACTTACCTTCACATTGCTTTTCTTGTGGACAAACTCTACCACAAACAGCTGGAAGTGAGCTATATTTAGCGATTTCTTTAGCCGCAGCTAAATCATCACCATTCTTAACTTCTTTAATAAAACCAGGAATATTAATGCCTACAGGACAACCTGTAACACATTGAGGATTTTTACAAGATAAGCAACGCGAAGCTTCTAATCTTGCTTCTTCTTCATTATATCCTAGACAAACTTCTTTAAAGTTCTTTGCTCTTTCTTTTGGATCTTGTTCCCTAACAGGAATCTTTTTCATTCTATCCATTATTTGTCACCTCCACAATGACCACATCCACCATGGTGTGTATCTCCCTCTTCAAAGGCAAGTTTTGCTCTACCTTCTTCAGTCTTATAAATTTGTTGTCTACGCATAGCTTCATCATAATTGATTAAATGTCCATCAAATTCAGGGCCATCTACACAAGCAAACTTAACTTCATTTCCTACAGTAACACGGCATGCCCCGCACATACCAGTACCATCTACCATGATAGGGTTTAGGGAAACAATTGTTGGAATGTTTAACTTCTTAGTAGTCATTGAAGTAAACTTCATCATAATCATTGGTCCAATAATTACAGCATGATTATATTCTTTTCCTTGATTTAATACTAAATCTTCTAGGCATTGACTACCATTACCCTTAAAACCAAATGATCCATCATCTGTAGCTAAGTATAAATTAGTAGCAACTTGTTTCATCATATCAACCATGATGTATAAGTCTTTATTTCTTGCACCAATAATTACATCACTATCTATTCCATTTTCCTTTAACCATTTTACTTGTGGATAAATAGGAGCTGTACCTACACCACCAGCAATAAAAATGATTTTCTTTTTCTTTAATTCTTCTTTAGGCATAGTACATAAATCACTTGCATTTCCTAGTGGTCCAACAAAGTCAGCAATACTATCTCCTACATTGAATTTAGATAATTCCATTGTTGATTTACCTACTGTTTGGAAAACAATAGTAACTGTTCCTTTTTCTCTATCATAATCCGCAACAGTTAGTGGAATTCTTTCACCAAATTCAGTATTTCTTGTAATTACAAATTGTCCAGGCATTGCACTTTTAGCAACTCTTGGAGCTAAAATATCCATTAGATAAATATTATTTGCTAGATATTCTTTTTTTACGATTTTAAACATAAATAATTCACCCTTTACTATTAAAATTATTTTTCTTTAAAAAGAAAAAACACTTTCAACTATTACATTATAACAATAATTATGCAATATTTCTATATATATTTTTAAAAAAAATATAAATATTTATCATAATGTGTACATATAACAAACAATTTGTGCATAAAATGAAAAAGTACTAGAATCCTAGTACTTAATTTTTTCTATTTTATTACCCTTAATTTCCATATTTATCCTAACATTTCTAATTTTAGATATATCATCTATTATTTCTTTATAATAGTAATCACTAGTTTTATCCATAGGAAGCTTAGAAATATCAAAGTTATTTAAATTCTCCGTATCTAAAAGCCATACATAATGTATTTCTTTAAGCTCATTACTATACTTGAATACACCTATTTTTTCAATAATATAATATTTATATATTTCACCAATATAATCCATATATCTAAACTTGAATTTGTTTTCGATATTTACATAATATGTATAGAATTCTTCACTAGTTCTAACTAAAAGAATAAACTTCTCATTAGCTGTTTTAATATAGATTATACCAGTTAATAATAAGCCAATAAATCCGATAACTGAGCCAATAAACACAACATATGGAATATCTTTATAAATATCCAATAACATAATTAATAATAAAGTAATACCTATTAATAAAATGATAAATGATGTAATTATAAAATACATTCCAATAGTCTTTGCGGTACTAAAATATGGTTTAGTTTCTTTTCTAATTTTTTTGTTAAAATCTCTATTTCTTCTAACTGATGAAGTATTAGTAAATACATATACTAAATAAATGATAAAGGCTAGTAATACCTGCCATGATTCATACATCAAATATCCCTTAGGATTGCTAATAACATATTTTAAGTCAGCTAATACAACCGCAATACTTATAATAGAGCCTGTAAGTATATATGACTTTCTACTACTACATCTAATTATTAACTTGGCAAAGACAAACATTATTAATAATGTATAAAATATAGTCATATAAACCCTACTTTCTTTTTTTATTTTAATAAGCTTTCTCTAACTATTTTAAGTACTTCTATTATTTCTTCTTTACTAATACTATATTTTTCTATTCTAATATCTTTAAAGAAATTCTTAAATTCTTTTGTCACATCAAGACTTTCATCACTATTTATTCTATCTCTAGCATCCATATCTTCATTGCTTAAAGTGACTATATATAACTTTCTTTTAGTGATTAAGGCATAAACACATTTAGAATCAGTTGGTAGTGTTATATACATTTCTTTTTGATAAATCTTATAATCAGTTATTTGCATCGAATCATCTATTTCATCAAAGTCTTTTATAGCTTTTATCTTTTTCTTAGTAAAAAGTATTGGATCATTTTTACATGTTAGTGTTTCAATAATAAAAATTATGAAATAAAACAAATAAAAGAAAACAATAATTCCATAAACTATCGCAGCCATAAATATACTTTTATTACCTACTTTACAATATAGTAAAATAGGAACATACAAAGCTGTAATAATCAAAGCCTTTAATAAGCTTCTAGCCTCTCTTGATATTTTTGTTACGCTTGGTTCATCAGCTTCTTCTAAATCATATATATTTAGATTAACCTCTGATTCAAAGAATAAAGTACTAGATACATTTGATTTATCCAATAACCCTCTAGATCTACTCGCATATACTAAAACATGGTTTTTAGCGCTATTTTGCGATTTTTTAAGCGCATATGCAATTATAATCATAACAATTGGAGAGAATAAAAATAGTGCTGCTGAAAGCCAAAACATAATTGTTGTATCAAGATTTGGCTTAGCATAATATAATATTATAAGCGATAATATTGAAGCTATTTCTACTCCCAAATAAACATATAAAATCTTCTTATACATAACTTTCCCCCAATTAAATTTATAAGTTTTGCTTTATTTTAAAAAATATTTCTTCTGCAGAAAGTTTATAAACATTTATAGTTATTCCTTTTTTATTCTGCATTAAGTTTAAGAATCCTTCTTTTTTTAGTGATTCATCTTCAAGTTCTTCTAAATATTTTAATTTTTTTGATTCTTCTTTATCAAATATATCAATATATGCTCTTTTATTAAATATAGATACATATACAATATTATCTTTATGCTTCATTTCGATATAAGCATTTGAGTTATTTATATCATAATTTATAACATTTAAATCACTATGATTTTTAATATAATTTTCTAATTCAATTTTTCTATATTTAGTTATAGAATCATTTATTCTATAAATAGCAAGAAATACTAATCCACTAACAATAAATAGCGACATTAAGCCATAACCGATTAAAGATTTCCTATCTTTAACTAGCGTTATAACAAGTAAAATAATCGCGATTATAAATGATATTAACATGAAAAATATTGCTTTTTTTCTACTCATAATTTCACCACTAATATTATATCATAATTATTTAATTATATATGCCATTTCTTCGCATTTAAAAGGATGTTCTTTAAAGCCTAGTTTTAGATATAATGGCTTACCCATAGCTGTTGCTCTTAAAACGATTCTACACACATCTTTTTCTTTAGCAACATTTATCAAATTATTGATTAAATTAGTTGCTATACCCTTATGTCTATATTCTTCATCTACTATTACACTAAGTACTTCAGCAGTTATGCCGTTTTTCATGCTAGGATTAGCTGGTTTTTCTATCATTAAAAGTAAAGCCATACCTACTATTCTTTTATCCTCTTTTGCTAAAAAAGCATATATTTCTTTATTTAGTTTTCTGTTAAAGTAATCATATAAAGTTTTTTCAAACGATAATTTATCACTATCACTTAAGGTAGGATCATCATTTAAAATATATAACATACGCATTCTTACGCATTCATCTATATTTTTTTTACTTGCCATAATATATTCCATATTTATCACCTTACTAAAAACTATAAACCAATTATAGCACAAATATATAATGAAAAAAACGGAAAACTATATAGTTTCCGTTTATTCCTTTTTGGAGATTGAATTATTTTAAATTATTTATTTATTTTTGGTAATTTAGCGATTGATTTTTGAAGATCTTCATCTGTTGGGATGTAATCACTCATTTCGCCATTGTGGAATTTTTCATAAGCTACTAAGTCAAAGTAACCAGTACCTGTTAAGCCAAATAAAATGTTTTTAGCTTCACCAGTTTCTTTGCACTTAAGTGCTTCATCAATTGCAACTCTAATTGCATGGCTTGATTCTGGAGCAGGTAAGATTCCTTCAGTTCTAGCAAACATTTCAGCAGCTTCAAATACTTTTGTTTGTTCTACTGCTCTAGCTTCCATTAAACCTTCATCATATAATTCAGATACGATTGGGCTCATACCATGGTATCTTAAACCACCTGCATGGTTTGGTGAAGGGATGAAATCAGAACCAAGTGTATACATCTTTGCAAGTGGGCAGATTCTACCTGTATCAGCAAAGTCATAAGCATATACACCACGAGTTAAGCTTGGACAGCTTGCTGGTTCAACAGCAATAAACTTGTAGTCAGCTTCTCCTCTTAATTTTTCACCCATGAATGGAGCCATTAAACCACCAAGGTTAGATCCTCCACCTGCGCATCCAATAATGATATCAGGTTTAACACCAATCTTATCAAATGCTTTCTTAGCTTCTAGACCAATTATTGATTGATGTAATAATACTTGGTTTAATACTGAACCTAGAATATATCTATATCCTGGAGTAGTTACAGCAACTTCTACAGCTTCACTAATAGCACAACCTAGTGAGCCTGTTGTTCCTGGATGTTCAGCTAAAATCTTTTTACCGATTTCTGTAGTCATTGATGGTGAAGGAGTTACGCTTGCACCATAAGTTCTCATAACTTCTCTACGGAATGGTTTTTGTTCATAACTTACTTTAACCATATAAACTTTACAATCCATATGGAAGAATGCACTAGCCATTGATACGGCTGTACCCCATTGACCAGCACCTGTTTCAGTAGTTGTTCCCTTTAATCCTTGCTTCTTAGCATAGTAAACTTGTGCAACGGCACTATTTAACTTATGAGAACCTGAAGTATTGTTTCCTTCAAATTTGTAATAGATATGTGCTGGTGTACCAAGAGCTTCTTCTAAGAAATAAGCTCTTACTAGTGGTGATGGTCTATACATTTTATAGAATTTTTTGATTTCATCTGGAATATCAAAATATCTTGTATCGTTATCTAATTCTTGTTTTGCAAGTTCTTCACAGAATACTGGAGTTAAATCTTCAAGTGTTGCTGGTTTTCCAGTTGCTGGATTTAGTAGTGGAGCTGGTTTAATCTTCATATCAGCTCTAACATTATACCATTGTGTAGGAATTTCATCTTCCTCTAAATAAATTTTGTACTTTTCGTTTTCTTTCATTTTTATATCCTCCTAAATTTTAAAAAATAAAAAACTTTCTACCCGTTAGGATAGAAAGTATAAACCTCTATTATGCCACCTAAACACGTACCATCATACATGCGCTACTATAACGGTTAGCCTCCGTCGCCCCTACTATTGTTTCGGTTTGCCCTCATAAGTCCATTCATTAGAAGCTTTATTACTGCATTTCACCATCGCAGCTCTCTAAAAATAAGGTTTTTCTAATTACTACTCTTATTCATTGGTTATCAACTACATTTTTATTTTACAACTATTAACATTTTATTGTCAATAGATTTTTATTATTTTTTTATGCTTTTTTTCTTATATGTAATATAAGGTTTCATTACTATATTTTATAATTAATAAAAACGTCTATTTCTAGCCTTTTTCACTATATAAACAAAAAGCAAGTGATTTGTCTCACTTGCATTTTCTAATATCAAAATCAAAATGATTAGGGAATAATTCCTTATCATCAAAATTCATCTCTAGCATAATATCATTAACATTACTAATATGATTAATGCCATACTTTAAGCATTTTAAAATAAGAACATCCATCGTTTCACTTAAATTAAATGTGTAACCAGAGCTTCTAAGTAGTATTTCACATTGCTCAGGAGTTAAGCCTAAACCAATCGCAATTTGAAATAAAGTATTCTTCTTAGGGATACATGCCTTATTTCTAATCTTAGAATATTCTTGTCTAGATATACCTGATCTTTTCTTAAATTCATTATCACTTAAATGATATAAATCTCTATATGATTCAATGACATCTATTGCAAATTGAACCTTAGTAAAATCAATTTTTGATTCAAGGATAATCTTTTCCATTAAATCGCTTGGAACAGCCTTAAATTCGACTCTTTCAGGCTCTTTATCATCCTTCTTTTTAGTCTCTTTCTTTTTTCTTGAACCACCACCATCAGCTAAACGTTTTGGCTCACGTTTTCTTCTTTTGGCTTCAGCTTCTCTGGCTTGATTTTCTAAAATAGCTTCTCTTGTTAATCTTAGTTCTTTATAGAATTCCTCATTTAGTTCACCATATGGCCATTCATAGTCAAGAGGAAAATTTAGAAGCTGTCTAGTTTGCATTTCCTTTATTATTCTATTATACATTTCTTCCGTAAACAAAATATCACCTCTATTTTATGAAATATTGCATGAAATTATTGTTATGGCTAAAGCCATATGCTTCATATAGCTTTACACCCATATCGCTTGCTGTAATATGAATAATACCACATCCATTTTCTTTAGCAATACCTATTATTAAATCAAGTAAATGTCTAGCAATTCCTTGTCTTCTATAATTAGGATTAGTATACATACTAGAAAGTAATCCTATTTTACCTGTAGGACATTTATAGTATGGTGGTTTATGAGTTATAGTTAAACCACTTGTGGCAATTATTTCATCATTATCTATCGCTAAATAAGAAATAAATGATTTGTTATTTAAATTAGTTGTATAGTATTCCTTTAAATAAGGTTTTAAATCAAGTGTTTCTATAGCACCTTCATCTTTTAGTTGTTTAATTCTAAGTTCTACTAATTTATCAACATCACTTATATTAGCAAGTCTATATGTAATCATAATTATCACTTCCAATATTATTATAACACAAAAAAAAGGCTAAGAATAACTTAGCCTTAATTTCTTATTTCTTGAAGATTGATTTAATCTTGTTGATTGGATTATTTTGCTTTTCTTTGATTGCAGCTTGTGCAGCAGCAAGTCTAGCAATTGGTACTCTAAATGGAGAACAAGATACATAATCAAGTCCAATTGCATTACAGAATTCGATTGATGATGGATCTCCACCGTGTTCACCACAAATACCGAAGTGTAAATCTTTATTAACTGGCTTTCCAAGTGTAATAGCCATCTTCATTAATTTACCAACACCTGTTTGGTCAAGTCTAGCAAATGGATCTTGTTCGAAGATCTTTTCTTTGTAGTAAGCACTTAAGAACTTACCAGAGTCATCACGAGAGAAACCAAAAGTCATTTGTGTTAAGTCGTTAGTACCGAAACAGAAGAAATCTGCTTGTGCTGCGATTTCATCAGCTGTTAAAGCAGCTCTTGGGATTTCAATCATAGTACCAACTTTGTATTCTAACTTAGCATTAGCAGCCTTAATTTCTTCATCAGCTACTTTTACTACGATATCCTTAACAAACTTTAATTCTTTAGAGTCACATGATAGAGGAATCATGATTTCAGGAACAATCTTCCATCCTTCTTCCTTGTTAACCTTAATAGCAGCTCTAATAACTGCTCTAGTTTGCATCTTAGCAATTTCAGGATATGTTACAGCAAGTCTTAGACCTCTGTGCCCCATCATTGGGTTGAATTCATGTAATGAATCAATGATAGCCTTAATTTGTTCAACTGTCTTTCCTTGAGTCTTAGCTAAAGCTGCAATATCAGCTTCTTCAGTTGGAACGAATTCATGTAGAGGTGGATCTAAGTAACGGATTGTAACGGCATAGCCCTTACAAGCTTTAAATAATTCTTCGAAGTCTTTTTGTTGCATTGGTAAAATCTTAGCAAGTGCAACTTCTCTTTCTTCTAGAGTATCTGAACAAATCATTTCTCTGAATGCACCAATTCTTGCTGGATCAAAGAACATATGTTCTGTACGGCATAGACCAATTCCTTGAGCACCAAGTTCCATAGCCTTAGCAGCATCCTTAGGTGTATCAGCATTTGTTCTTACAGCCATTCTCTTATATTTATCAGATAATTTCATGATTCTACCGAAATATCCTGAGTTTGGATCAGCTGGAACAGTTTTAATGATTCTATCATAAATCTTACCAGTTGTACCATCAAGTGAAATTTCAGAACCTTCAACGAACTTCTTACCATCAAGGATGAAGTATTTTTCTTCTTCATGCATTTCGATTTCACCGCAACCAGATACACAGCATGTACCCATACCACGAGCAACTACGGCAGCATGTGAAGTTTGTCCACCACGAACTGTTAAGATACCTTGAGCAAATTTCATACCTTCGATATCTTCTGGTGAAGTTTCAAGTCTAACAAGAACAACTTTCTTTCCTGCTTTACCTTCTTTAACAGCATCTTCTGGAGTGAATACTACAGTACCTGCAGCAGCACCTGGAGATGCAGCAATAGCTTTACCAACTACATTAGACTTATCAGCTGCCTTTAAGTCAGCTACATCGAATGTAGGGTGAAGTAACATATCTAAAGTCTTAGCATCAATTTGTAATAATGCTTCTTCTTCAGTAATCATCTTTTCATCGATTAAATCACAAGCAATACGGATAGCTGCAGCTGCAGTTCTCTTACCGTTTCTTGTTTGTAACATGTATAATTTACCTTTTTCAATAGTAAATTCCATATCTTGCATATCTCTGTAGTGATCTTCAAGAGTCTTACATACATCTTGGAATTGCTTATAAACATCAGGTAATACTTCAGCCATCTTAGAAATAGGCATTGGTGTTCTAACACCAGCAACAACGTCTTCACCTTGTGCATTCATTAAGAATTCACCCATAAGACCTTTTTCACCTGTAGCAGGGTTTCTTGTGAAGGCAACACCT
>JAEEGL010683165.1_pt1 | contig 18789 bp, 14 predicted proteins | sample 9134231 | NCBI WGS metagenome assembly JAEEGL01 (sample SAMN16246548, study PRJNA631951) | gut metagenome | biome: gut microbiome; feature: rumen; material: fiber-attached | host: Bos | place: Iran: Karaj | collected 2018-10 | reverse complement strand
GGACTGTTCAGGGTACTAATGTATAAGAGCAGCTTGATCTTGCAAACGCTGATGGTCCTTTCAACATCGTGTTCACCGCAGGTGACCCCGGCGACAACAACGCAGGTTACTTCTTCAACGGTGCATATGATGTGCTTAAGCCTTACATCGAGAGCGGCAAGCTCAACGTAGTATCAGGCCAGAAGACCTTTGATGAAGTTGCAACAAAGACATGGGCAACAAGTGAGGCTCAGTCCAGAGCAGAGAACATCCTTTCATCCTACTATGCAGACGGAACCAACGTAGACGTATGGCTTTGCTCCAACGACTCAACAGCACTCGGTGTTGAGAACGCTCTTGCAACCAACTACAGCGGCAAGTATCCCATCATCACCGGTCAGGACTGCGATATAGAGAATACCAAGAACATGATCGCAGGCAAGCAGTCAATGTCAGTATTCAAGGATACCCGTACTCTTGCATCACAGGTTGTTAAGATGGTTGGCCAGATCTTAAGCGGATCTACAGTAGATGTTAACGATACTTCTACATATGACAACGGCGTTATCACGGTACCTTCATTCCTTTGCGAGCCCGTATTCGCTGATGCAAACAACTATCAGAAGATCCTCATCGAGTCCGGTTACTACACCGAGGATCAGTTAAAGTAAGTAAATACAAAAGAACAGATATTATTACAGGCGGGGCCGGTTCCCCGCCTGTTGTAAAGAAAAGGAGTAACCTGAGGGTTACAAAAAGAATGGAGGGAAATTTTGGGCAGGATATTACTTGAAATGAAGAATATAACCAAGACCTTCCCCGGAGTAAAGGCTCTCGATAACGTGAACTTCCAGGTAGAGGAAGGCGAGATCCATGCACTCGTGGGTGAGAACGGCGCCGGTAAATCCACGCTTATGAACGTACTCAGCGGTATATATCCCTTCGGAACATATGAGGGAGATATCATATATAACGGAGAAGTATGCCAGTTCCAGAAGATAACGGATTCGGAGAAGCGCGGTATAGTCATCATCCATCAGGAGCTCGCCCTGGTACCTCAGATGTCGATAGGCGAGAACATGTTCCTCGGAAACGAGCGGGGCAGCAAAGCCGCCATTAATTGGGATGAGACGTACAGCGAGGCCGATAAGTATCTTAAGATGGTAGGTTTATCGGAATCATCGCGCGTACTTATAAAAGATATAGGAACAGGAAAACAGCAGCTTGTGGAAATAGCCAAGGCTCTTGCAAAAAACGCAAAGCTCCTGATACTTGACGAGCCTACTTCGTCACTTAACGAGACGGATTCAAGAGCATTGCTTGATCTGATGCTTGAGTTCAAGAAGCAGGGCATGACCATGATCATCATCACCCACAAGCTTAACGAAGTCGTATACGTTGCGGACAAGATCACTGTCGTTCGTGACGGTTCAACTGTGGAGACCCTTGACTGTCATACCATGGAGATTGATGAAGACAGGATCATAAAGGGCATGGTCGGACGTGAGATCACCGACCGTTTCCCGAAGAGGGACAAATCCATAGTCGAGATCGGCGATATAAATATGGAAGTAAAGGATTGGACCGTATATCATCCGATCTATGCTGAGCGTAAGGTCGTTGACAATGTCAACATGACTGTTAAGAAGGGCGAAGTGGTAGGTATATACGGACTCATGGGAGCAGGAAGAACAGAGCTGGCCATGAGCATCTTCGGAAAATCCTACGGCAGCGATATCAGCGGCAAGCTCCTGATAAAAGGAAAGGAAGTTGATCTTAAGTCTCCGAGAGCAGCCATCAACGAGAAACTGGCATATGTTACCGAAGACCGTAAGGGAAACGGTCTGGTGCTTTCCAACTCAATACGTGTAAATACTTCACTGGCCAACATGGTCGGCGTGAGCAGCAAAGGCGTCATAGATATGGATAAAGAATATCAGGTGGCTGTGGAGTATAAGGACAAGCTGAAAACAAAAACGCCTTCTGTTGAGCAGAATGTCGGCAACTTATCCGGCGGTAACCAGCAGAAGGTGCTGCTTGCCAAGTGGATGTTCACGGATCCGGATATACTGATACTCGATGAACCTACAAGAGGTATCGATGTAGGTGCGAAATACGAGATCTACTGCATCATCAACGATCTGGTCAGAGAGGGTAAATCAGTGGTGATGATATCTTCGGAACTTCCCGAAGTCATCGGCATGAGTGACCGTATCTACATCATGAACGAAGGCAGGTTCGTGGGTGAGATGAAGGCAGAAGACGCAACCCAGGAGAATATCATGGCCTGCATATTACAGGCGGGGAGGGGCGAATAAGTATGAAACTGAAATTACTTGAAGTATTAAAAAAATATACGATGGTATTTGCCCTGATCGCAGTGATCATATTCTTCTATGCAAATACCGAAGGGAAGATACTCTATCCCCAGAACATCAACAACCTTATTTCACAGAACGCATACGTGTTCGTGCTGGCAGCCGGAATGCTGCTCTGTATCCTGACAGGAGGTAACATCGACCTTGCGGTAGGTTCGGTTGTCTGCTTCGTCGGCGGCATCGGCGCCGTGATGATGGATAAGGACATCAACGTATGGGTGGCAGTAGCCGTGATGCTGATCGGCGGCCTTTTGGTCGGCGCTTGGCAGGGCTTCTGGATAGCCTACGTGAAAGTTCCTCCTTTCATTGCTACCCTTGCCGGAATGTATGCTTTCAGAGGCCTCGCCAATGTGGTCATGAAAGGTTTCGCCATCGGCGTCAGGAACGAGACTTTCCTAAATGTATTCGGTGGCGGTTCCGACTGTTACGTACCGGATTTCTTCCACGGCGAAAACCTCAATATCACCTGTATGGCAGTCGGCGTGATATTTGCCATCATCTACATAGCATTCATTATCAGCAAGAGGATGAGCGCAAGGAAGAAAGGCTATGACATAGAGTCTTTGACATCGGTAGTTCCAAAGACTGTTGTTATCTGCGCCGCAGTCATCTGGATATTCTACAAACTGGCCCAGTACAACGGTATACCGGCAGGTCTTCTCTGGATCGCAGCAGTACTCATCGCTTACGGTTATATCACATCCAAGACTACGGTCGGACGATATCTGTATGCGGTAGGCGGTAACGAAAAAGCGACCAGGCTCTCCGGTATAGATTCAAGAAAGATCTACTTCTTCGCATATATCAATATGGGACTGATGGCAGGTCTTGCAGGTATACTTACCATAGCCCGTGCAGCAAACGCACAGCCCACCTTCGGTCAGGGCTACGAAATGGATGCCATAGCAGCCTGCTTCATCGGCGGCGCTTCGGCCTACGGCGGTGAAGGCGGCATCTTCGGTGTCATCATCGGTGCGGTGCTGATGGGTGTCATCAACCAGGGCATGAGTATCATGGGTATGTCAGCCAACTATCAGACCATAGTAAAAGGTCTGGTCGTGCTCGTGGCCATCATCTTTGATGTGCAGTCAAATAAGAAGAAAAAGTAAGGAGAGTGGATCATGGCAAAATATCTGGAAATATTAAAAAAGAATGCGATGCTGATCGTCCTTGTCCTGGTGTATGTTTTCTTTTGCATAAAGACAGGCGGCTCCATGTTCAGCCCCATGAACTTCAATGCATTGATCACACAGAATGCATACGTGTTCATACTGGCGACCGGTATGCTGATGTGTATGCTGACCGGCGGTAACATCGATCTTTCCTGCGGTTCCTTCGTATGTTTGGTCGGCGCTGTTGGCGGTATACTTATGGTAGTAAAAAATGTAAATCCCGGTGTATCCATACTGCTGATGCTGCTGGTAGGTGTTGTATACGGCTGTGTGCTTGGCTTCCTGGTGGCATATGTAAACATTCCGCCCTGGATCGCCACACTGGCAGGTTATCTTGCATTCAGAGGCTGGGGTACGGCACTGCTCTCGGCCAACAGCTCCACCGGAAGTATAGGACCTTTCCCCAAGAGTTTCCTGAAGATCTTCTCGGGCAAGCTTTTTGAAACAACGATAAAAGAATTTAATGTGATATGCTTTGCGGTAGGTATAGTGGCAGCAGTCATCGTTGTAGTAGTAAACTTTGTGACCAGAGCCGGCAAGGTAAAGAAGGGGTATGAAGCGGATTCTCTGATCGCAGTCATCGTTAAGTCCGCATTGTCCGCAGCAGTGATAATACTTTTTGCATACAAGCTGGCAAAGGCTGGCGGCATACCTACAGTGCTCGTATGGGTGGTAGCGATAGTGCTGATCTACAGCTTCATCACTTCCAAGACTACGCTGGGCAGATATTTCTACACCATAGGAGGTAACAAGGAAGCTACAAGGCTTTCGGGTGTGGATACCAGGAAGATAATGTTTTTCGCTTACCTTAACATGGCAGTGATCACTGTAATAACGACTTATGTGGTTATCGCCAGACTTCAGGCGGCCAATTCTACCGCAGGAACCAATTTTGAGATGGACGCCATCGCAGCCTGCGTGGTCGGCGGTGTATCCGCATACGGCGGATCCGGTACGGTCTTCGGAATGGTGATCGGAGCTACCCTGATCGGTGTCATCAACCTGGGCATGCAGCTTACCGGCGTTGATGCCGACTGGCAGAAGATAGTCAAGGGCATGGTGCTCTTAGGAGCAGTCGTATTTGACATCATGGCAGCAAAGAAGAACGCAACAAAGTAAGAAAAGCATAAAAGGGGTTTTAGAGGCAGAGAGTCAAATCTTTGCCTCTTTTTTTATCTGTTTTATTGACTTATGACAGGCGGGATATTAGAATATAAGAGGTAGATTTTTTCTTTTGAATGAGGAACAAAATGGGAGTTACGGCAGTCTGCGTAGGCAGTATTTTTGACAAGAACGATTACCTTCGCGGTGATTCGATCATAAATGATCTTTTGGCTAAGGGAGAGCACGTGCTCCTTATTCCTGCGGGCGTGGCCAGATATGCGGGAGAAGAGGGACACGAGGCTGACTTTTTGTATTTCCTCTGCGGCGGACTTGTGAGCAAAATGATCTTAGTCCGGGGCGGCGGTCTGGATGAGAAATTTGCCGAAGCCGTCAGAGTACGGATGAAAGAGTATGGCGTGACCCTTGAAGAGATCGCTGAGGATGACGAACTTCCCGATGCGCACGGAACACCCTGGACAGGGGATATCTTTGCCGATAACAGCGAACTGGCAAAAAGGTCTTTTGATTTTTCGAATAAACTGGTCAATGCTTCTACGATAGAAGAAGTATCTGAAGTCTTAAAGGATTATCTTTCCGAAGAAAGTTTCATATGCATAAGAGAGAGTTTTCTGCAGGATCTGTATAACGAAGCAGAGGGACTGCCAAGCAGCTCGGATCGTTTCTATATACTTGCGGATAACAGGAAGAAAGCAAGGCTTTGGGAGACTTTCGGACTGGGAGTTATGTTCCCCGGAGCCAGCAGCCTGTTTAACAAAGAGGGCATTACTACGATAATGCCGATACACAGCGGCAAGTCTTATTACGGATATTTGGTGCATTCTTCAAAGGAATGCGATTCTTCTCTCGGTTCCATGGAACTCTTAGGCGTGATCCTCGACCTGATGATAGGCAGGTATATCACCGAGAAGAAGCTTTTATTCGCCAGCCATGAACTCTTAAGCGCAAATGAGAGCGTGAGAAGGCTGAAAGAGACGGATGTGCTTACGGGACTTCTGAACAAGCAGGGCTTCATGGAAGATGCGAAGAAGCTGTATCTCAGAAGCAAGGTCACCGGACAGAGCATGATCACGGTCTGCGTTGATCTGGACCGTCTCGGGAATATCAATGACGTATACGGACATCACGAAGGTGATGTGGCTATACAGACTATATCAAAGCTGATACAGGAAACTCTGATAAGCGGTACCGTAGCCGGCAGGCTCGGAGCCGATGAGTTCATGATGATCAGCCTGGTGGCAAAGGGCGATGAAGAGAACATCGACATGTATTTCAGGACCCTTAAGACAAGGCTTGATAATTACAACCGCATTTCTGATAAGGAATATACCCTTGAGATAAACTTAAGTTCCATGCTGGTGGAAGCCGATACCACCATGGATCTTGAAGAGATAATAAATGAGGCTATGGCCAAGAAGCGCCATATCAAGGAGAGCAAGGGCAGCATCCGCAATATGAATCTCTATGAGGACGGGCATACCGATCCCAGAGAGCATGCCGTCGTCACGGATCTTATGGACAACAACGGCTTTATCTATGCTTTCCAGCCCATTGTGTCGGCAAAGACAGGTGATATAGTTGCATACGAAGCGCTGATGCGTACCAAGGACATGCATCTGTCACCGCTTACCATTCTTAAGTATGCCTCAATAGACAACAGACTTTATGATATAGAGAAGGCCACTTTCACGAATGTATTCAGGCAGCTGCAGCCTTTCGTGGATGAACTGGGTGAAAGGAAGCTCTTCGTTAACAGTATTCCGGGTTCGTATCTCAGCGAAAAGGATTATTCGGAGCTGAAGGAAGAATACGGTTTTATCTTCCCCAATCTTGTCGTGGAGATAACCGAGCAGACCGATTTTGAAAACGAGACCGTGGAACTCTTAAGGAAGAGGAGCGAGGTGGACGGCTTCGAGGTTGCTGTGGATGATTTCGGCACAGGTTTTTCCAACCTGTCCAATCTGCTGAAGTTCCTGCCCAACTATGTGAAGATAGACCGGGCTCTGATCGAGGATATACACGAGGATCTGAAGAAGCAGCATTTTGTTAATAATATAGTAGAGTTTGCTCACGACAACGGTTTCATGGCTCTGGCAGAAGGTGTGGAAAGTCCGCAGGAGCTGATGGCAGTGGTACGCATGGGCATCGATCTGATACAGGGCTACTATACCGCGAAGCCTGCCTATGTACTGGCTCCGGCGATCTCTACCAGCATAAGGGACGAGATAGTACGCGCCAACTTTGAGAAATCACATGAGCTGAAGAAGAAGGTATTCCTTGTGACCAGGGAGAAGGAGATCTTCCTTATGCATCTGGCCATGGAGAGATATACCAGCGTGATAATCTCCCAGTCGGAAGTGACGCTGCAGGGCAATCCCGACTTTATGGCGGGCATCACGATAAAGATAAAGGACAATACAGAGTGCAGACTTACTCTTCATAATGTAAGTCTCGGTGATATGGAAGAAAGACCGCTCATAGATGTGGGTAAGGGCGCAAAGCTTACACTTGTCATAGACGGTGACAATGAACTGGTGGGCAACGGCATACATGTGCCCGAGACTGCAGAACTGAGAATAGAGGGAGGCGGTACGCTGACCATAGCTCCGACACTTGCAAAGGCTTACGGCATAGGAAGTGATGCCGACAATATCTTCGGCAAGATCGTCTGCGCCATGAGCGGAGCGCTGGCCATCAGCGCAGAAGGAAACCGCTGCATAGCCATAGGCGGCGGCAGCTGCGCTGCAAAGGACGGTATACAGATATTGTCCGGAAGGATAGATGCGATGCTGGCCGGCACCAACTGCGTGGGCATAGGCAGTTATGTCGGTAACGTTCCCATAAAGATAGCATCCTGCGATCTGCGCATGGATGCTCGTATATCTTCGGGTATACTCATAGGCGCCCTTAACGGCGAACAGGATATAGATATACAGGATACTTCCATAGTACTGTCAGGTTCCGGCAGCACCATAGCCGGCATAGGTACCTCGGAAGAGGCCGGAGGCAATATAAGGATAAGGGCGGCCGGTCTGCACGTAAGCTTTAACGGAAAACGTATCTACATGCTCGGAACGGCAGGCGGAAATGTCAAGATAAGCCTGGAGAACATGAATGTGGACATGCATGCCGAAGGCAATATGGCTATGGCTATGGGAAGCTATGATTATAATGCCGAGATCAAACTGATAAAGACCAGCCTTTCGATACTGATACGCGCCGGTGAATATGTGGCTGTAGGCGCCGGGGATGATGATATCGAAATAGAGGGCGGCAGCAGAAAACTCTTTATTAATGAAGAAGAATCTACATTTTAAGTCCAGCCGCCGTCAAGGGTGATGACCTGCGCGGTAAGATAGGCAGGGGCCTGTGTTAAAAGAAAGATAAAATCTGCGGCTTCCGAAGGAAGGAGGGCGCGGTCAGCGGGGATCTCGGAGATCACCGCTTTTTTTTCTTCTTCATTTAAACGGGCATTCATTTCGGTATCCATGAAACCGAGGGCCACGGCATTGACCGGGATCCCTGAGGGAGCCAGTTCTCTGCCGAGGGCTTTGGTCAGACTGTTAAGGCCGCCCTTGGAAGCGCTGTAGGCAGTCTCCATTGATGCGCCCACGCTGCCCCATACCGAAGATACATTGATGATGCGTCCTCTTGTCTCGGAGGAGAGCATAAGGGGAATGGCTTTCTTTGAAAATAAGAAGGCAGCATCCAGGTTGACGCTCATGGTACGGCGCCAGTCGGACAGGCTCATATCCTGTAAAAGCCCGCTGTAAGATACAGCGGCATTGTTGATCAGGACATCCAGCCGCTGAAGACCGTCAAAGACCGAGTCGATATAAGCTTCATCGGAAATATCGCCGGAAAAACAGCGGATATTAACGCCGTATTGGCTTCGAAGCTCTTCTGCAAGGACGTTAAGCTGTTCTGTATTCTTATTGGCAAGCAGGACAAGGTCGTAAGAGCCTTTGGCAAATCTTCCGGCCAGTTCCCTTCCGAGACCGCCGCTTGCGCCTGTTATGAGTGCTGTCTTATTCATGAGATAAAGTATAGCAAAACTTTCCCTCCTGTCAAATAGGGAGGTTTACAGATGAGATTAAATTTTGGTTTAACTATATAAAAGATTGCCTATAATATGGCAGTTTTGAAGTTTACATACTATATCTTGTGGTTTTGTAATCATTATGTAAAATATTACGAAAATGTTACAAAAAAAGGTTGACAGGCCGTGTTATCACATGTTATATTCTTTTACAGGTTTACGAAAATATCAAAACCCGAGGGTTATATGAAGAAGATATACACACGTGCAATACTTATAACGACATCAGCTGTAATGCTTTCCTGTACGCTCTTTGGTACCGGAGCAAGAGCTAACGGCGCGATCGTTTCCGATATACTTCCCGCAGGCGGCGCGGCACTCGTGCTCGAGGACGGGATCACACTTGACGAGATCTATGTTGAGCCTGTTCAGGAAGAAGTGCTTCCTGATATCAATGATCTGACAGGAGGCGCAACAGCTACTCCTACTCTTTTTTCACCGGATACAGTTGTAATTGACGGAGAAGATGAAGGCAATGCGGATACTGAAGTCGCAGAGCCTCTTGATATGCTTTCACTTTCTGTAGGCGCAGAGCAGGTGATCTCCGATACGGAAGAATTGGAAGAGAGACTGGATGCGGCTGCAGAAGCTACCAGCGCAGTCAGCCTTGCATCACAGGCAGCCATAGAGATAAAGATGGCAGAGGAGCAGGCTCTTGAAGAGCAGCTGGCAAGAGATCCCGAGAACTTTGCAAATCTGGTTATCGCCCAGGTCAATGATTATGTTAATGTCCGTGCCGTTCCGGATCTGGAAGGCGAGATAGTCGGTAAACTCTACGACGATTCCGTAGGTACATTTTTGGAAGAAACAGACGGCTGGTATAAGATATCATCCGGTTCCACCACAGGTTACGTTAAGGCAGAATACTGCGTGACCGGCGAAGATGCGATAGAGCTTGCCAAGAAGGTGGGAACGCGACTTGCTTATGTTGATACCACAACTCTTAATGTTCGTAAAGAGCCCAGCATAGATGCGAAGATACTGACTCAGGTGCCCTACGATGACGACCTCGTGGTATTGGAAGAGATGGGTGACTGGGTGAAGGTTACTACCAATGAAGGTGACGGTTATGTATCATCCGAATTCGTGAAGCTGCATACCGAATTTGTAAAGGCTGAATCAAAGGCAGAAGAGGAAGCAAGACTTAAGAAAGAAGCCGAAGAGAGAAAGAAAGCCCAGGAAGCTGCAAGGAAAGCACAGCAGAAGCGTAACAGGACTGCAGCAGGCGGATCATCAAAGACTGTTACTACACCTGTAACGGTGGCAGGCAGCGGTCTCGGAGCACAGGTTGCAAATTACGGATGCCAGTTCGTAGGTAATCCTTACGTATACGGCGGATCCAGTCTGACCAACGGCACCGACTGCTCAGGATTCGTAATGAGCGTATATGCACACTTCGGTGTGGGACTGCCTCACTCTTCAAGAGCTGACCGTGGCGTAGGTTATGCGGTAGAGGGCGGTATCGCAAATGCAAGACCCGGCGATATCATCTGCTACTCCGGTCACGTGGCGATCTACATCGGCAACGGACAGATAGTGCATGCAAGCACATCCAAGACAGGAATCATAGTATCCAGCGCAGGATACAAGAACATACTGGCGGTGAGGAGAATCTTCTAAAAAGAGGCGAAAGCCTCTTTTTTAGTGTATAATAAATCTATGGCAAAAACAGTATTCATAGTTGAAGATGACAGAGAGATAAGAAAGCTCCTGGCGGATTATCTTAAGGCGAAAGACTTTGAGGTAAGCGAGGCAGGGGACGGACGCAGTGCACTCATTGCCATGAAGGATAAGCTGTATGATGTGATACTTATGGATATCATGCTGCCTTACAATTCCGGAACGGAACTGATCGCAGCACTTCGCGGAGCAAAGAAAGACAGCACCAGGGCGCATACTCCGGTGATTGTGATATCTGCGAAATCCGGCCTTGATACAAGGATTGAGACTCTTCAGCTCGGAGCCGATGATTATATAACAAAACCTTTTGATCTTGATGAAGTGTATGTAAGGATAGAAGCTTTGCTCAGGCGCAGTGCCGGCGGAGCATATACGAGGGAAGCAGGAGAGGAAAGTCTGTCTGCCTGCGGACTGTCATATGATCTTCAGAATAATACGGTATCTTATATGGGCGAGCCGATAAAACTCACGGCAAAAGAGCGCGGCCTGCTACTTCTTTTTCTTAAGAATCCCGGGAAGACCTTTACAAAGGCGAATCTCTATGAGTCTGTATGGGAAGATGAATACCTGTACGAAGACAATACTATCAATGTCCACATGAGCAATTTAAGGAATAAGCTTAAGAGCGTATCGGGCAGGGAACTGATAGAGACCGTATGGGGCATAGGCTACAAGCTTGCGCAGGGAGATGAGGACTGATGGGACTGATCAGTTATTTTCTGATAAAGAAAAATCTCAGGGAGATGGCTCGCGAGTTAAAGCTCACGCGTGAGGAAGGCTATGACCGTAATCTCCGCATAAATCTTGTCGATAAGGATCTGGAAGCCGTCGCTTCGGAATTCAATGAGAATATTGAATATCAGAAAAAAATGAAGCTTGAGGATGAGCGCAGCAGGAAAGTGCTGGAACAGTCCATCTCCGATATAGCGCATGACCTTCGTACACCGCTTACGGTTATCCGCGGAAACCTGCGTATGCTCAGCGAAGAAAATCTTTCCGAAAAAGGACGCGAGTATCTGGAAGCTGCAGACCGCCGGGCAGAAGTACTTAAAAACATGGTGGATGAGTTCTTTGAACTGTCGCTTATAGAGAGCGGTGATCTTACCATGGAAAAAGAAAAGATCGATCTGACCGCATTTCTTGCGGAATTCATAATAGACAACGAAAGCATGATACGGAGTAAAGATCTTGAGCCGGATATCAGGCTGCCGGAGAAGAGCATCATCATAAATGCGGATAAGGGAATGCTTACGCGCATTATGAGCAATCTCTTAAACAATATCTGCAAATATGCAAAGAAAAGCTTTATGCTTACTGTTTCGGAACAGGATGACGCGGCAGAGATCATTCTTGAAAATGAGATCACTGATGATGCGGAAATAGATACGGAGCATATCTTTGACAGAACATATCGTGCCGATAAGGCAAGGCGTGACGGCAGTGCGGGCCTGGGCCTCTATATAGTCAAGCTGCTGGTGGAAAAGATGGACGGAAGCATCGAAGCGCTTGCGGAAGGCGGAAGGCTGAAGTTCAGGATAATTCTTTAATTTTTTATTTCTTAAGATTTTCTTTAATATTTCCTTATATTATTAAAACCGTTCATGTGATTGTCAACAATCAACCGGGGAACCGTCCCCGTGATTGAATAGGAGGAAGAGTATGGCTGAGATAATCATGGAAGCAAAGGCGCTTACAAAACAGTACGGTAAGCAGAAGGCATTGGATAATGTGAATTTTAAAGTACGGGAAGGAAGCATAGTCGGACTCGTGGGACCTAACGGCGCGGGCAAGACGACAGCGATGAAGGTAATGGGCGGACTGGTATTTCCGACAGAAGGCAGCATATCCATATACGGAGAGACAAGTGAGAAGGGACTCTGTCATTCCAGGACACGCATGAGCTTTGTGATAGAGACACCATATGCGAAGGAGAACATGACCGCAAGGGAGAATCTTGAGAAGCAGCGTATTCAGAAGGGAATACCCGATAAAAAAAGGATAGACGAAGTGCTGGAGATCGTGAACCTTACGGATACGGGGAAAAAGCCGGTGAAGAATTTCTCCATGGGCATGAGGCAGAGACTGGGACTCGCAAATGCGCTGCTGGGCAAGCCGGAGTTCATGGTACTGGATGAACCCATAAACGGTCTGGATCCCGAGGGGATCGTAGAGATACGTGAACTCCTTAAGAAACTGAACAAAGAAGAAAAGACGACCATCATCATTTCATCACATATCTTAAGCGAGCTGTCGCTGCTCTGCACCGACTATATCTTCGTGGATCACGGACGTATCACCGGAGAGTTAAGCTCGGAAGAACTTGAGAGGGAGTGTTGCGAATATTTCCGTATCAATACCGTGAATAATGAGAAGGCCAGCGCGATACTTACACATGAATGCGGCATTACCGGGCTGGAAGCGACCGAGGACGGAAAGCTCAAGATATACGACGGACTGGATCGGATAGAAGAGATATCGACGGCTCTTTATAAAGGCGGAGCCACACCGATAGAGCTTTGCAGGAATGCAGTCAACCTTGAAGAGTATTACATGAGAAAGGTGCAGGGTGACAGGATATGATCAATGTCTTTCGTTCGTTAAATTATTATGTGCGTAAGGATCTGGCCATTGTCATTGCGCTTATAAGTATAGTGAGCATGCCGCTGTTAGCCATGTGGTTTATGCGGGCACTGGATGGCATGGAGCTGTCTGATATGACAGGAGCAAGTTATTTTACCGGCGTGAACGGAGATGTGGTAGTTATCTGTATGATCGCTGTGATGGTGATCGTGATCAGGCTGGTGGGCTCCGATATGTCAGATAAGTCAGTGAATTATGAGATACTCGGCGGAAACAGAAGGATAAAGGCGTATCTGGGAAGGATCGCAGCCGGACTGCTTTGGGGAACGGTGATCTGCTGGGCATTGATGTCCATGCCAATCGGATACTTAACTCTGATCAACGGCTGGGGAAACAACGTTGATATGAAGTGGGCCCTTATCCGTCAGTTTCTTATGTTTCTTCCGTTGCTGCGTATGGTGTCACTGTTTATCTTTCTTACTTTTCTTGTTGGAAGTGCAGGAAAGGGAATGGCACTGGCCTTTGTCATCATTGAAGCAGAAGCGATCTTTGACATGATCGCATACGAAGTTCTGGATATTGAGCTGAAGTATGCTTTTTTCACCAGCAGCATATCACAGATCATGAGGGTGGACAATGCGAAGAGTATCGTGGTTGACGGAAAGCAGGTCAGCTTTTACCTTGCAGAACTGCCGGCGGAGCAGATATGGAAAACTGCAGCAGTATCACTGATCGCTGCAACACTGTATCTGACAGGCGCCGCAGTATTATTCATAAGAAAGGACAGGAACTGAGATGAAGAGAGAGATACGTTTGTTTATATATAATATGCTCCACTCACGCTTTATGTTTGTGATATTTTTCCTGATGTGTCTGCTCACGGGCTTTCTCAGTCCTTTATGGATATCGCAGCTTGGAGGAGTATCAAATACTGCGTCGGGGCTGCTTGCGGTCGATTCGTCGGTAAGCTACAGCTTTACGCTTATGCTGATGTGTGTGCCTGTGGCGTATCTCTGCGCCGGTGACATGAAAGACAGGGTGATCAACTATGAAGTGATGTCAGGACATTCCAGGCTAAGCATCTATTTTTCGAGGACGATACTGACGGTACTGTTTACGACACTGCTTTCGCTTATCCTCTCATTTGTACCGGTCATCGTCGGCATTATCATATATGGCTGGGGCGATAATATGGAATTCGGCTATGCGATGATCAGACTGCTTTTCTGTGCCTTTCCCTATATGCGTATGGCGGCATTTATATGTTTTCTGGCTTTTCTGGTAAAGAAGGCTACAGGAGTGATGGTATGGGGATATATGGTATACGTGTTTGGTGCGTTCACCGAATCATTGGGGACGAAGATCCCGTATATGACTGCCTTTAAGAATGCAGTGGCACTGCTGGAATTTAAAACAAGGTCGGTATACAACATCAGCATGGATGGCGGGATCGTGAATTATGCGGTCTATCAGTCAAAGCCCGAAGCCGGACTGCTGCTGACGACCGCAGTGGTATCTCTTTTAATGACTGTAATATATCTTCTGATGGGTTACGGCCTGTTCAGACGCGATGACCTGAACTGAAGGAGGATGGGGATGGACAAGATATTTGCTTTAATCGAGTTGATATTGTCTGCAGGAATACTCCTGCTGATCAGGCTGGAGAAGAAGAGACCTTCGACGAGATGGCGTATACTCTATGCCGTGCCTTTTGTACTGGCAGCGGCAGTGGCCGGCTTTATACCCTGGGATAAATATTATATCGGAGTTTATGCGGGGGCGCTGCTCTTTACGTTTTGCCTGTTTACCGAAAACGATCGTATACGCATACCGATTGTCTGCTGTGGCGGACTTCTGATCGGAGGAACGCTGCTCTTCATTATGCTGAGTCCTCTATACGGCGCCGATGATTATCTGGCAGATTTTGAAAAAGGCTTCAGAGAGATGAAGGATTATTATGTGCTGGCCGAAGAAAAAGAGATCGACTGGGATGTACTGTATGCGAAATACCGTCCGCAGTTTGAGGAAGCAACAAAACAGAGAGATGAAGTAAGGAACATAAAGCTCTGGATGCAGTTTGCAAACGAGTTTTATGACGGGCATGTAGGCTATTCCTTCGGGGACTCCGCTGCGTTTGAAAATGCCTTATACAGGATATTCGGAAATGATTACGGTCTGGCGCTTATGAAAATGTCGGACGGCAGCTATGTCGCCGTAAATGTTGAGGGCTGCGGAGAGGCTTATGCAGTGACCGAGGGCATTGATGATTTTGACAAATTCAGGGATACGCTGGCTGATGATATCGAGAATAAGAGATATATCATAAAGAATGCCGGAATAAAAAACGGCACGATAATAACTTCCTGGGACGGGCTGAGTATTGAAGAACTGGTTTCAAAGGCAGACGTGATGATGGCCAATATGCCGGATGCTGAAAATGAGGCATTCTTCAGGACTATGTATGCGGCAGGCTACGGCGGTGAGGAAGTTGTCATCGGTTTTATCGATGAGGACGGAAGTGAGAAGACCGTGAAAGCACCGAGGCTGGGTGCGTATATCTGCAGACTGATGTCCACGATGAAGAAGATTGACGAGGGAGTCTTCATCAGCAATCTTGACTGGCAGAAGCTTGATGATAAAACAGCCCTCCTTCGCATCTATTCCATGGCCTATGATCTGAAGAGTTACAGCGGTTCGGATTACAGGGAGATGACAGATACGCTCAGGGAGCAGATACTAGCATACAAAGTAGAGGGTGTAAACGATATTATCATAGATCTGCGCAGGAATTCGGGCGGCAGTCCCTTCATGGTGATGGGCGTGGCGCAGCTCTTTGCACCTTTAGGAGAACATACGGACTGCTATAATGCCGTGATCAATAAAAAGCGTGCGGCTTATGAAAGAGGAGAGGACGGTAAATACATAAAGGGTGAGGCTATCACCTATATGGGTGAAGACCTGTGGGCCGACGGACGCATAGTCCTGCTGGTGAACGCCGAAACCGTAAGTGCCGGAGATGAAATGACTTATCTGATGTCTTCATTCCCGAATGTAACGATCATGGGATATACAAAGACCAACAGTTCCTGTCAGGCCGTGAGCCAGATAGAATTAAACAAAGGCAGTCTGTCCTATTCGGCCGTTCCCAGCCTCACTGAAGATGCAGAGCCACTGATAGATACGTACGCAGACCATAAGGGCAGGGTGCCCATCGACGTGGTGATACCCATAAACGAAGAAGTGATAGCAGCAGTCTTTGACAGAGGTGAGGATTACCAGCTCGACTATGTGAAGGAATGGCTGCAACCATAGTTATGTACAGCGTAAACGATCCGGCAGCGGATATAAGGAGCAGAGCTTTATCCAAAAAGTTTCGGCTATTGTCAACTTGTATACAGTTGTGGTATACTAATACTAACTATGCAGGTTAAAGAAGGTATTCTGCCGCAAAGGGGGATCTGATGAAGAAAAAGATTGCGGTATGCGCTAATGGCTGGAGCCCGGATGTTCTGGCCAAAGCCATGGAAGGTTTTGAAGCGTATGCCGATGAAAAGGATCTTGATATATACGTATTCTTAAGTTTCGCTTCTTACAGTGTGCATCGTCATACGATGCAGGGAGAACTGAACGTTTATAACCTGTGTGATCTTAATGACTATGACGGGATCATAGTTTTTTCCAATCTGCTCAATTCCAATGAAACAGCTGAAGAGATATGCATGGCCGCTAAGGAGAAGGGCGTTCCCCTTATCAGTATCGGTATGGAATTTGACGGAGTCACTTCCCTTTGTGTAAATAACGAAGAAGGCATGCGTGAGCTGGTGACTCACCTTATAGAAGAACACGGTGTGAAAGAAATCTTCTATATGGGCGGAACGGATACTCATGTGGACAGCAATGACAGACTGCGGATCACAAGGACGGTGCTTGAAGAACACGGCCTGGAATTAAAGGAAAAACAGATCGGTTACGGTAAGTGGTCCAACAGAAGAACTATAGCGGCTCTTAATATCCTGCTTGAGAACAATAAAAAGCTTCCTGATGCCATAGTCTGTGCCAATGACATTATGGCGCTGTCGGTATGCACCGAGCTTAACAAGAGAGGGATCAATATTCCGGAAGATGTCATAGTTACCGGCTTTGATGATATAGCGAGCGCGGATATCTTTTATCCTGCCATCACTACGGTGAAGCAGGATTATGCGTATGTTGCCCGCAAGGCCTGCGAACTGATATATGAAAACGAAAGCAAAGAAGACTTTGTCCAGATCAAAGTGCCTACAAGGGCAGTGATCGCAGAGAGCTGCGGTTGCAGACCGTCCGAATGCGAACACAGAAGACAGGACTATTGCAAGCATTCATACCAGAGAAACAGCGATAACAACCTGCTGGAGCAGAATGAGAGGGAACTGAGAAAAACTCTCTCTGAAGCTTCCGATTACAGTGAGCTGCGTGAGAGACTCCGGAATCATTATCTTGATAATCATCAGTTTGAAGGCTCGGCTTTCTATATCGTGTTTGATCCCGAATATCTGGAAAAGGTCAATGTCAATGAGGAAGACCTCTGCGCGGATAGCTTAAGCGGAGAGCTGGATGTACTGGTTGCACTGCGCGACGGTAAACTTGTGGACGTTGAGCATGTTGATGCGAAGAAACTGATACCTGCATATGAAAAGCAGCCGGGAGAGAGGCATATCTTCTATATTCTTCCTCTTCATTATTATCAGTATAATTACGGTTATGCGGTATTTACCGATAAGCCTTATGTGCTCAACGACGCGATGATGTTCCCTTATCTGGAGAAACTGCAGCAGTCGGTGAGGTTGCTTCGTGCCAACTTAAGACTGCAGCAGATATATGATAAGGACGCCCTGACCGGAGTATACAACCGCATGGGTTATGAGAATAAAGCCCTGCCTTTGTATCAGGCAAGCCTTGAAAACATGACTCCGATGACGGTTATGTTCATAGACATCAATTCAATGAAGAGCATTAATGATCAATACGGACATGATGAAGGTGACAACGCTATCAGGATGGTATCTGCATCCATAAGCGAAAGACTTGAGGAAGACTGGATAGCCGTGCGTTACGGCGGCGATGAATTCCTTGCCATAGTACCCGAATGCGATGAGAAGAAAGCAGCTCAGGTAACGGCAGATATTACGAACCGTCTTAAGGAAAGATGTGAGAAGCGCGGCCTTCCCTATGAACTCACTGCCAGCATAGGTTATGTCACGACAGATCCGGTGAACAGAAGAGAAGCTACCCTTGAAGAGTATGTAAGGGAAGCCGATGATCTGATGTATAAGATCAAAAAAGAAATGCACGAGGCTGATAAGTAATAAACTTCTGATGATTCCTAACTTCTAAGATGATCAGTACTCGATATGCCGTTTTTACTGCGGCTCTTTTTTTCTGAATAATATCATTCTTAACGCAAGTCTGTCTGCGAGACAGAAGATAACAGGAGGATATAAAAGTGAAAATTTCCGAAAGAACAAAGAAGAGACTTATGATGCGCTGGCTGTCTTTTATTATGATAGCCGTAATGCTGTTTACTTCCGAAGGAATGGGAGGTTTTGTTTTTGCGGAAAACAATGATGACAGGGAAGAGATCCGTATAGAAGAAAATGATATAAGTTTACAGGGTTCAGATTCCATAGGTGAACTCCTTGCGGCAGGTATAGATGAGAAGACGGCGGAAGCGAAAAAAAACGGCTGTGCCGTATATGCTGCGCAGGTAAGCGGTAATCAGGCAGAGCTGGATATAGATACG
>JAEEGL015583350.1_pt1 | contig 18790 bp, 14 predicted proteins | sample 9134231 | NCBI WGS metagenome assembly JAEEGL01 (sample SAMN16246548, study PRJNA631951) | gut metagenome | biome: gut microbiome; feature: rumen; material: fiber-attached | host: Bos | place: Iran: Karaj | collected 2018-10 | reverse complement strand
GTACGGGTATCGAGGTTTCCTGTTGCTTCGTCGGCAAGGATCACGGCAGGGTTATTCACCAAAGCCCTGGCAATAGCCACTCGTTGCATCTGTCCTCCTGACATCTGGTTACTCTTATGATACAGACGATCACCCAATCCCACAGCTTTCAGTGCTTCGATAGCTGCTTCACGACGCTGCTGGGCAGAGACTTCACTGTTGTACATCAGTGGCAGTTCTACATTTTCCACACTGGTGGTCTTCGGCAACAGATTGTAACTCTGGAAGATAAAACCGATCTTCCGGTTTCGGAGTACGGCACGCTGTGACTTTGACATGGTGCGCACACTCACACCGTCGAGATAGTATTCACCGCTGGTAGGCGTGTCGAGGCACCCCAACTGATTGAGCAATGTCGACTTTCCCGAGCCCGACTTTCCCATGATGGTGACAAACTCTCCCTCATAGATCTTGAACGACACATCCCTGAGGGCGTGAACCGTCTCTTCACCCACCTGGAAGTCACGTTTTACGTGTTGTAGTTCTATGACTGCTTTCTTTTCACTCATGATCGTCAATCACTCTGCGGGTGGTTATCTGCCACCACCTCTGTTACTACTACTATTACCGCCTCTGTTGCCGCCTCTGTTACGTGGCCCGGGTGCAAACGGACTCCTTTCGGTACTGCTGCCCATCTCCGGTTCTGCACTCATCACCTTTATCTCGGTGATAATCTCCTGACCTTCTTGCAAGCCTTTGGTGATCTGTGTGTGAATACCGTCGGTCATACCTGTTGCCACAGGAATGGCACGGATGTTATTACCCTCTATGGTCCATACTTTCGTCTTGCCGTTGCAATCCACGATCTTCATCTTTCCTACAGTCTCTTTTGTCGGAGTGAAACGTAAAGCCTTGCTGGAAATACAGAGGACACCCTCACGCTCAGCTGTGAAGATTGTCACGCTGGCGGTAAGACCGGGCTTCAGTTTCAGGTCTTTATTCGGGGCACTGATTACCACCTCGTAAGTTACTACGTTGTTGGTGGTTGTTGCTTGCTGACGTACCTGCTTGACTGTTCCGTTGAAAGTATCTTCCGGAAAAGCATCTACCGTGAAAGTGACACGTTCGCCTTCTTTGACGTCGCCTATATCTGCCTCGTCAATATCAGCTACAACCTGCATGTCGGTGAGGTCCTTCGCAATGGTAAAAAGTTCTGGCGTGTTAAAACTGGCTGCTACAGTCTGTCCTTCTTCCACACTCTTACTCAATACGATACCATCTATAGGAGAGGTGATGGTGGCATATCCGAGATTTGTCTGAGCCTTACGCACATTCTCTCTGGCAGTAGCTACCTGCTGGCTGGCTTGTTGATAACTCAGTCGGGCACTCTCATATTCATCGGCACTTACCAGTCCCTTTTCATACAGGGTCTTGTATCGGTTATAGTTGGACTGTTGATAGTTAAGACTGCTCTGTGCACTGTTCAGATTGGCTTTCGTGGTATTCAGCTCACTGATCAGATTGGTGCGGTCAAGCTCTGCTATCACCTGTCCTTTCTTGACGATACTGTTATAATCGACATACAGCTTACTGACGATACCCGATACCTGTGTACCAACGGTCACTGATGTAACCGGTTCGATGGTACCTGTAGCTGTGATGCTGTTCTGTATATTAGCCGGAGCAACTTTCTCTGTTGCAAACGAAATCTCTTCTTTTTTCTTGTTGCCGGAAAAGAGCCATGTTGCAAGAGCTGCTATGACCACCAAGGCAACAAACCACCAAATCTTACTGATTTTCTTCATCTTATATATTAATCTTTTAGTCTGTACTTGATAATTTTCACTTAATAATACCATCACGATAGAATTTCAGCATCTCGATATTCAGGATGGCGAGGTACTTACTCTGCAGTTCGTTTTGCTGGGCTGCACGCAGATTGTCAGCACCTGTCATCAGCTCGATAATATTCTTCAACCCTAAACGGAACTGTTCGCTGAGCAGTTCAAAACTGGCTTGCTGACTCTCTGTACTGATCTTTGCCGCCTTGAATTTATCCTGGTTGTTCATGGCTTGCAACCAGTAATTCTCAATGGTAGAGTAGAGGGCTGTCTTCTTGTCTTTCAGATCAAGCATATAATTCTCTTTCTGCAACAGTGCTTTGTTCACCTGACTCTTTGTCTGCCGCTGGTCGAAGAGAGGGATGCTTACTGAAACACCGGCACCCAGATTAACATTACTCTTCAGCTGTGTGCCCCATGCTTTGTCACTCATAGAGGTGGTGTTCGTACTGAAGCCGGCATTTACTCCCACTTGCGGCAGTTTTCCTGCTTTCGCGATCTTGATGTTCAGATCACTGGTTTCAATACCCAGCATCACGTTACGTATCTCAGGACGTGTTGCCAAGGCTGAAGTATACACCTCGTTGAGAGCCGGCACCAGTTGAAGCGCCATCTCGTCAGTAGTAGTAGGGATAGCAATATCGAATTCTTGTTCGTCGGTGATCTGCAGTAACTGTTTCAACTGTCGTTTATAGTTTCTCAGGTTACTCTTAGCATCTACGATATTGAACTCTGCCTGAGCGCGCTGTGCGGTAAGTTGTGCCAGATCAGCTTTGCTCATCTTACCTACATCCACCATGGTCTTGCCGCGTTCTTCATTCTTACGGGTTGTCTCTGCTGTCTGCTCATTCACCTTGATGGCTTCGTAAGAGTAGAGTATCTGAACATACAACTGTGCGATCTGTTCCTGCAACTGATTGGCAGTAGTGGCGGAGTCGAGTTCTGCAACTTCCTCATTTAACTTATTCAGTTTCACCGTATTAGTGTTCCTTCCACCGTTCCATACCGTCCAATTGCCATTAACACCGTAAGAACCGTTGTAATATACTTTGTCTATCGATGCCACGGCATAACCGTTAGCAACAGTGCTTCTTCCTGTTTCTGGCCATGGGGTATAGGCCACATTATGTGAGGTGTTTGCCGACAATGATGGTAACAAGGCTGCTTGCGACTGTAGCAGATCCTCATGCGAACTTTGTTTTTGGATGTTGATTTTCTGCAGTGAGATATTGTTCTGCAGAGCGTAGTTGATACAGTCTTTGAGCGTCCATAATTTTTTCTCTTGCGCCCAACAGTCTCCTGTAAGGATACTGAGTATCATAACAAGATAGAATATTTTTATTTTCATATATTTTATTATTTTTCAGAAGACAAAAGTACAAAAAACTATTGAAATGTCAAAAAAATATCTATTAATCATTCAAAAAAAAGTACGAACGACGAGATTATAATCATTAAAAGAAGAGGATGCAAATTCATTTTTTTATAAAAAATCAAAGAATACTTTGGTTGTTTAGAAAAATATGAGTACTTTTGTCACGTTGTAATAAAACAGGGGCGTAGCCCAGTTGGTTTAGAGCGCTGCAGTCACATTGCAGAGGTCATCGGTTCGAGCCCGATCGTCCCTACGAAGAGAATCCCACCAGGATTCTCTTTTTTTTGTCTGTCATCATTTGGAAAAGGTCACCTTTTCTATGACTTTTAGTTACTAATACTCGACTAATTGAGTACTAATTAGTCCAGTAAAAGGTACTAATACTCGACTAATTGAGTACTAATTAGTCCAGTAAAAGGTACTAATACTTGACTAATTGAGTACTAATTAGTCTAGTAAAAGGTACTATTTCTCAACGCATCTTATACTTGATGTTTTCTATTTTGATAATCAGTTGAATAACAGTAATACGCTCCCTTCTCTCATGACTCCATACAAGGATGATCCATTCATTGGTTAATATATTATAAATAATGTACGCGCGAGGTTTATAGGAAGAGTGTATGAAGGAGATTTCTATCTGCTTTTTTATGTAAAGGCTGTCTAAATAGTAACTCCCTTTATTTGCTTGTGTTGAACAAAATTTTCTAAATAAGAAAAAATTCTTTGTATTTGTTGTACGAGATATAATATTTTTTTATAACTTTGCAGTCGTATTAGTTGAACAAAATTGAAAACTTATTAAATAAATTATTACGTTAAGTTAACCAAAATGGAAAACTTTTCAGATTGATTCTGAAAAAAGTTTCCAAAAAGTACAGTAAGATGGAAATTAAAAATTTTACCATTACAAAGCGAGATGGGTCGTTGGCACGCTTCAGTCTTGACAAGATTATGAATGCCATTATTAAGGCTTTCAATTCAGTGAACGAGCCCATTGATTTAGGATGTATCTCTCAGATACTCAATCATTTGAATATCTACGAGGGTATTAAGGTTGAGGATATCCAGAACCAAGTGGAAGAGGCTTTGATGAAGGAGCAATATTTCAAGGTTGCTAAGAGTTTTATGCTCTATCGTCAGCGCCATACAGAAGACCGTGAGGTGATGGAGAAAATGAATTTTTTGGCAGACTACTGTGATGCGGCAAATGCAGCTACCGGTTCAAAGTATGATGCAAATGCGAATGTGGAGCATAAAAATATTGCAACATTGATCGGTGAGTTGCCAAAATCAAATTTCATTCGTCTTAACCGACGTCTGCTTGTTGACCGTATTAAAAAGATGTACGGCAAAGACTTGGCAGAGAAATACATCGATATGTTGACCCATCATTTTATTTATAAGAATGATGAGACATCATTGGCAAACTACTGTGCTTCCATTACCATGTACCCCTGGTTGATCGGCGGTACGACAAGCATCGGCGGTAACTCTACAGCACCAACAAACCTGAAGAGTTTCTGTGGCGGCTTTGTCAACATGGTATTTATGGTATCAAGTATGTTAAGTGGTGCTTGTGCCACACCGGAATTCCTGATGTATCTGAACTATTTCCTCGGAATGGAATATGGTAAGGATTATTGGAAGGAGCCCGACAAGGTGGTTGACTTAAGTTTGAAACAACGTACCATCGATAAGATGATCACTGATTGCTTCGAGCAGATCGTCTATTCCATCAATCAGCCTACAGGTGCACGTAACTATCAGGCTGTGTTCTGGAATATCGCTTATTACGACAAACCCTATTTCGATAGTCTTTTCGGAGAGTTCTTCTTCCCCGATGGCAGCCGTCCTGACTGGAATGGACTGTGCTGGTTGCAGAAGCGTTTCATGAAATGGTTCAACGCTGAGCGTACCAAAGCAGTGCTCACCTTCCCGGTGGAGACAATGGCTCTTTTGAGCAAAGATGGAGAAATGGTAGATCAGGAGATGGCTGACTTCACAGCTGAGATGTATGCTGAAGGACATTCTTTCTTCACTTATATGAGTGACAATGCCGATTCCCTGAGTTCTTGCTGCCGACTGAGAAATGAGATCCAGGACAACGGATTCAGCTACACACTGGGTGCCGGTGGTGTTTCAACAGGTTCGAAGAGTGTGTTGACCATTAACCTGAACCGTTGTATCCAGTATGCTGTAAACCACGACATGGATTATAAGGAGTATCTTACGGATGTCATCGATCTGTGTCATAAGGTTCAGTTGGCATACAACGAAAACCTGAAGGAGCTGCAGAAGAATGGTATGCTCCCACTGTTTGACGCCGGATATATTAATATCGGAAGACAGTACCTCACCATCGGTATCAACGGACTCGTAGAGGCTGCTGAGTTCATGGGACTGCAGATCAATGATAATCCTGACTATCTGACATTCGTTCAGACAGTGCTCGGACTGATTGAGAAGAAGAACCGTGAATACCGTACGAAGGACGTGCTCTTCAACTGTGAGATGATTCCCGCAGAGAATGTGGGTGTGAAGCATGCCAAGTGGGATCGTGAAGATGGCTATTTCGTTCCACGTGACTGCTACAACAGCTATTTCTACATCGTAGAAGATGACTCACTGAATATCATCGATAAGTTCAAACTGCACGGAGCACCTTATATCCAGCACCTCACTGGTGGTAGCGCCCTGCACATGAACCTCGATGAGCACCTCAGCAAGGCTCAGTATCGTCAGTTGCTGAACGTGGCTGCCAAGGAGGGATGTAACTATTTCACCTTCAATATCCCGAATACCATCTGCAACGACTGTGGACATATTGACAAGCGTTATCTGAAGGAGTGTCCGCACTGCCACAGCAAGAATGTCGACTACATGACACGTATCATCGGATATCTGAAGCGAGTGAGCAACTTCTCTGAGGCTCGTCAAAAGGAAGCTTCACGCCGTTACTATGCTGATAAGCACAGATTGGTGTATTAAAATAAACAACTCAATATATTCTTCACAGGAGTCATGCTTATCCTCCTACGGGTAAGCTGACTCTTTTTTATGGCTTTAAACAAACACGGTTTATGCTGAAGTATGTCAATTCCGGTATCGTTTTCCAGGAAATCCCTGATGAGGTAACCTTATCGGTGAATATCTCTAACTGCCCTTGTCGTTGTCCAGGCTGCCACAGTCAGTATCTGTGGGCAGACACCGGCACACCTCTCACAGATGACGTTATCGATTCTTTTGTGAAGGATTATGGTAACGATATCACTTGCATTGCCCTGATGGGTGGGGATGCAGAACCGGAATCCATCAATCTCATTGCACATTATATCCACCAACACTATCCACAGTTGAAGGTGGCGTGGTACAGTGGAAGAACACGTATCGTATCTGAAATCAACAGGATAGAATTCGACTATATTAAGATTGGTCCGTATATCAGACATCTTGGTGGTCTGAAAGAAAAGACTACCAATCAACGGTTGTATAAGAAGATGGCTGATAATACGTTTACGGATATTACCGCGAGATTCTGGAAAAAGTAGTTTGCTTTACAAACAACAAGACTATATTTCGTGGATATTCACATAACCGTTCATCACGGCATAGATAGTAAGAGCACTGACACTCTTAATACCTAGTTTTTCCATAATATTTTTCCGGTGGGTGATGACTGTGGTAAGACCGATGTTCAACTTATCAGCAATCTCTTTGTTGATATATCCTTGCACGATAAGTGCCATCACTTCGAGTTCTCGGTTTGATAACAAAGGCTTTTCCCGTTTTATTACTGACGACGACATAGTCTGTCCATTGGGATGGCCTCTGTGCATCAGTAAGAGAAATGACTTGATGAATTGAGACTCAGTAACATCAGTACAAAGGCAATTGAAATCATTCATCTTAACAGAATGTGAGGTTATCAGCACGATGGTTTTCTTCTTTCTCTGTGAAAAGAACGCCATATTGCTGATAACCTCATTCATCGATACGAAATAGTGAACATATTGATCTTCACCCTGTACCATTATCGACTGGTAGGAACTGTAACAATCGATGTCGAGCTGCGGAACAACATTTTGAATAATGGTTCGCAGTCCGATAGCGGACAGGATGTTTGAATCAATGATCGCAAATTTCGGTTTACTATTCATATCATTCTGTTGACGAATAAAAAACTATCCTGTTGCCCCCTTTATGTCAAGAATCCGAGCAGAGCACCGGCAGCTACGGCAGAACCGATAACACCGGCAACGTTTGGACCCATGGCATGCATCAAGAGGAAGTTATGACGGTCGTATTCCAATCCAAGGTTGTTGGAGATACGGGCTGCCATAGGTACTGCACTCACACCGGCATTACCGATGAGCGGATTGATTTTCTTTCCTTGTGGTAAGAAGAGGTTCATAATCTTTACGAAACCGACACCACTGACGGTAGCTACGACGAAAGCACAGAAACCAAGGAAGAAGATAAAGATGGTATCCATTGTGAGGAACTCTGATGCTTGTGTGGAGCAACCCACAGTAAGACCGAGCAACATCACCACGATATCATTCAGTGCACTACCGGCAGTCTTTGCCAGACGGGTCGTCTTTCCAGACTCTTTCAATAGGTTACCGAAGAAGAGCATACCCAGCAATGGTAAACCGGAAGGAACGAGGAATGTGGTGAGCAGAAGTCCGACGATAGGGAAGATGATACGTTCTGTCTGACTGACAGAGCGAGGCGCCTTCATGCGGATAAGACGTTCTTTCTTCGTGGTCATCAGTCGCATAACAACCGGCTGTATGACCGGAACCAGGGCCATATAAGAGTATGCACATACAGCGATGGCACCCATGAGGTTCGGTGCTGTCTTTGATGACAGGAAGATAGCGGTAGGACCGTCGGCACCACCGATGATGGCAATTCCTGCAGCCTGGTTCGGTTCAAAACCGATAGCTAAAGCAGTCATGTAAGCACCGAAGATACCAAATTGTGCTGCAGCACCGATAAGCACCAACTTGGGGTTGGCTATCAGTGCGGAGAAGTCGGTCATGGCTCCGATGCCCAAAAAGACGAGTGGGGGATACCAACCCTGTCGCACACCCTGGTAGAATATGTTCAGCACAGAGTTATCCTCATACAGACCGATCTCCAGTCCGGCATCTGCACGGAAAGGGATGTTTCCGAGGATTATACCTAAGCCTATGGGCACGAGCAGCAATGGTTCGAAATCTTTCTTGATGGCAAGCCATATGAAGAAGATACCCACCGCTATCATGATGAGGTTAGGAATCTGTGCGTTAGAGAATCCTGTGTATGTGAGGAATTCTTGTAAATTGTGTATCAAAAAATCAGTAAAACCCATCTTTGTAAGGTTATGATCGTTTTTTTGTTTTTATCCTATTACTACTAAAGTGCTACCTTCAAGCACGGTGTCTCCCTGACGAACAGATACAGCAGTGATCGTTCCATCACATTCTGCCTCAATATTGTTCTGCATCTTCATAGCTTCGAGGATGACCACGGTATCACCTGTCTTCACAACGTCACCTACAGCTACTTTCACTTCTGTGATAGTACCTGGCAGTGGAGCAGTAACCTTTGTGCCATTAGCTGTGGCAGGAGCAGCTGCAGGAGCAGCTACAGGGGCAGCAGCTGGTTTGGGTGCAGGAGCTGCCTGAGGAGCTGACATCTCTACTTTTTCCGGCTGTGGATGAGCCTTGAATGCTTGTTTCATTTCAATCTCGAAAGTCTTGCCATTAACTGTTACTACTGCGGTGTTTGCTTCTATACTCTCAATTTCTACATTATAGTCAACACCATTGACTGTATATTGATATTTGCTCATAATGATGATATATTTACTTGGTTATTATTTCAATTATTTTGATGCATTAATACTTGTGAACTCACTGTGCCAGCGAGACTTATGCGGCTTGATGGTAATGATTCCACTTTCGTAGTCGTGAATATCATTCTGATACTGTTCCAAAGCCAGAGAGATGACAGATACATAAACGGCCCTTTCTTCTTCCAGTGCCAGTGAAGCAACAGCGATCTCTATCGCTTCATTCTGTGACTTGTTCATGTGTTTCTTAACCTCTTCAGGATCGGGATGGGTAATGATCACCTTTGGATGCTCGCTGAAACGGGACTTTCTCTTTGACTTCTTCTTATTCTTGGCAAGTGCCTTGCCTAAGAGGGTAAAGAAGACGTATAGCAAGCCCAGACAGGTGAATACGATACCCATGGAGAGAATGGTGATTCCAAAACCGTGCGGGTCATCGCGCTTCAGACGGGATACTTTCGTCTCGTTGATTTGTACGAAATTGTTGATAGCGGGTGTAACGGCCTCAACAGCTTTCACATCCCAGCGCTCATCACCGTCTTTTACACGGGCAAATGACTTGTTCTCCGCCATTGCCGGTACACTTATTGAGTCAATCAGATCAATACCGTTACCGTCATAAAGAGCTACCCACGTGGGTTGCCCTTCAACAACAGGGGTCTCGAAGTGGAGTGAACCTCTGGCAGGGTAGGAATTAAGAAATAGGAGCAGATGTTGGCGTCCTGCAATGCTGGTCTTAGGTTCTCCGTTAGGAATAATCTGCATCATTGCAATCCGTTGTGGAGCAGGAAGCTTAGGGTTAAGCACCTCGCGGTTAGTAGTAATGAACATCCCCCTTATATTATAGGTAGTAAAAGAGGTGTTCACCAACTCTATCCATGGTAGATGGTTCCCATATTCATCCTGCAGACTGGCTGTATTGTGTGTAAGCACCTCATTGATTTTGATGTTCTTTGCTCCTTGTCCGAACATACATGTGGCGCTTATGAATACAGTCAGTGTAAGAAGGATTCTTTTCATGCTGTGTGTATATTTATAATTATTTTCTTATCAATCAATTAAAAGTTGCAACATAACACAATGAGTATCTGTGCAGTGAAGATACGTAGGAACATACTCAACGGATAAACAGTGGAGTAACCTACGACTGGGGCCCCTTTGCTGCAAATACTGTTCGCATAGGCTAAAGCAGGAGGATCAGTGTATGTACCGGCAATCATACCCATGATCGTGAAATAGTTCAGGTGGAATCTGAGACGGGCAATAGGACCGATAATCAGTATTGGGATAACGGTAATCAGGAATCCGGTGAGCACATAGAGCAGTCCGTTACCCTGTATCACTGTCTCTACAAAGTTGAATCCTGCCTTTATGCCGACACTGGCTAAAAACAACACCAGTCCAATCTCACGTAACATCATATTGGCACTTGTGGTGGTGTAGGTTACCAAATGAATCTTATAGCCGTAGCGCCCGATAAGGATTGCCACGATGAGTGGTCCACCCGCAATACCCAGTTTCAGTGGCACTGGCATACCACTAATATAAAGAGGTAAGGAACCGCAGATGATTCCTATGATGATACCGATAAAGATTGTTGCGATGTTAGGAGTATCCAATCGACGGATAGAGTTTCCCATCTTTTCTGCAACCCGGTTGACAGCATCTTCCGGACCAACTACCATAATACGGTCACCAACTTGCAGTGGCAGACCGACGCTGGCAAAGATATCCATGCCCTGACGGGTAACTCGCGTGACATTAACACCATAAACACTGGAGAAATGCATCGAACCAAGCGTCTTTCCGTTGATAGACGGTTGGGTGATGAGGATACGCTTATTGACCAAAGGCAGGTCCTGATGATCCCAGTCGATTTCAACCTCAGGACCGATAAAAGCAATGATAGCCTCAGCATTGGCTTCGGATGTTACAATAAACATCTTATCACCTAAATGCAAAATGGTGTCTTTATTGGGTATACTTACGTGCCCATCGTGTAACAACCGTGTACAAACAAAATCTCGATTCAAGAATTTGTGTACCTGCATGATGGTCTTACCGTCAAGGTATTTGTTGCTTACCTCCAGTTTCAAACGACAAGGTTTGATGGTTGCATTAGCCTCTTCCAACTGCTGCAAACGAAACTCTTCTCTCTCAAGACGGATGTTACACAGATAACGGACGGCTATAGTAGCACCGATGATACCCAGAACACCGAGTGGGTAAGCACAAGCATAACCGGAAGCAATCTGCGGAATGTCACCATTGAAAACATTATTAAGCGCTTCGGTAGCAGCTCCTAATCCAGGGGTGTTGGTAACAGCGCCACAAAGCGTACCTATCATCATCGGCAAAGCCGCGGAGTCTGACTTGTTGAAAAAGATATAGTAACAGGCAAACATCACTACGATATTCAGGATGATACCGATGGTGGCTAAAAGATTCAGACGGATCCCCGTGTGGCTAAAACTCTCAAAAAAACTGGGACCCACCTGCATACCGATCATGAAAACAAAAAGGACTAACCCGAACTCTTGTATAAAATCGAGTATCTGTGTAGGAGCCGTAAAACCGATATGACCAGCCAGAATACCGGTAAAAAGGACAAATGTTACGCCAAGTGAAATACTGCCTACCTTAATTTTTCCCAAGAGTACACCTACTGAAATAACGACAGAATAGAGTAACACGATATGTGCTACACTGTCAGTTGATGTCAGTAAGTTGATTAACCATTCCATGCCTATTCTATCTATTAAAATCGAATATGAATAAATTGGTGCAAAGTTACGAAAAAACAAGAGAAGAACAAAATAAACTCGTTTATTTTTTTAGTGATAAAGTAACTTTGCTTTTTTCCGGTAATATACCTAAAAATACCGTTTATAAAGGATTTGTTGTGAAACATAATGTCTAAAAGGTCGTTTTTATGAATTTTTTACGGTTAAAAATTTATTTCTCCGTTTTTTCTTTATCATATAGAAAAAAAGATGTATCTTTGCACGATAATTATGAGTAATTACTTTATTAACTTATATAATTAATACAATCAACTATGTCTAACAGTAAGGAAAAGCTCTTTACCGAGTTTACAGCCCCTACTACTCAAGAGTGGCTTGATAAAATTCAGGTCGACTTGAAAGGTGCTGATTTCAACAAACGTTTGGTATGGAGAACTAATGAGGGATTCAATGTACAACCCTTCTATCGTAGAGAAGACGTGCTAAAGATGAAAACACCGGATTCACTCCCCGGTGAGTTCCCTTTCGTACGTGGTAACAACAAGAAAGACAATGCATGGTTTGTCCGTCAGGATATCGTTGCCGACGATGCACAAGCCGCTAATGCCAAAGCCCTTGACATTCTTAATAAAGGTATCGATTCTCTGGGATTCCGTATTCCTGGTGATAAGGTAAGTGCTGAGTTTGTCGAAACACTTCTGAAAGATATCTATGTAGAGATCGTAGAGGTTAACTTTACCACCTGTCCACGTCACACATTAGAGTTGGCAACTATTTTGGTTGACTACTTTAATAAAAAAGGTGTTGACAAGAATAAGGTGAATGCATCTGTTGCCTTCGACCCAATGGAGAAGATGCTCATGAAGGGTAAGGATACAACAGCATTGCTCGAGGTAGCTCCTCAGCTTGTTGAGATCACAAAGGATTATCCTAAGTTCCGTTGCATCGCAGTGAATACGGTATCTCTCAACAATGCCGGTGCATATATCGTACAGGAACTGGGTTATGCACTTGCTTGGGGTAACGAATATCTGCAGCAGTTGGTGGATGCCGGCGTTGACGTGGATCTTGCCGCTTCTAAGATCAAGTTTAACATGGGCGTATCAGAAAACTACTTCATGGAGTTGGCTAAGTTCCGTGCTGCCCGTATGCTTTGGGCTCAGATCGTTAAGCAATATGAACCGAAGAATGACGATGCTTGTAAGATGTGCGTAAATGCCATTACGTCAACCTATAACCAGACATTGTTCGACTCTTATGTTAACCTCCTTCGCTCTCAGACAGAGGCTATGTCTGCAGCTTTGGGTGGTGTTCACTCTATGGTGGTTACTCCGTTTGATGTTACCTATGAGGAACCGACCGACTTCTCTGAGCGTATCGCTCGTAATCAGCAGTTGCTGATCAAGGAAGAGAGCCATTTCGATAAGGTGGTTGACCCAGGTGCTGGTTCTTATTATATTGAGCATCTGACGAACTCTCTCGCTGCTGAGGGATGGAAGATTTTCCTGAAGGTAGAAGAGGAAGGTGGATTCCAGGCTGCCATCAAAGCAGGTTCAATCCAGGATGATATCAATGCTACCAATGTGAAACGTCATGGGGATGCAGCTAAGCGCAAGGAGTTCCTGCTGGGTACCAACCAGTTCCCGAACTTCACAGAGAAGAGCGAGGGTAAGCGTCCGGTTGATAAGGCATGTGGCTGTAAAGACAACTGCGAGGCATCTTTCAAGAAGATCGAGAGTACGCGTCTGGCTGCTGACTTTGAGGATCTTCGTATCCACACAGAGGAGACAAAGGTTCCTGTTGCTTTCATGCTGACTATCGGTAACCTGGCAATGCGTCAGGCACGCGCCCAGTTCTCTTGTAACTTCCTCGCAACAGCAGGTTACAAGGTTATCGACAACCTCGGATTCCCCACTGTAGAGGAAGGTGTTGATGCAGCTTTGAAGGCTGGCGCTGATGTTGTGGTGCTCTGTTCTTCTGATGATGAATATGCAGAGTATGCTATTCCTGCTTATAAGTATCTCGACAAACGTGCTATGTTTGTTGTAGCTGGTGCTCCTGCATGTATGGAAGACCTGAAGGCTGCCGGCATAGAGAACTTCATCCACGTGAAGTGTAATGTGCTCGAGACGATGAAAGAGTATAATGCAAAGTTGGGTATCTAAAAATAACTGAATTATGAGAAAACAATTTAATAATGTAGATATATTTGCCGGTATCCAACCTAAAGATGGTAATGCTTGGCTGAAGGAGAACAATATCGAATATAACTGGAAGACTCCAGAGCATATCGAGGTTCGTCCTGTTTATACAAAAGAAGACTTAGAAGGTATGGAGCATCTTGACTTCACTGCTGGTATTCCTCCATTCCTCCGTGGCCCGTATTCAATGATGTACCCGTTCCGTCCGTGGACTATCCGTCAGTATGCCGGATTCTCTACTGCTGAGGAGTCTAATGCTTTCTATCGTAGAAACCTGGCTTCTGGTCAGAAGGGTCTGTCTGTTGCTTTCGACCTTCCTACACACCGTGGCTATGACCCGGATAACGCACGTGTAGTGGGTGATGTGGGTAAGGCAGGTGTGTCTATCTGTTCTTTGGAGAATATGAAGGTGCTCTTCGCAGGTATTCCATTGAACAAGATGTCTGTCTCTATGACCATGAACGGTGGTGTGCTTCCTATCTTGGCATTCTATATCAATGCCGGTCTGGAGCAGGGCGCTAAGTTGGAAGAGATGGCAGGTACCATCCAGAATGATATCTTGAAGGAGTTCATGGTGCGTAATACCTATATTTATCCGCCAGCCTTCTCTATGAAGATCATTGCAGATATCTTCGAATATACCTCACAGTTCATGCCGAAGTTCAACTCTATCTCTATCTCCGGTTATCACATGCAGGAGGCTGGTGCTACTGCAGATATCGAATTGGCATATACCTTGGCTGACGGTATGGATTATATCCGTACTGGTGTGAACGCTGGTATTCCTGTGGATAAGTTCGCTCCACGTCTGTCATTCTTCTGGGCTATCGGTATGAATCACTTCATGGAGATCGCCAAGATGCGTGCAGGCCGTCTGTTGTGGGCAAAGATCGTGAAGAGCTTCGGTGCAAAAGATCCTAAGTCTTTGGCTTTGCGTACTCACTCACAGACTTCTGGTTGGTCACTCACCGAGCAGGATCCGTTTAATAATGTGGGACGTACTTGTATCGAGGCTATGGCAGCTGTACTTGGACATACACAGTCATTGCATACCAATGCACTTGATGAGGCTATTGCTCTGCCGACCGACTTCTCCGCCCGTATCGCTCGTAATACACAGATCTACATCCAGAATGAGACAAAGGTTTGTAAGGAGATCGACCCATGGGCAGGTTCTTACTATGTTGAGACACTGACTAATGAGCTCGTACACAAAGCATGGGAGCATATCCAGGAGATTGAGAAACTGGGTGGTATGGCTAAGGCTATTGAGACTGGCGTTCCAAAGATGCGTATCGAGGAAGCTGCTGCTCGTACACAGGCTCGTATCGACTCTGGCGTTCAGACTATCGTAGGTACTAACAAGTATCGTCTGGATCACGAGGATCCTATCGATATCCTTGAGGTTGACAACACCGCTGTTCGTCTGCAGCAGGTAGAAGGTCTTAAGGAACTGCGTGCACATCGTGATGAGGCTGCATGTCAGGCTGTTCTTAAGGAAATCACAGAATGCGTACGTGAGTTTGCAGAAGGAAAGAAGAGTGAGAACAACTTGTTGGCTCTTGCTGTAAAGGCAGCCGGCTTACGTTGTACACTTGGTGAGATCAGTGATGCCTGCGAAGAGATCGTAGGTCGTTATAAAGCAGTAATCAGAACAATTTCAGGCGTGTATAGTTCAGAATCAAAGAACGACTCCGACTTTGAGAAAGCTTGTGAGTTGACAGAAGAGTTTGCTAAGAAAGAAGGTCGCCGCCCACGTATCTTCGTTGCAAAGATGGGTCAGGATGGTCACGATCGTGGTGCAAAGGTTGTTGCTACCGGTTATGCTGACTGTGGCTTCGACGTAGATATGGGTCCGTTGTTCCAGACTCCAGAGGAGGCTGCACGCGAGGCTGTCGAAAATGACGTGCATATCGTTGGTGCTTCTTCACTGGCTGCCGGTCATAAGACACTTATTCCTCAGTTGATCGAGGAGTTGAAGAAACTCGGTCGTGAGGATATCATGGTTATCGCTGGTGGTGTGATTCCAGCTCAGGATTATGACTTCCTGTACAAGGCTGGTGTTGCAGCTATCTTCGGTCCTGGTACTTCTGTTGCTAAGGCTGCATGCGAAATGATGAATCTGTTACTTGAGAAATAATCTTGAGTGATATTCAATAAGAATAATCCCGGTGAAGAGCTCTTCATCGGGATTATTGTTTATAATTTATGATATCTTTATGATTATACACCCATCGGCCGGGTAAACAAGGCTTAATGGCCGGGCCTTTGAGACATAATGGCCGGACCAATGAGGGTAAAAAATACCCTCTCCAATTGATTGGGGAGGGTAGGGTATATTATATAATGTATATGTTATTCAGATAACTTCTTCGATAGTTTATCAAGCATGTCAATAGTCATGGAAGAAAGATCATACTGTGGCTTCCAATCCCATTCTTTGCGTGCACAACTGTCGTCCATCTTGTTGGGCCAACTGGTGGCAATGGCTTCTTTCAAAGGATCCACATCATAAACCATTTCAAAATTGGGCTTATGTTTTTTTATCTCTTGGTAGATCATCTCTGGCTCAAAACTCATAGCCGCAATGTTAAATCCGTTATGATGAACCAGTCGGGTAGGGTCAGCTTCCATTAACATGATAGCAGCATTCAATGCATCCGGCATATACATCATATCCATATATGTGCCCTTGGCTATCGGACAAACAAACTTATCACCCCTTACAGCATTGTAATAGATATCTACTGCATAGTCAGTAGTACCACCACCAGGAAGTGTCATGTATGAGATAATACCTGGAAAACGTACTGATCGGGTGTCAACGCCATACTTGTGGAAATAATAATCGCTTAATAATTCTGTGGTAACCTTAGAAACACCATAGATAGTCTTTGGGCGCTGAATAGTATCCTGTGGGGTATCATCATGGGGCGTGTCGTCACCAAATGAACCGATGGAACTAGGGGTGAAGACCGCACATTTGTTTTCACGGGCAACTTCCAAAACATTCCATAAACCATCGATTCCGATTTTCCAAGCCAAACGTGGCTTGGATTCTGCAACAACTGATAATAAGGCAGCTAAATTGTAAATAGTGTCAATGTTGTGTTTTTTAACAACATCTGAGATCACCTGTGCATCCGTCACATCAACGAGCTCAGAAGGACCACTTTCTTTTAAGATCCCTTTGGGTTCTGCTCCCTTGATGTAGCCAGCTACAATGTTTTCATTACCATATCGTTTCCTTAACTCAAGAGTCAACTCGGATCCAATCTGTCCGGTAGACCCGATAATTAGTACTTTTTTCATTACGTATTACATTATTAAATAATTATAGGTGCAAAGTAAATGCTTTTTTTTCTAATAAAGGAATACGTCGAATAAAAAATGAAAAAAAATGGCTAATATATTTAAAAAACGCCAAATATATTACTTTGTTCGGAAAAATAGTGTTTACTTTGTAGTCAATTAACTTTAACTATTTAATAATATGTATACCAAAATGAAAGAACATCTCAGCAAAACACTCGCTGAGATTAAAGAAGCAGGACTTTACAAAGAGGAACGATTGATAGAAAGTCCTCAGCGAGCAGCCATCACCGTTAAAGGTAAGGAAGTGTTAAACTTCTGCGCAAACAACTATCTCGGTTTGTCGGATAATCCCAGACTGATCGAGGGTGCAAAGAAGATGATGGACCGCAGAGGATTCGGAATGTCTTCAGTACGATTTATCTGTGGTACACAAGATATTCACAAAGAATTGGAAGCAGCTATTTCTGATTATTTCAAGACGGAAGATACCATTCTCTATGCTGCTTGCTTCGATGCTAACGGTGGCGTTTTTGAACCATTGTTTACCGAGGAGGATGCTATCATCAGTGATGCTCTCAACCATGCATCAATTATCGACGGTGTCCGTCTTTGCAAGGCTAAGAGATATCGCTATGCTAATGCAGATATGGCAGAACTGGAAAAGTGTCTCCAAGAAGCACAGGCACAGCGTTTCCGTATCATCGTTACAGATGGTGTCTTCTCTATGGATGGTAATGTGGCTCCAATGGATAAGATTTGTGACCTAGCTGAAAAATACGATGCTCTCGTAATGGTTGATGAGTCACATTCAGCTGGTGTTGTTGGTGCTACAGGTCATGGCGTAAGCGAATTTTTCAATACTTACGGTAGGGTTGACATTTACACAGGAACATTAGGAAAATCCTTTGGTGGTGCTTTAGGTGGATTTACCACAGGTAGAAAAGAGATTATCGACCTGCTTCGTCAGCGCAGCCGTCCATACCTCTTCTCCAACTCTCTTGCTCCATGCATCATCGGTGCAAGTCTTGAGGTGTTCAAGATGTTGAAAGAGTCAAATGAGATACATGATCGTCTTGTTGAAAATGTGAACTATTTCCGCGATAAGATGATGGCCGCCGGTTTTGACATCAAACCAACTCAGAGTGCTATTTGCGCGGTTATGTTGTATGATGCAAAACTTTCACAGGTTTATGCAGCTAAGATGCAGGAAGAGGGTATCTACGTCACAGGATTCTACTATCCGGTAGTTCCTAAGGGACAGGCACGTATCCGTGTTCAGATATCTGCTGGACATAATCGTGAACAGCTTGATAAGTGTATTGCTGCATTTATTAAAGTAGGTAAGGAATTAGGCGTGCTTTCTTGATAAAAGATCGATTTTGTTAAGAATCCCGAAAACTTTCTTGTTTTTGGGAAAATAGTTGCCAAAATATTTGGAGGGTATTGATATTTATCATACCTTTGCATCCGCTTTCGCCTCTGAACGGGGGGTT
>JAEEGL013177978.1_pt1 | contig 18790 bp, 9 predicted proteins | sample 9134231 | NCBI WGS metagenome assembly JAEEGL01 (sample SAMN16246548, study PRJNA631951) | gut metagenome | biome: gut microbiome; feature: rumen; material: fiber-attached | host: Bos | place: Iran: Karaj | collected 2018-10 | reverse complement strand
CTCTTCATGGGCACCGGCATCGGCACCACGAGCTACTCCGTAATGGCGCAGGGGCAGATCGACGCCATCCTCTCGTCGCGTCCCGAGGACCGGCGTACGATCTTCGAGGAGGCCGCCGGCATCACCAAATACAAGGCCGACCGCAAGGAGGCGCTGCGCAAGCTCGAGCAGACCGAGACGAACCTTGTGCGCATCGCCGACGTCATCCGCGAGATCAAGCGGCAGATCGGCTCCCTCCAGCGCCAAGCCGCCCGCGCCGAGCGCTACCAGGCGCTAAAGGCCGAGCTCCGCGTCCTCGACCTTTTCACCGCGCGCGCCGACATCGCCGACCTCGACGCGCGGCTGGCGGGCGTCGAGGCCGACCTTTCCGACACCGTCTGCCGCGAAGATGCGGCCCTGGCCAGCGTTTCCTCCTGCGAGGAGACCACCGCAGCTATCCGCGCGGACATGGCCAAGCACGAGGAGGCCATCAACGAGGCGACCGAAACCGCCGCCCAGGACGCCAGCAGCCTCGAACACGCCCGCGAGCTCATTTCAATCGGCGAGCAGCGCATCGCCGACTACCGGGCCTGGGCCGACCGCGACAGCAAGGAGTCCTCGGAAATGCGCACCCAGCTCGTCCAGCTCGGCGAGCAGATCGCCAAGCTCGAGGTCGAGTCAAAGCGCCTTGAGATGGAGCTCGTGGCCGCGAAGGAGGAGCGCGAAATCGTCCAGCGCCGCACCGATGAGGAGCGGACCGCCATCGAGACGATGCGGCGCGACCTCCAGGCGAAGCGCGACGAAAGCCTCGAGCGCGAACGCCGCACCGTCTTCCTCCAGAACCGACTCACCACGATGGACGCCAAGCAGCGCGCGGCGGACATCCAGCGCGAGCGCCTGACCGGCGAGCACAACAAGATCAAGGCAGACCTCGAGGCGCTGAACGAGGCGAAGTCCCGACTTGAGGGAATCGTCGAGACGCTCACCGCCCGCGCCGAAGACGCGCAGGACGCCGTCGATGCCGCCGAGGGCGAGCTCGAATCGGCGCGCACACTCGTCAGAAGCGGGCAGGAGGAAATCTCCCGTCTCACCTCTCAGCTGTCGGCCCACACCGCCAAGCTCGACCTCCTCCGCGAACAGGAGGAAAGCGCCGAGTCTTACCAGACGGGCTCCAAGCTCCTTCTCGACCCCGCGAACCCGCTGGGCGTTTCCCCGGGCAAGGTCCTCGGCCCCCTGGCCGAGCGCTTCAGCGCCCCGCCCGAATACCGCGCCGCCCTCGAGGCCGCCCTCCGCGCCTGGATCGACGCCATTGTCGTGGCCCACAGCGCCGACGCGGCGGAAATCCTCGCCCTCCTCGCCGACAAGGCCGCACCCGCGCGTCTCGTCGCCCTCGAAGGGCCTGCCGCGCCAGCGGCGGCCGCGCCGGCTCCCGAAGGACTCATTCCCCTGCTCGACGTGGTCAAGGTCGAGGCCGGGTTCGAGAAGCGCGCCCGCGCCATTCTCGGCGCCGTCTTCCTGGCATCTTCCGGGGAAACTCCCGCCGCGCCGCCCGCCGGTACGACGGTCGTGACGAAAGGCGGCCAGATCTTCCGCGGCGACGGTCTTTGCGAACTGTGGCTCCCCGAGGGAGGCGCCAGCCCGCTGACGCGCAAGCTCGAGATCGACGACGGGAAGAAGCTCGTCGAGGCGGAGACCCGCCATCTCGAGGAACTGCAGGACGATTTGCGCGAGGCCTCCCAGCGGGAGTCGGCCATCGTCTCCGCACTTGGCGGCGCGCGCACCGCACTTGACGAGGCGAAGCGCGAGGCCGCCCAGAAGGAGGGCGAACTCGCCGGCGCCACCCGCGACGCCGAACGCGGCGCGGAGCGGCTCGAGGTCGTCGCCTCCGAAATGCGCCTCGCCGTCGAGCGCACGCGCGAGGCCGAGGCCGAAAAAGACGAGGTGCGCACCGAACTCGAGGAGATCGTCGCCACGCGCGAGGACTTCCTGAAGGATCTCACGGAGTTCCAGCAGACGCTGCGCGAGCGCGAGGAGGAGTTCAACGAGTTCAACCGATCGCTCATCGAGGCGCGTCTGCGCGAAGGCAACCGCACGCAGGAGCTGAACCAGACGCGCGGCCAGATCGGCATCTACGAGAACCGCATCGAGGAGATCAAGCGCGCCCTTGAAGGCCGCTCGAAGGGTATGCAGAGCTACGATGAGAACATCGCGAAGCTCACCAAGCAGATCAATGAGACGCGCGAGAAGCTCGTCCCGATGCAGCGCGCGGCCGAGGAGTCGCGCGCCAAGCTCGAGACCCTCAAGTTCCAGCGCGCCGAGAAGAACCTCAACCTGCAGCGGGCCGAGAACAAGCTCGCCGCGACGCGCCAGGAACTCGACGCCGTCCGCGCGCGCCACGGGGCGCTCGACGTCGAGAAGACCGAGGTCGCGCTGCGCCGCCAGAACCGCATCGAACGCATCGAGCAAGAGTACTCCCTGACGCCCGAGCAGATCCTTACCGAGCCTCTTCCCGAATGGCCGAAGGGCGAGCCGACGCGCGACGAGGCCAAGGCGCGCATCGGCGAGCTGACCACGGCAATCGCCGACATGGGGCCGGTCAACCTCGTCGCCATCGACGAATACAAGGAGCTAGAGGAACGCTACAAGCTTGAAAGCGCCCAGGAGGAGGATCTCCGCAAGGCCAAGACGGAGCTGATGGAGCTGATCAAGACGATCAACGAGAAGAGCGCCGAGATGTTCGGCGAGACCTTCGCCCAGGCCAACGCCAATTTCGAGAAGATGTTCACGAAGCTCTTCAACGGCGGCACGGCAAAGCTCGTCATGGTCGCAAACGAGGAGGATCCCCTCGAGTGCGGCGTCGAAATCATCGCGCGTCCCCCCGGGAAGCGCCCCCAGACGATTTCGCTTCTCTCCGGCGGCGAAAGGACGATGACGGCCGTGAGCCTGCTCTTCGCCATCTACCTCATCAAGCCGAGTCCGTTCTGCCTTCTCGACGAGCTGGACGCGGCCCTCGACGACTCCAACATCGGCCGGTTCGTCCAGGCGCTGAAGGACTTCCTCGTCCAGTCGCAGTTCCTGATCATCACCCACAACCAGCACTCGATCGCCAACTCCGGCATCGTCTATGGCGTCACGATGCCCGAGAAGGGCGTTTCGAAGATCGTCTCCATGCGTCTTCCCGAAATCGGAAAGGCCGGCGCGGCGTCCTAGCCGCGCCTAGGCGTCTTGGCGTCGGAGCGCAAGATCGGAACCCTCAGAGATTCCCGAAGGGGTTGTTCGAGAAGGAGCTGCCGTTCCAGCCGCCAAAGGTCCACTTTCCCTCGCGGCGGTTCGAGTCGTCGCCGTAGCGGCCGCCGGGACGGCCCTGGCGGTCGCCGTCGCGGCGCGGGGCGCCTCCCCTGCTCTGCGGGCCGATCTGGGGATTCGACCGGGCGCTGAGGGCGATGCGCTTGCGTCCAAGGTCGACGTCGAGGACGGTCACCTTGATCTTGTCGCCGGCCTTGACGACTTCGGCCGGATCGCGCACGAAGTTGTCGGAGAGCTGCGAGACATGGACGAGTCCGTCCTGGTGCACGCCGATGTCGACGAAGGCACCGAAGGCCGTCACGTTCGTGACGATCCCCTCCATCTTCATGCCGGGTTTGACATCCTCGATGGTGGTGACGTCGTCGAGGAACTTCGGCATCTCGAAGGCCGCGCGCGGGTCGCGTCCCGGTTTCTTCAGCTCGCTGGCGATGTCGTGGAGGGTCAGTTCGCCGACATCCTCGGAGACGTAGTTGCGCAGGACGATCCTGTCAACCATTGCGGCGCTCCCGATGAGATCCTTGACATCGACGCCGAGGTCTTTCGCCATCGTCGAGACGAGGGCGTAGCGCTCGGGGTGGACGGCCGAGGCGTCAAGGGGGTCGTCGCCGCCGCGGATGCGCAGGAAGCCGGCGGCCTGTTCGAAGGCCTTCGGGCCGAGGGTCGGCACCTTGAGAAGCTCGCGCCGATTCTTGAAGGCGCCGTTCTCGTCGCGGTACTTGACGATGCGCTTCGCCATGGCCGGACCGACACCCGAAACGCGGGCGAGAAGCGAGGCAGAGGCGGTGTTGAGTTCCACGCCGACGAGGTTCACGCAGCTCTCGACGACCTCGTCGAGCTTTTCGGCCAGCATGGGCTGGTAGACGTCATGCTGGTACTGGCCGACGCCAATCGCCTTGGGGTCGATCTTGACGAGTTCGGCCAGGGGGTCCATGAGGCGGCGGCCGATGGAGATCGCGCCGCGGATCGTGAGGTCCAGGTCGGGAAACTCCTCGCGCGCCGTCTCGGAGGCGCTGTAGACGCTCGCGCCCGCCTCGTTGACGCTCACGACAATGACGTCCTTGACGCCGACCTTCTTCAGCACGTTGCGGATGAAGGACTCGGTCTCGCGGCCGCCCGTGCCGTTGCCGACGGCGATGGCCTCGGGCCGGAACTGCTGGACGAGCTTGCAGAAATCGACCTGGGCCTCGAGCATGCCCCTGTCGCCGCTGGCGAGGTAGAAGGTGGTCGTGTAGAGGAACTTCCCCGTGGCGTCGAGCACCGCGCACTTGCAGCCGGTGCGGAGTCCGGGGTCGACGCCGATCACGCGGTGCGGCCCGAGGGGCGCGGCCATGAGGAGGTTGCGGAGGTTGCCGGCGAAGATGTCGACGGCGGCGCGGTCGGCCCGCATCTTCGCATCGACGTTGACGTCGATCTCCACGCCCGGGGCGATCAGGCGGCGGTAGGCGTCCTCGGTCGCCATGGCGAGCTGGTTCCCGTAGGGCGTCCCCTTCACGACGCCGAACTTCTCCCCGATCTCCTCGATCAGCGGCTTCGCGTCCACGTCGAGCTTCACGCGCAGGACGCCTTCGGCCTGGCCGCGGCGGATCGCGAGGTAGCGGTGCGACGGGATCAGCTTCAACGGCTCGCGGAAGTCGTAGTACTGCTCGAACTTCGTCGGCTCGGCGGAGTCGGGGTTCGCCGCCTCGGAGACGACCTCCGCCGTGTTGGCGTAGGCGTCGCGCACGCGGCCGCGCACCTCGGCGTCCTCTGAAATGGTCTCGGCGACGATGTCGCGGGCGCCGGCGAGGGCGTCCTGGATCGTCTTGACGCCCTTTTCCTCGTTGACGAAGGCCGCCGCGTCGGCATCGGGGTCGCCGCCGCCCTGGGCGAGGATCTTCTCGGCCAGGGGTTCGAGGCCCTTTTCGCGGGCGATCATCGCGCGGGTGCGGCGCTTCGGCTTGTAGGGGAGGTAGAGATCCTCCAGCGCCGTCTTCGTCTCGCAGGCCAGGATCTTGGCCTTCAGTTCGTCGGTCAGCTTGCCCTGCCCCTCGATCGACTTGAGAATCGTGGCGCGCCGCTCGTCGAGTTCGCGGTGGTAGTTGAGGCGCTCCTGGATCTTGCTGATCTGTACCTCGTCGAGGTTCCCGTGGACCTCCTTGCGGTAGCGCGCGATGAAGGGGATCGTGTTGCCCTCCGCGAGCAGTCGCGCAACGGCGGCGATCTGCCGCGGGGCGATCTTGAGTTCCTCGACAAGCTTCGGGATGGAAGCTTCCTGGACGTCGTTTGCCTGTGCGATGTCTTCTGTCATGTCATCCGTTCCTGTTGTTTCCGCCTTGCGCGGTGCCAGACATTATAGCAAAAGCGATTTGATTCCGGCTATCTGGACACACTTCACTTCACGCGCCACTCCGCGTCGATTTCGGGGCCAAGCGGCTTCCCGAAGGACCAGTGGTCGGCAAAGTGGCGGATCGACTCCGGCGTGGCCCCCGCCATCTGGCTGTGCGGCATGGTTTCGCGGATGTCGTAGAAGACCGGCCCGCCGATGAGCCCCGCAGACTTCTTCAGCATGGGCACCTTGAAGAAATTGTCCGTCGTGCCGGAGACGAAGAGGAACGGGCACTGCACACCGGGAAGGAAGTTTTTCGCGTCCCACAGTCGCAGCCACTTTTCGCCGTCCGAGCCCATCCCGGCGAGACGTTCCGCGAAGGGGCCGCCTCCCTCGAAGTGGCCGCAACCATAGACGGATGCCGCCCAGGCGAAGCGAGGATCTACGCCCGACGCGACGCATGTCAGGTATCCACCCCATGAAATGCCGGTGATGCCGATGTGCGCGGCATCAACCTCGGGAAGCGCCCGCATGAACGAATGGGAGAGAAGCACGTCCGCGACGGCGTGGTATGCCCACTGGTCCGTGACGGGTTCGCCAATCTGGTCGAAGCCGCCCCACCCCGCCGGACCGCTCCACTCATGACGGTTCCAGACGCACTTCCCCGGCAGGGCCTCCACGGGGACAGAACCGCATGTGTCCATCGCGATCGCCGCGTAGCCGCGGTCGTTCCACATCGTCACCCACCAGTCGAACGCCGTGCCGATGCCGCCGTGGACTAGCACGACGGCTGGACACTTGTTCGTCGCGGACGCACCTTCAGGAAGTCCGTACCACGCGAAGAACCTGGTCGGTCTGCCGCGCCAGTCCTCGCCATCCAGGAAAACCGCCCTGGACTTGCCGACGAAGCCCTCCGCCCCGTGCGCGGCAGGGGCGTCCTTTCGCAAAACCGCTTTCCAAGGCGCCGCGGTGTCGAATTCGCCGCCTGGCTCTTTCATGAGAGACTGCCGTAAAGGCGGCGTCGGGACTAGCCCTTGAAAAACGCGAGGTAGGCGCGGTAGGTCATGTAGCAGTCGAACTTCGAGGCGATCTCCCAGGGCGCGTGCATGTTCAGGAGAGCGGTCCCCATGTCGACGACATCCATGCCGTAGCGGGCCATGAACTTCGCAATCGTTCCGCCGCCGCCGTGGTCGACCTTGCCCAGCTCGCCGATCTGCCAGACGACACCGTGCTTCTCGAAGGTCGCGCGCAGCTGCGCCAGGAATTCGGCGCGGGCGTCGCTCGCCCCGCTCTTCCCGCCATGGCCCGTGTACTTGTTGACGCACGCGCCGGCGTTCATGATCGCCGAGTTCCCCACCGGGTCGGCCGACGCGTAGAGCGGATCGCTCGCGGCGGTGACATCCGCCGAAATCATCCGCGAGGCCTCGAGCATGCGGCGGAGGAAGATGTCGCTGTACCCCGCGCCCAGGCGGCGCGAAGCGATCTCGGCCATCGAGTTCTCAAAGAAAGTCGAATCCATGCCGGTCGCGCCAACGGAGCCGATCTCCTCCTTGTCGCACATCAGGGCGATGGCCGTCTTCTCAGGAATGCCGTCCAGATCGACCAACGCCTTGAGCCCGGCATAGGCGCAGACGCGGTCGTCGTGGCCGTAGCCCGCGATCATCGAGCGGTCGAAGCCGACTTCGCGCGGCAGTCCGGCCGGGACGATCTCCAGCTCGGCGCTGACAAAGTCCTCTTCGTCGATGGCGTATTCCTTCTTCAGGATGGCGAGAAGGTTCTCCTTGACTTTATCCTTGGCCTTCTCCTTGTCGTCGCCCGGCGCCTTCGGCTCGGAGCCGACGAGCAGGTCAAGGTCTTCGCCTTCAATGGCAGAGGAGAGGGGCTTCTTGGCCTGGTCCTGGCCGAGGTGCGGAAGGATGTCGGTGATCATGAAGACGGGATCGCCGGGCTTGTCGCCGATGGCGATCTCGACGGTGGAGCCGTCCTTGCGGCAGACGACGCCGTAGAGCGCAAGGGGCCGCACGACCCACTGGTATTTCTTGATGCCGCCGTAGTAGTGGGTGTCGAAGTAGGCGAAGCCTCCCTTTTCGGCGACGGGGACGGGCTTGAGGTCGATGCGCGGCGCATCGGTGTGGCCGCCGACGACGTTGGCGCCGGCCTCGACGCCGTCCTTGCCGATCACCGCCGCCAGGAGGGTCTTGCCGTGGTAGCCGCGATAGACCTTGTCGCCCGGCTTCAGCGACTTGAACGCCGCAAGGGGCTTGAAGCCGTTGCGCTCCAGCAGGGCCACCGACTCGGCGTAGGCCCGGCGCTCCGTCTTGGCCTTGCCGAGAAAATCCATGTAGCAGCCGGCGTAGCTCTCCATCTCGCGCCGCTCGGCGGCGGACAGCCGCTCGAAGCCCGGTTCGCGCACATAGCGGCCGGCCTTTTTGTCGTCGTTCTTCTTCTTGCTCATCGCGTTTTCTCCTTGGAAAAAGGTTTACATGATACTACCACCAACCAACCTTTTTTTCAACCCGTGGAAAAACTAGGCGGCAGCGGCCGCCCTGTGCACGGAATCTGCTGGTGGTCGAGTCAAGGAGAACTACTACCATGTCATTCAGCAAAACTTCCGCCGCCTTTCTCGCGGCTTTCGCACTGATCGGCGCCGCTTCCGCCGCCGACGCCATTCTCGTCAAGGACGGGGAGACCATCGCCTTCATGGGCGACTCGATCACCGCCGGAGGCAACAAGCCAACCGGCTATGTCAACCTCGTAATGAAGGGCCTTGAAGTCGCCGGCGTCAAGGACGCGGTCAAAATCCCGGCCGGCATCGGCGGCCACAAGTCGAACAACATGCGCGATCGTCTCCAGCGCGACGTCATCGACAAGCATCCCCAGTGGATGACCTTCTCGTGCGGCGTCAACGACGTCTGGCACGGCGCGAAAGGCGTCCCGCTGGATCAGTACATCGTTAATGTCAAGGACATCTTCGACCGCTGCGCGGCCGCCGGCGTCAAGGTCGTGGTGCTCACGGCCACGATGATCGGCGAGGACCCGAACAACGCCAACAACCAGAAGCTCGCCGCCTACAACGAATTCCTCCGCAAGGAGGCCGCGGCGCGGAAGCTCCCCCTCGCCGACCTCAACGCCCAGATGCAGGAACTCCTCAAGACCTACCCGGCCGAAGTGAAAGGTAACAAGCTCACGGCCGACGGCGTCCACATGGTCTGGGACGGCGACCGCATGATGGCCCGCGGCATCCTGCGCGCCCTGGGCGTGCCCGAGTCCAAGCTCCCGGCAATCGAGGCCGCCTGGCGGACGATGCGCGGCTACAAGGAATACCGCATCCCCGTCTCCGCCGACGAGGCCGCCGAAATCGAGGCCAACGCGAAGGCCACCGGCAAGGACATCGTCGAGACCGCCCGGAAGGCGCTGCTCGCCAAGTAGCGAAACGCTTTCAATTCAAACAGCAAAACGGCGCGGGGTCACCCGCGCCGTTTTGGTAGAATAGAGGCGTCATGGTTTCCGGCATTCAAAAAGATTCCGCGCCCAGCGCGCCACGCGGCTGCACCGAGGTCACGGTGGAGCTGGACGGCCGCGAGGCGACGGGCACCTACGCGGAGGGCGACTCCGTCCCGACGGCCTTCGAGGGACGCTTCTCAACGGCGGCCCCGTGCGTCCGCATCGTCCTCAAGGGCGGCGAGACGCGACAGGCGGGCGAGACCTTCCACACATGGAAAGCCGACCCGGCGCTGGCGGGATGCCCCTCGCCGACGGCGGACTCCCGTCCCCTGCCCGCGCCCGAGTGCTGGCCCGAAGGCGACTTTCCGGGCAAGCTCCCGCGTCCCGTGTGGGAGGGCCATGACGACGCAATCGCCTGCTGGCGCCATGCCTGGGAGGTCATCGGTCGGAAATGCCTGCACCGTCCCGAACCAGCAAGCGGCTTCGTCCGCAACTACGTCTACACGCCGTTCGGCGAAAGCGTCTTCTTGTGGGGAACCTGCTTCATCTCCATGTTTGGACGCTACGCCGGCCATGTCTTCCCTTTCATCGAGGCGCTCGACAACTTCTACGCCAAGCAGGACTCCGACGGCTTCATCCCGCGGCAGATCGACATCCACGACGGCAGAAGCACCTTCGAGAAAAACGACCTCTCCTCCACCGGCGGCAACATCCTCGCCTGGGCGGAGTGGCGAAACTACCTCTGGAGCGGCGACGCGGCACGCCTGGCGCGCGTCTATCCGCGCCTCCTCGCCTTCCACCGGTGGCTCCGGCGCAACCGCACCTGGAAGGACGGCTCCTACTTCTCCAGCGGGTGGGGATGCGGCATGGACAACATCCCGCGCATCGACTCCTCCCGCTACGCCACGACCTTTGACCACGGCCACCTTTCCTTCGTGGACGTCACGCTCCAGCAACTGGCCAACGCCCGCATCCTGCTGAAGATCGCCGACACCGTCGGCACAACGGACGGCGTCGCGGAGTTGCGCGACGAGGCCGACCGCCTCCACACCCTCGCCAACGCCGCGATGTGGGACGACGCGGCCGGCCTCTACAAAGACCTTGATGCCGGCGGCCGGCGGATTTCCACGTCGCATGTGGGGACTTTCTGGGCCCTTCTCGCCGGCGCGGCAGACGCGGAACGGACTGCGCGCCTCGCCCATGCCGCGCTCGACTCCGCGCGTTTCGCCGCCGCCTGCGGCCTCGCTTCGACTTCGATGGACGACCCCGGGTTCGTCGCCGACGGCGGCAACTACTGGGCGGGCGGCTGCTGGTGCATGATGGACTTCATGGCCGCCAAGGGCTTCGAGCAAGCCGGCCGCCCCGACGTCGCCCATGCAGTCGCGCGGCGTTCCGTCGAGGCCGTCGCAAAGGTCTTCGCCAAGACCGGCGCCATCTGGGAAAGCTACTCGCCGACCGCCCTTGAACCCGGCAAGTGCTGGGGCAGCAGGGTCCGCAAGTTCGTCGGCTTCTCGGGCACCTCGCCCGTAGCGCTGCTCGTCGAGAACGTCCTCGGCATCCGCGTCGCGCGCGGCGCGGACGGGCGCCCCGCCATCGACTGGGACGTCCGCCTCGACGAACGCCACGGCATCGAGGGTCTCGTCCTCGCCGACGGCAACCGCATCGATTTGCTCTTCGAGAACGGCAGGGCGTCCGTTTCTTCTTCCGCCCCGGTGGAGGTCAGAGTCCACCGCAACGGCAAACCACTGGAGACAACGACAAAATGAAAACACACGCACCATTCCTATTCGCGGCCGTCGTCGCAGCCGCCGCGACAGCCGGAGCCGCGGAGTTCCGCACGACTGCGCTCACGCCGGAATACATCCTCGTCCAAGGCGACTGCTCCGCCGATGAGAGCGCTGCATTCTTCGCCGATCCGCGTGCCGAAGAGGCGAAGAAAGCCGGACAGGACTGGCAGGTAAGGCGCAAGCAGCTCGAGCTCCACCAGGACATCGAGAAGACCGTGCGCGAGCCCTTCGCCGAGAAGATGAAGGCGATTCCCGGCGTCATCGCCTACTGGCCCGAGGCCAACGGCATGAAGCACTACGTCGAGCCGGACGGCCATCGCTTCATCGTCAAGGCCGCCGAGACCATCCAGAACGTCTTCGTCAAGGTGCCGCCGATGAAGGCTGGCGCCACGGTCGACCTCGGCGTTGCCGGCGCATTCACCTACAACCCGGCCGCGCCAAGTCCCGTTTTCAAGGTCAACCAGGTCGGCTACCTGCCCAAGGCGCGGAAATACGCCTACGTCGGCGGCTGGCTGGGGCCGGCGGGTCCCCTTCCCCTCGCCGCGTTCGCCGGCAAGCCCTTCAAGGTCGTCAACGCCGCGACGGGCGCCGTCGCCCTCGAAGGCGCGCTCACGGCGCGAATGGCCGACCCGAAGAACAAGGACGGCACCCCCTTCACCGGCGAGGAGACCCTCGAGGCCGACCTCACCCCGCTCGAGGCCGAAGGCACCTACTACCTCTCCGTGGAGGGCATTGGCCGCTCGATGGACTTCGCCGTCACCTCCGACGCGATCGTCACCGCGTGGGCGCACCACATGCAGGGCCTCTTCAACAAGCGCTGCGGCATCGAGAAGAAGGCCCCCTACACCCAGTGGCCCTGCCCCGCATGCCACCTCGACGTCATCCGCGGCGTCCAGCCGCCTGACCAGGGGCATTACGACAAGTTCGTCCGCCCGGCCGACGGCGTGGACCACTTCAACAAGGAGGGGAAGCGGATCAAGTTCCTGCACTTCAATGTCATCGCCAGCAGCCGCGCGATGTGCGAGACCAACGAGCACCTTTCCCTGCCGGGCGGCTACCATGACGCCGCCGACTACGACCGCCGTCCGATGCACCTCCAGATTCCGCGCTCCCTGGCCATGGCCTATCTCCTCAAGCCGGGCAACTTCACCGACGGCCAGCTCGTACTGCCCGAATCGGGGAACGGCGTGCCCGACATCCTCGACGAGGCCTACTGGGGCATCCGCCACCTCCTCGCGGCGCAGCAGCCCGACGGCGGCGTCGGCACCTGGATCGAGACGACGGGCCACCCTGGCGGAGAATACGCCGCGCCGCAGCACGAGGACCACCAGTACTACCTCGCCATCCCCACGCACAACTCCTGCTACGACTACGCCGGCACGGTCGCCCTCGTCGCCCGCGCCTTCAAGGCCGCCGGCCAGGAGAAGACGGCAAAGGCCCTTCTTGACAGCGCCCTCGCCGCCTGGAAGTGGGCCGTCACCCATCCGCCGGTCGTCCAGGAGATGAAGGGCGCGACCGGAAATGACTGGAAGAAGGGGCCGTTCGTCGATCTCGTCTACCGCGAGCCGGAGAACTGGTCGGTGCGCAACATGCTCACCGCCGCCCTCAACCTCTCCGCCCTGACCGGCGACCAGTCGTTCTTCGATCCCGTCATCGCCCGCCAGAACGACCTCTGGCAGGAGATGTTCAAGGAAAGCTGGGCCTGGAGCGGCTTCACCTTCCTTGAGTTCACCCTCGAGGGGCAGCCCCTGCCGGAGCAGCTGGAGAAGTTCAAGAATGACTGGATCCGCCGCCAGGTGAACGCGGGGAACGAGATGCTGAAGGGCATCGAGGACAACTACCCCTACCGCAATCCGTGGCACGGCCCCAACCACGGCTTCGTCCACACGATGAGCTGGGGCAACAGCCACCCCCTGCGCCGCGCCGAGATCCTTGTCGCCGCCCACGCCTTCACCCACGATGACAAGTACCTGGAGGGCATCCTGCTCGCCAACGACTTCCACAACGGCTGCAACCCGCGCGGCGAATCGCTCACGACCGGCATGGGCACCTACTATCCCGCCCGCTTCCTTGACCTCCAGAGCATGGACGACGGCGTCGCCGAATACGTCGGCGGCATCGCCCCCTACCGCTGGACCTACGGCATCTCGCAGGAAGCCAAGAGCATGGTCTATGGATCCGAGAACATCCCCCTCTGGCCCATCTGGCGCCGCTTCGCCAACATCGAGAGCTACACCGTCGCGGCGAGCGAGTACACCGTCTGGGAGACCATTTCGCCCCCCGCGACGGTTCTCGCGTACATGCTGGACATGCCGCGCAAGGCCCCGGCCTCCATCTACTCGCGCAAGCCCTACGACCGGCTTGCGGACGTTCCCGGCTACTGGGTGAAGCCATGATCGCGCCGACGGCGAGATTCACGCCGCGCGCCGCCCTGTCGCCGCGCGCGGCGGCGGTTGCGCACTCCCACTTCATGCGCAGCGCGCGCGCCGATTTTGCGACCTGCGTCGCGAATCTCGCCGAGTGGATCCAGATGCACGACGTCAAGGCCTTTGGCGTCGGCTCGCCGTGGGGTCCGGCGCAGGCCACCGCGATGCGCCGGTGCGAGCATGAGGATCGCGACGCCTACTATGCCGGACGCCTTGGCGACGACTTCCTCTTTCGCGACGAGATGCGTGCCACCCTCGCGACGCTCTCGCGGGCCTGCCCCGGCGTGAACTTCTTCCTCGACAACGAAACGCCGAAAAACCGCTATGGCCACCTCTGGTACATCGGTTACGCGCCGGTCGTCCCGGGCTGGCACGACTACTCGCAGGATCGGCGCGTCGCCTTCACCGAGGACGAGCTTGGCGACCCCGCGCTCGATCAAAACGCGCTGACCGGCAAGGCCCACTTCCGTCGGCCCTACGCCGAGGTCGTCGCCGAGCAGCGCGCCCGCGGCGCCCTCGCCATCTACGCCCATCCCACCTCCTGGTGGCTCGACCCGGCTGGCGGCTTCGTCACGAACATCGCCGCCGACCTGCCCCCGCAGCTCCTCCTCGACGGCGGTCTCGACGGCCTCACCGTCATGGGCTACGACGCCTACCACCGCCACTACCAGGCGCTCTGGTTCGACATCCTCGACAGGGGCTACCGCGTCCCCGGCCTCGCCGAGCAGGACTGCTCGCCCGCCGGGCGCATCCTCGGCCACAAGGACGACGCGATCCTCAACTACATCCCCGACTGCGACCACACCCCGACGGTCGTGGAGTTCAAGGACGCCGTCCGCGACTTCCGCACGACGATGTCGTCAGGTCCCGATCTGCGTCTTGTCTCCCTCCGCGCCGATGGCGGGACGGTTCTCGCCCGTTGCCTGTGCGCCCCCGCCCCGGGCGAGACGCGCCTGTCGAAAGTCGAGATCGTCGGCCGCGGCGGACGGGTACGCGCCGTTCTGGAAGACGCCGGCCGGGGCGAAGTGGAATTCGCCTTCTCGCGCGCGGAAGGCGACACGTGGTTCGTTGCGCGCTGCTTCGGCGAGTCGTGTGGCGACTATGCGCATCTGCCGCAGCAGGCCGTGCGCGTTTCGGCGCTCACCAACCCGAAGTGGCTCGACGACGCGCCGCCCCCGCCCGCGCCGGTCCGGGCATCCGTTCCCTACATGGAGAACCGCCGCGTCCGCGACCTCATGGACTACCTGGCCGATGGCCGCTTTCGCGCCGACTGGCCGGGACTCCAACCCGGCGAAGTCCCCGTCGAAGCCTTCCGCCTTGACGAATTCAAGGCCGCGCTGGAATCGTGAGCCAGGGGCGACGCGAAGGTGTCATGCGCACGTCAGGGATGGTGTGGCGCAGCGATGATCGGTGAGATCGTGAGGCCGGGAATGCGGCGGGCCGCCTCGGCGAGCATCGCCTCGGACGCCGCGACGCAATAGCTGGCCCGGGGCATCGCCTCTTCCAGCAGCCGAAGCGTCGTCTCCTGGACTTCCTGCGGCTTGAGCGCCAGCAGCTTCGCGTACCGTTCGGCGAGCCACTCGTCCGTAATGCCGATCAAGTTGTGGGTGAGGAGGCGCGTCACGGCGGCCGCGGGCCGGATCGGGGCCTCGAACCTTTTCACGATGGTGAGGATGGCGTTGTCGACCTTTTCCTTCGACCAGACCGACGAAGTGACGAAGGCTTTTGCCTTGAGCATCGTCTCCAGCGTCTCGGCGACATGCGGATCGCGATACGACGAGAAGACGAGGGTCGAGGTCGCCGCCGTGTAGCCGACGCCGGCTCCGTAGGCATTGCCCTTCAGGCGGACCTCGGGAAGCATGTAGTCGGTGGAGACGATCGACGAACCGACCGACAGGGCGAGGGATTCCGGCGAGGAAGCATGCGGGGCCGGCGCCGAGAGCGCCGAGAAAGAGACCTGCAGCGCGGCGGAAAGGCCCTCGCGGAAAGGCGCGAAGTCAGGCGTGAAGTCCTCGGTCCAGGCGGCGGGGACGCCTGCGGGGCGCATGGCACTGAGCCACTTGTCAACGGCGGCGCGGGTCTTGTCCCTCGCCCCGTCGGGGCCGGCGAAGGAAAAGCTCGCGCGCGCCGGGTCGAGGATGAAGTCGCGGATGGCCTCGATGCTTTCGGCAGACTCGCCGTAGGAAACCTCGGGCGCGGCCGCGCCGAGGCGTTCCAGCAGGGCCAGCTGCGGCAGGCCGCGGACGACGTCCTCGACATGGCTCTGGCGCGAAAGGCGCCGCGCGGAGTGGATGCGGGTCGTGGCGCGGGCGTCCTGGACGAAGTCGGCGCGCAGCACGGCGCGATCCTGCACAATCAGGTCGGCCATTCGCGCGGGGTCGCGCGGGTCGAGTTCGAAGAGCGCCTGGCGGAAGACTTCGAGCGCGTCGTCGAGCGATGATTCCGTGGTCTTCATGGTGAAAACCAAGGAGGGGCGGAAGGTCTGACCGTCGAAGGAGAGCTGGGAGCTCAGGTTGCAGGCGAGGACGCCGGTGCAGCGGGTGCGGCGGCGGGTCGCCTCGGCATAGTCAAGGCCCTTCGTGCCGAAGTCGGAGACGGCGCCCTCGAAGCGCGCGATGTAATTCCAAAGGCGGGACGGGAGTCCGCGCAGATCGAAGGCGGCCGCGAGATAGACGATGCCGTTGGTCGGCATGCCGTCGGCGGCGACGAAGAAGCCGCCGGCCCCGGTCTCCTCGCGCGTTGCAGGCACGACCTGCGGCTTCGGCGAAATGTCGGAGACCTTCAGCGAAGGGAGGCACTTCAGGTCGTCGGGCGTGTTCGGACGCGAGTTCATCGCCTCAAGCGCGGCGGCGGCCTCCGCGATCCGCTCGCATTCGCCGTCGGAAAGTTCCTTGCGGACCTCCGCCAGTCGGGCGGCCAGCGCCGCATCCTGCTCGGCCTCCATCGTGGCGCTGGGCGAGAGCACGATGTCGAGCCGGTGGGTGTTGTCGAGGAAAAGCGTCCGGACGAGACCGGGGAGGAGCCACGGGTCGTCCTCGATTTCGCGGCGCGCCCGCTCGAAGTAGGGGGCGCGGTCGAGAAGCGACGCCGGATCAAGGCCGGCGCACCAGGCGGTGGCGGCGTTGGTCGCGTTCGTGAAGGCGTAGTTCGAGCCGATTTCATTGCAGGCATAGACCGTCTGCTGGAAGGCCGCCGCGATGTCGTCGCGGTCGAAAGGCTTCGAGGCGACTTCGCTCAGCGTGTCGAGGACGACCTTCCGGTAGGCCTCCAGGCGATCCGGTTCCGAGCCTTCCAGCGCGAGGTGGTAGGTCAGCTCGAGGCCGTTGGGCGAGGCGCCCGCCCAGGCGACGTTGGCGCCGAGGTGAGAATCGTTGATGGCCTTCTTGAGCGGCGCGGCATCCGTGCCGGCGAGCAGGAAGGAGAGGATGGAGACGCGCGCCGAGAAGGCGAGATCCGTCGAGTCGCCGAGGAGCCAGTTGAGCATGAGGTAGGTCTTTTCGGCGGTGTCCTCGTCGGCCGGCAGGGGGTAGTGCGCCGCGAAGGAGCGCGGCGACTCCCATTTCGGCTGGCGCTTCGCGGCCTCGCCGGAGGCGTCGGCGGACGCGGTCGCGCCGGGACGGGCCGCAAGCGCGTCGAGTCGCGGCGCGAGGAAGGCAAGCCAGTCGGCCGTCGGGATGTCGCCGTAGAGCACGATGAAGGCGTTGCGCGGATTGTAGCGCGCGGCGTGGAACCGGCGCAGCGCCTCGAGGGTGAGGTCGGGAATCGCCTCGGGGTTGCCGCCCGACTCCTTGCCGTGGCAGGTGTCGGGAAGGAGCCGCCGGACCGCATCGCGCTCAAGGATTCCCTCGGGAGACGAGAAGACGCCCTTCATCTCGCTGTAGACGATGCCGTCGTAGCGGAGGTCGCCGAGCGGCTTCGCGGGATCGACGGGGGCGAGGTGGTAGGCCTCGCGCATGAAGGTCTCTTCGGAGAGGATGGGATGGAAGACGGCGTCGAAATAGACGTCGGCGAGGTTGATCAGATCTGCCTTGACCGTGCTGCAGACCGGGTAGTACGTGATGTCGTTTCCGGTCAGGGCGTTGATGAAGGTCGCGACGGAGCGCTTGATCATCTCGAAGAAAGGCTCCTTGCACGGGAACTTCTGCGATCCGGCCAAGGTCAGGTGCTCCAGGATGTGCGGCATGCCGGTGTCGTCGGGCGGCGGCGTGGGCACGGCGACGCAGAAGCAGTTCTCGCGATCCGGGCAGGAGATGTGCAGAATGCGTGCGCCGGAGGCCGTGTGGCGCAGCTGAACGGCATCGGCCTTCAGGGAGTCGATCCGCCTGACGGAAACGGTTTCAAAGCCCCTGGCCAGGGCGTCGGTATTAAAAGTCTTGTTGTCCATGGTTGTCGCTTTCTAGGTGTTCCAATAATTATAGCAGATGCCCTTTCAGATGACGCCTCGTTGCTAAAACCTAGAGTCCTTTCCCTCTTTCCCGATTTTTGGTATTATTAAAGCACTATGAAACCTACACTTTTAGTTCTTGCCGCCGGCATGGGAAGCCGCTACGGCGGTCTCAAGCAAATGGATCCCGTCGGGCCATCCGGCGAAACGATTCTCGACTACTCCGTCTACGACGCCATTCAGGCGGGCTTCGACAGGGTCGTCTTTGTGATTCGCCGCGACTTCGAGGAGGCCTTCCGCAAACTCGCCAACGAGAAGTACCACGGGCGCATCAAGGTCGCCTTCGCCTTCCAGGACATGGCCGACCTTCCCGGCGGACGCAAGCCCCCGGCCGACAGGGTCAAGCCCTGGGGAACGGCCCACGCCGTGCGCGCCGCGCGCGAGGTCGTCGACGCCCCCTTCGCCATGATCAACGCCGACGACTTCTACGGCCGCGATCCGTATGTGAAGCTCGCCGCCTTCCTCTCGAATCTCTCCGCCAGCCGCACGCCGCAGCCTGTCGAGAAGATCTGCATGGCCGGCTACAACCTCACGCAAACCCTCTCCGAGAACGGCGGCGTCGCCCGCGGCATCTGCGACGTCGACGCCAACGGACAGCTCGTCACCGTCGTCGAGCGCACGAAAATCGCGCGCGACGAGCGGGGCGTCTTCAACGCCGAGCCCGATGGCTCCCGCCTCGATCTCCGGGGCGACGAAATCGTCTCGATGAACTTCTGGGGATTCACGCCCGCCCTCTTCACGCTGATGGAGGAGCAGTTCGGCGAATGGCTCGACGCCCATGCCAGCGAACTCAAGGCCGAGTGGTACATCCCGCTTGTCGTCAACACGCTGCTCGCCCAAAAGCGCGCAACCGTGAACGTCCTCAACGTCAACGCCCGCTGGTTTGGCGTCACCTACCGCGAGGACCGTCCGACAACCGTGGCCGAGATCAAGAAGCTCGTCGACGCCGGCGTCTATCCTTCCAATCTTTGGAAATAAAACGCCCGGTAGCCTCTCAACAGCAACATGACGACGGTTCCCGGCAAAACCACGCCCCGTTTCCCGCGCCGCCGCAAAAAGACGGAAGGAGCCATCTTTGACTGGAGGGCCTTCTTGGATG
>JAEEGL017411009.1_pt1 | contig 18791 bp, 19 predicted proteins | sample 9134231 | NCBI WGS metagenome assembly JAEEGL01 (sample SAMN16246548, study PRJNA631951) | gut metagenome | biome: gut microbiome; feature: rumen; material: fiber-attached | host: Bos | place: Iran: Karaj | collected 2018-10 | reverse complement strand
GCAAAAAGAAAGAAAAGAAGCGCAGAGAGATAGAACGAAGAAAGAAGATTGCAGAAAAACGCCGGAAGAAAGACTTATATGAGCCCGACGATGATGTTTATGCTTTTGAGGATGAAGTACCAGTCAAGAAATCTCAGCGTGAAAAGAGAAAGCATTATGATGAAAGCTCGGGCAATGAAAGCTTTAACGAAGAGGATACATATTCAGAAACTGCATATGAAGAAGATATTTATGAAGATAATATAAATGAAGAAGAAATAGAAATCTCTGACGATTTTGATCTGGAAGAATACAGTACCATATACTATAACGAAAACGAGCATGAAAAAGAGATCAGAAGAAAAAAAGAAGCGCAAAAGGAGATTTAATCTCCAGATATTTATTATCACTGTTTTTTTCATGGTATTATTCGGCGCAATGTCGGTTTATATCGTGAATTATTCGATCACACATAAGATCGAACTTATTTCAAACAGTTACAATACCCGTGCCAAAGTTCTTGCGAAGAAGAACATCAGGGGTTCTATTTTTGCTGCTGACGGTCAGACACTGGTATCTTCATATATCGATGAAGACGGGACGGAAGTCCGAGATTATAAATTCGGAAAACTCTTTGCACATGTAGTTGGATATTCGGTTAACGGCAGAATGGGAATAGAAGACAGGTATAATTATTATCTTATAAATACTAATGCCCCCGTAACCGTTAAAGCCCGGAAAGATCAGAATAAAGAAAAATACCCTGCAGATGATGTATATACTACTTTGAATGTAGATCTTCAGAAGGTAGCATCTGATGCTCTGGGAGTTTATAAAGGTGCCATTATAGTTACTGAGCCTTCTACAGGCAAGGTTCTTGCAATGGTTTCGAAACCTGATTTTGATCCCGCGCATGTCGCCGAAAACTGGGATAAATATCTGGAAGATACTGAATCAGGCGTTCTGGTCAACAGGGCCACTCAGGGTTTATATCCCGCAGGGTCAACGTTTAAAATACTGACTTCTATCGAATATATTAAGGAAAACCCCGAAAACTATGACCAGTACAGGTATAATTGTACCGGTTCGTTTAAAAAGGGTGATGAAAAAATCCAGTGTTATCACGGAACGGTACACGGAAGTCTTGATTTTAAGTCTTCATTTTCAAAATCATGTAATTCATCATTTGCAAATATAGGAATGAATATCAACAAAAACAAATTCTTGCAGACGCTGGATGAAATGCTGTTTAATAATGTGCTTCCGACAGATGATTTCGACTGCAGTGTTTCACGCCTTATAGTAGATGATGATACACCGGATTCCGATATGATCCAGATAGCGATAGGACAGGGCCCGGTCAGTATATCCGTTATGCATCTAAATATGATCACCTGTGCGATCGCCAATAATGGTGTTTTGATGAAACCCTATGTCGTTGAAAAGATCGCAAATTGTGAAGGGCGCAGCATTAAAACTTATAAGAGTGAAAAATACGGAAGCATCATGGGAGAAGATGATGCTGCGATATTAAGGGATATGATGGAATCAGTTGTACAGGATGGTACCGGCAGAAGATTAAAGACCGATAAGTATTATGCTGCAGGAAAAACCGGTTCTGCTGAATATGGATCCGTAAAAGGTGAATCACATGCCTGGTTTACAGGATATGCGGGACTTACCGAAGGGAAGGAAAAACTTGCACCTGATATCTGTATAACCATTATCGTTGAAGGTGCAGGAGCCGGCGGAGAATATGCTGTTCCTATAGCAAAGAGGATATTCGATGCCTATTACGGAGTCACATTCGAAGAAGAATAAAAAGGAGGCCGAAAGGTCTCCTTTATCTTTAATATATCGCAAGTATCTGCAGGTCTCTTCTTGTAAGAAGGTCTATGAACGTATCACTATCATCTTTTAGAAGCGGCCGACACATTCTGGCCTGGTTAATAAGAACCACTTCAGCCCTGACATCATTGCTTAATAAAACCTGTAAGCCGATGAGATGGTTGCCGAGTCTGTATAATATCGGTCGAAGAATATTCATATCATATTTGAAAGAATCGTTTTCAAAGATCTCAATTATCTGGAAGGGATGCTTTGACTGCCTGTAAGCCCTGGGCGATGTCATTGCCTCATATGAATCTATGATCGAGATCATTCTCGCATAATTGTTTATCTGCTCATCATGCAATCTGCTCGGATAACCGGTTCCGTCAAATTTTTCGTGATGAGAAAGAGTTGTCTTTAAAATATTCTCATCGATATGCTGGTCTTTAAGCATCTGGAAACCAAGGATCGTATGTGTTTTTATCTGTGCAAATTCTACAGGAGTCAGTTTATCGGGTTTCCAGATAAGATCATAAGGAAGCTTTAATTTACCAATATCATATAAAAAGCCACACTGGATAAGTAATGTGAGTTCTTCGGGCTTAAGACATAACCACTGTCCGAAAACACCGGCAATAAGTGCCGAGTTGAAACAATGGGCATAAGTCATATTGTCTTCAGTAGGAAGCATATTGTACAGATAATCCAGTATCTTGGCAGGTTCCCTGACGGGTGAAGTCAGCTCATCGTAAATCCTCATCAGTTCATCCATGGGAATCTCGGAGTTGTTCTCCATAAAACCGTTGATAATGGATTTATACTCATCAAGACAGAGACGATAGTCCTGTTCGAATTTTTTGAATCCTTCGGAAAGTCTTATTTTTTCGAAATATGTAACAGCATAGTCTATATCCTCCATAATGGTAACAGCCATTATCTTATGTCTGTTAAGCTTCTGGATGGTATAATCCGTAACCTTAGTACCGGCCTTTACTATAACCTCGCCGGAAGAATTGGTTACATTCGCTGCAATTTCCATATCATGCTGGAGCGCTAAAGTAGCTATGTCCTTCATGATTCCTCCCCTTAATAAGCATTCCATATATTAGTATAAAAGAAATACTTATAAAGTCAATATTTTTACTTTGGATTTTATACCATATGTGGTATCATTAAATACTAAGGAGCCCTAAATGAGGTACTATAAATATCTTTATGTTTCCGACAGCATTGCTGATCCGGATAAAATTAAAAGATCACTAAAACTTCATAAGGGAGTGCTTGGAATATATCTTATCATGCTTTCGTCAGATCCTGACCAGGTCGAGATTATGAATGCCGCATTTCTGAAGCTCCCATACTATAGAAAACACCCTCCGGTGATAGTAGGTTTAGCCAGATCATTTGATGAAGCATCATCAATGGTCGTTGAAATGATAAATGAAAGCATATTCAGGACAGGAAACGCTTCATTGAAGGACTTTCTTAAACTTAAAGCCAGGACGAACAATTTTTCATGACAGGAATACTCTCTGTTTTATTGCTTATTCTTAAAATACTCGGTATCATTCTCTTATCTGTTCTTGGCATTATACTGCTTATCATTCTCGTTATTCTGTTTGTGCCTGTTAGATACAGTATCAGAGCCAGAAAGGACGAGGAAGGAAATCCTCCATATTTTGTCAAAGCTAAGGTCACCTGGCTTTTACATATCATAAATGCACTTGTCAGTTATCCTTCTGATGAAACTGTAAGAGTCAGAGTATTTTTATTTAAAGTATTTCCGTCTTCACGAAAGGAAAAATCCGCAAAAAAGAAAGAAAAGGCCAAAGAGAAAAAATCTACGTTCATAGAAGATGATAAAGTAGAAGAAAACGAGAACATTACGTATAAAGATTCAGTACCTGACGATCTGAATTTTGTTGAAAAACCTGATGATAACTACGATAATAAAGTTATTGAGCCAGAAGATCATAGACCCGTAAAAAAGAAAAAAATCAAAAAACAAAGAAAAAGCCTTAAAAAAATCATCAATGATAAGATCCGTGAAATAAAGGATAAGATCAACGGAATTAAGAAAAAGGCTTCAGATATAAAGTATAATACAGATAAATATATCCAAATCTATAACAGTGATGAGTTTCAGGCTGCTTTTGATTTATGTAAGAAGAAACTCCTGGGAATATTAAAAAGTATCCTTCCCAAAAAGATCAAAGGCAAAGCCACCTTTGGAAAAGAGAATGCTCCTGATACCGTTGGTATGGTTTATTCTCTATATTCGGTCCTTTATTCCCGGATCGGTAAAAGTTTTATCCTTAATCCGGAATTTGAACGGGATATTCTTACCGGAGATGTTATAATAAAAGGCAGGATATTTGTTTTTGTTCTGATATATGCCGCTATCAGGATCTATTTTGACAAAAATATAAAAAAACTTCTTAAAATGCTAAAAAAGGAGAAAAAGAATGGCTGACAGTAATTTCGGAAATATTGTTGATTCCCTTATGAAAGGAATGAATTCCGTAGTGTCGACAAAGACGGTTGTGGGTGAACCTACAGTTATCGGTGATACAATAATCGTTCCTCTTGTCGATGTCAGTTTCGGATGTGCCTCAGGGGCCAATAAAAACGATAAAAAGAACGGTGCATGTGGTGGATTCTGGGGTAAAGAATCACCCAATTCCGTTCTGGTAATAAAGAACGGTCAGACTAAACTGGTAAATGTTAAAAATCAGGATACGCTTACCAAGATAATCGATGCTGTTCCCGATCTTGTTGACAGATTTACAACACCGAAGGAACAGATGATGGATGATGAAGTGACCAAAGACATTGCCTTCCCCGATCTTAAAAAGGAAGATTAAATATGGCTACATATGAAGTAAACGAAACTTCACAGCAATTTGAAAAGACACTTGCTGACGGCAGTTTTGAAGAACTGAATGAGCTCAAGGCTTTCCTTTTTAAAGAAAACATCCGTATTGAAATGGAAAAACGGGAACTTGAGGAACTAAAGAAAAAGGTCTTCGAAGACCGCCAGAGACTTCGTGATGAATCTGAAGATATAAACCAGAAGATCGTATCCGAAAGGGCACGGCTTAAACAGGATGCTCTTTTCTTCGAAAAGAAGATGGATATATTAAAGAATGGTTTTGAGTCTCTTGAAGCCGACCGTAAAGCACTGGAAAAGGCGAGAAAACAGTTTGAACAGGACAGGACCCGCATAGGGGATTCCGTCAAACAGCTTAAAAACGAGGAAATGGCTGTATTTATGTTTCAGGGCGTCAATTCGTTGCTTGCTTTAAAAAAACGCTATAAGGATCTTCTAAAGATTTTTCATCCCGACAACATGGGAGGGGATCATGATATGGTCTTAAAGATAAATAAGACCTATGAAGAATTAAGAAGAAACTATGAAGAATCAAAGATAATATAAAAAAGAGTCGCCGTAAGGCGACTCTTTAATAATGCGTCATCTATTAAGCGCGTTCAACTGCGCCTGATTTCAAACAGTTAGTGCACACGTGCATTCTCTTTGCAGCTCCGTTGACTTTGCACTTAACGCTTCTGACATTACAACGGAAAATTCTGTTTGATCTTCTATGAGAATGGCTTACGTTATTACCAAAATGAACGCCTTTACCGCAGATATCACATTTAGCCATATTAGCACCTCCTATCTACTTATTCTAAAGCAACAGTGTTATATTATCAGAATAAACACAATAATGCAAGAAGAAATTTTAAGTTTCTTTTTCTTAAATATGATAGTATAATTGTTGCGTTGCATACAATTATTGGAGTATGAAAATGAAAAAAGTGATTTTACCGATAATAATCGCGGGCGGAAGAATAAGAGAGGTATCTTATGAAGAAAAAGACTGTTATGAAATATTCTAAAGAGACCAGCATGAATACGCATATGGGATCGGTAGCGATAAACTCCGATGTAATTGCTCAGTATGCCGGTGCGGTTGCAATGGAATGCTTCGGCATCGTCGGAATGGCCGGACTTAATGTCAAGGATGGTCTTGTTAAGCTGCTCAAGCTGGAAGATATTAAAAGAGGGATAATCGTTTCGGTTAAGAACAATAAACTCAATATAGATTTTCATATAATAGTAGCTTACGGCGTAAATGTACAGTCTGTTTCCGAGAATCTCATCAGTACAGTCAAATATAAAGTAGAAGAGTTTAGCGGAATAGAAGTGTCTAAGATCAACATCTATGTTGAAGGCGTAAAGGTTATAGATTAGGAGGAAAAGCGTGGCTAATACAACTATTGACGCATCGATGCTTTCCAGGATGTTCCTTTCCGGAGCACAGAACCTGGAAGCAAAGAAGGAATGGATAAATGAGCTTAACGTATTCCCTGTCCCTGACGGTGATACGGGAACTAATATGACGATGACCATAATGTCAGCCGCAAAGGAGGTTTCTTCTCTTGTATCCACAAATGATATAGAGATGAAGTCTATATGCAAGGCTATTTCATCAGGTTCATTAAGAGGTGCAAGAGGTAACTCGGGAGTTATCCTTTCGCAGTTGTTACGTGGATTCTGTAAATCCATACAGGATAATGATCAGGTTGATATAAAGCAGCTCTCGGAAGCCACAATAAAGGCTGTAGAGACTGCATATAAGGCTGTCATGAAGCCCAAAGAAGGTACGATACTTACAGTAGCAAAGGGAATGTCTGACAAGGCTGTTGAACTTGCTGAAGATGGCTGTGAAGATCTTGAAACATTTATTTCTTCGATCATCGAATATGGTGATGAAGTTCTTTCAAAGACTCCTGATATGCTTCCTGTATTAAAACAGGCCGGTGTTGTAGATTCCGGCGGACAGGGTCTTATGGAAGTCATGAAAGGTGCTTTTGAGGCATTTCTCGGTAAGGAAGTCTCCCTTGATTTTTCTTCAAAGGACACAAATTCTGATGATGAAACCGAAGAGGAAAGTGAACTTAAATACACTTATAATGCCGAGTTTATCATTATTCTTAATAAGACTTTCAATATTAAAACTCAGATGGATCTGACCGCTTTTCTTGAATCTATCGGTGATTCCATTGCATGCGTTGTTGACGGAGATATTGTTAAGGTCCATGTTAATACCAACGACCCCGGTCTGGCCGTGCAGAAAGCGCTTACTTATGGTGAACTTTCAAGCATCAAGATTGACAATATGCATCTTGAACATGATGAAAGAGCAAAGGAGCTTTCGGGACAAAACAGCAATACCGAGATTCCTATGGAGCATAAGGATGTTGCTTTTATAGCTGTTTCTGTAGGTGACGGGATCAATGAGATATTCAGAAGCCTCGGCGTCGATTATATAATTGAAGGTGGACAGACCATGAATCCTTCAACCGAAGACATGTTAAATGCCATTGATAAGGTCAATGCCGATACTATCTATATCCTTCCGAATAACAAGAATATTATCATGGCCGCCAATCAGGCCAAGAGTATGACGGAAGACAAGCAGATCATTGTAATACCCACCAAGACTGTTCCTCAGGGTATTACTGCAGTGATCAACTATGTTCCGGATATGAATCCTGAGGACAATGCTGCCACAATGGAATGTGAGATCAAGAATGTTGCAACCGGTCAGGTCACATACGCTGTAAGAGATACTGTAATCGATGAGATGGAGATCCATCAGGGCGATTATATGGGCATCGGTGATGTTGGTATATTGAGTGTTGGCAGAAATTATATCGATACTGCTTTTGATATGATAAAGTCTATCGTTGATGACGATAAGGAAATCGTGAGCATTTATTACGGTGCTGAGATATCCGAAGACGAAGCCAAAGAGTTATCATCAAAGGTTCAGGAGCTTTTCCCTGATATCGATGTAGACCTCCAGTATGGCGGTCAGCCAATTTATTACTTTATAGTTTCTGCCGAATAGTTCGGTTTTATGAAAATATACGAAGATATCAAATCCATAAAAGGGATCGGAGAAAAAACAGCCGGGTATTTAAATAAACTCGGCGTTTTTTCTTCTTATGATCTGCTTAATTATTTCCCGAGAACATATGTTAAATATGAAGATCCCGTAAGGCTGGATCCTGAAAACTGCGGTAAGTTATTGTCTTACCGTCTTTTTGTTAAAGAAAACTTTAAATGGAAGAAGATCAGAAACTTAAGTATTGGGACAGGATATCTTTCAGACGGTAAAAATATCGTTTCGGTAACATTTTTTAATGTTCCTTACTATAAGGGTAAACTTGTTTCCGGCGCATCTTACATTTTCAGGGGCAAAGTTTCTTTGGAAAACGGAAGATATAAGATGGAACAGCCAAAGATATATACAGAAGCCGAATATCATGAGCTTCTTAAAGGTTTATGGCCTGTATATCGTCTTACTAAGGGATTGTCCAATAAAGTCGTTTCAAGATCTGTTGAGCGTTGTGCTTATGAAAATGACCTCATTTCCGGCTATAAAGAATATCTTCCTGAGGATGCCGTAAAAAGATTCGGTCTTTGCACTCCCGGTGAAGCTATAATCGGAATTCATTTTCCTAATGATGAAGAACATATCAGATCGTGCCGAAAAAGACTTTCATTTGATGAACTTATCACATTCCTGTGCATGATAAGATCCTATTCCGGCAATAAAAATGCTGAAAAGAGCGATCATGTGATGATAGAAACAGCCCTGGTTCCTAGGGTCATGGAAAAACTCCCCTATGATCTGACAGAAGGTCAGTTAAGTACTTTAAATGATATTATTTCAGATATGACCGGTGGATATGTGATGAACAGGCTGATACAGGGTGATGTCGGAAGCGGCAAAACAATAATCGCCTTTCTTTCAATGCTTCTTTGTGCTGATAACGGATATCAGTCTGCAATGATGGCTCCAACGGAATTACTTGCTGCAATGCATTTTAACAACCTAAAAGCACTTATTGAAGACAATCATATCGATATAAGGATCGCACTTCTGACCGGCCAGACATCCGCTAAGGAAAGGAAAGCAGTTCTCGAGGGATTAAAAGACGGGTCCATAAGGATGATAGTAGGTACACATGCACTGTTTCAGAATAAAGTGGAATTTAAGGATCTGGCTCTTGTGATCACTGATGAGCAGCACAGATTCGGTGTTAAACAGCGACAGATGCTTTCTCTAAAATCAGATTCTCCACATATTCTTGCAATGAGTGCAACTCCCATTCCCAGAACATTATCAATTGTTCTTTTCAGGGATATGTCTTTATCCGTGATCAAACACAAGCCTTCATCAAGGCTCCCGATAAAGAACTGTGTAGTAGATACCACATACAGGCCCAAAGCCTATCAGTTTATCACATCCGAGATAATGAAGGGACATCAGGCTTATGTTATATGTCCTCTTGTAGAAAGTACCGATGGTCTTGAAAATGTTGAAAACGTTATTGATTATGCCCAAAAGCTCAAAAAAGAGCTTCCGCCCGAGATACGTATAGAGTATCTCCACGGTAAGATGAAAGACTCTGTCAAAAACGAGATCATGGATAGTTTTGCCAGGGGAAATACAGATGTTCTTGTATCAACAACCGTAATTGAGGTAGGTATTGATGTTCCGAATGCAACAGTCATAATGATTGAGAATTCAGAAAGGTTCGGGCTTGCACAGCTGCATCAGCTGCGCGGGCGAATAGGTCGCGGCAAAGATCAGTCATATTCAATTTTTATCGATTCTTCCGATAAACCAGAGGATAATAAGCGGCTCCAAATACTTAACGAAACAAATGACGGATTTCTTATTGCCGAAGAAGACCTTAATATCCGCGGAGCAGGGGATGTGTTCGGTATCAGACAATCCGGTTTTATTCCTTTTGATATTGCTGATATTTACGAGGATCATGATCTTATCGTGTCGATAAACGATTATCTGGATGAGATATATACAAATGAAGGAATTTCAAGTGATCCTAAGTATTCAGGGATAATCGAACATATAAACGAAAACATGCATAAATTTATTGACTTTAAAACAATCTGAAAGTAATATAATATTGTGTTCGAGTATGCGCAAAAGCACAATATATAGTGTTTTGCGGCAGATGATTCAGATTGGAGAAGTTAGTGAAAACAGCCGTAGTAACTGATTCGAACAGCGGGATCACTCGGTCCGAGGCCGATGAGCTCGGTGTCTTTGTTCTTCCTATGCCGTTTGTTATAAACGGGAAAGAATTCTTTGAAGATATCAATCTTACCCAGGATGAGTTTTATGAACGTCTTGAAGGTGGGGCCGATGTGCACACATCACAACCCAGTCCCGAAGCACTTCTGGACTTCTGGAATGATGTACTTAAAGAATATGATGAGCTTATATATATTCCCATGAGCTCCGGCCTGTCGGGTTCTTATCAGACTGCCCGAATGCTTTCTGAAGACTTTGACGGAAGAGTATCTGTCATCAATAATCAAAGGATCTCCGTTACTCAGAGAAGTTCAGTACTTGACGCACTTGCTCTTATAGAAAAGGGTGCTGAAGGTCCTGAAATACTTAAGATCCTTGAAGAAGATAAATTTAATTCTACTATCTATATCATGGTAGGTACGCTGGATTATCTTAAAAAAGGCGGTCGTATCACACCTGCTGTAGCCACGATCGGCAATCTTCTGAAGATCAAACCCATTTTACAGATTCAGGGCGAAAAGCTTGATTCGTTTGCCGTTTCAAGAACGATAAACGGAGGCAAACAGATCATGATCAATGCTGTTAAAAAAGACAGTATCAACAGATTTGGCGGGCTTGATCCTGATAATGTGATCATCAATATGGCATATTCCCACAACAAAGAATCAGCAGAAGAATTCCTGAGTGACCTTAAGGAATCATTACCCGGATTTGATATTTACAGCGCTCCTTTATCATTATCGGTTTCCTGTCATATCGGTCCGAATTCGCTGGCTCTTACCGCAACTAAGAAATTAAAGATTTAAAGAGGTAATAAAGTGTCAAATAATGTCTATGATGCCAGCAGCATTACTGTGCTGGAGGGACTTGAAGCCGTCAGGCGGCGTCCCGGAATGTATATAGGTTCCGTAACAACAAAGGGCCTGAATCATTTAATATATGAGATTGTAGATAATTCCGTCGATGAACATCTGGCGGGATTTTGTTCGGATATATGGGTTACACTCGAAAAGGACGGTTCTGCAACTGTCGAAGATAACGGGCGCGGGATACCCGTAGGACTTCACGAAAAAGGAGTTTCCGCGGAGAGACTTGTATTTACAACTCTACACGCCGGGGGTAAATTCGATGACTCTGCCTACAAAACATCCGGTGGTCTGCACGGTGTCGGATCATCTGTTGTCAATGCTCTTTCTACATATCTTACTGTTCAGATCAAAAGCGGCGGAATGCTTTATGAAGACAGATATGAAAGAGGTATTCCGATCACTAAACTTGAAAAAGGTGAGCTGATACCTGTTGGAAAAGCCCGCGGTACCGGAACAAAGGTGAATTTTCTTCCCGATGATACAATCTTTGACAAGACGCGGTTTAAGGAAGATGAGATCAAATCCAGACTTCACGAGACTGCTTATCTTAATCCGACATTGACTATCCATTTTAAGGATCTTCGTAAGGATGAAGTTGATGCTGTTGATTATAATGAGCCCGACGGTATAGTTGGCTTTATAAAGGATATAAATAAAAACACCGAAAATGTTTCGGATGTCATATATTTTTCGGGTGAATCCGAAGGTATATCCGTCGAAGGCGCATTTCAATATTCAAATGAATTCCATGAAAATGTTCTCGGATTCTGCAACAATATATACAATGCCGAGGGTGGCACACATCTAACAGGATTTAAGAGTGCCTTTACAAACATCATAAACAATTATGCTCGTGAACTTAATATCCTCAAGGATAAAGATGTTAATTTTACCGGAGCTGATGTTCGAAACGGGATGACAGCTGTTATTTCCCTTAAGCATCCGGATCCCAGATTTGAAGGTCAGACAAAAACCAAGCTTGATAACCAGGATGCAACAAAGGTTGTTTCCAAGGTTACCACCGACGAACTTACAAGATATTTTGACAGAAACCTTGAGTCTTTAAAGAATATTATCTCCTGTGCGGAGAAAGCCGCAAAGATAAGAAAGACCGAAGAAAAAGCAAGGACAAATATGCTCACGAAACAGAAGTACAGTTTTGATTCAAACGGCAAGCTTGCCAACTGTGAGTCAAAAGACGCTTCAAAATGTGAGATATTCATCGTCGAGGGTGATTCAGCCGGCGGTTCGGCAAAGACCGCCAGAAACAGGATGTACCAGGCTATCCTTCCCATAAGAGGAAAGATCCTTAACGTAGAAAAGGCTTCTATCGATAAGGTTCTTGCAAACGCAGAGATCAAGACCATGATCAATGCGTTCGGATGTGGTTTTTCCGAAGGATACGGAAATGATTTTGATATCACAAAGCTTAGATACAATAAGATAATAATAATGGCCGATGCCGATGTTGACGGAGCGCATATCGCCACACTGCTTCTGACATTATTTTACAGATTTATGCCTGAACTCATATATGAAGGACATGTCTATATTGCTATGCCACCGCTTTATAAGGCTATGCCTTCAAAAGGTGAAGAAGAGTATCTGTATGATGATAAGGCGTTGGATGAATATCGTAAAACTCATAAAGGGCCATTTACATTACAAAGATATAAGGGTCTTGGTGAAATGGATGCCCAGCAGCTTTGGGAAACAACGCTTGATCCCGAGAACCGTATCTTAAAGCAGGTTGAAATAGAAGATGCACGAATGGCTTCCGAAGTCACAGCAATGCTTATGGGAACCGAAGTACCTCCCAGAAAAGCTTTTATTTATGAACATGCAAATGAAGCTATCCTCGATGTTTGATGATCCATAAGGTTAAATAAATGAAAAAGAGCAAAGATATCGCAGAAAATATAATTAAAACAGAATATTCCGAGGTGATGCAGAAATCATATATCGATTATGCCATGTCTGTTATCATCTCAAGAGCTCTTCCCGATGCCAGAGACGGGCTTAAACCTGTTCAGAGAAGAGTTCTTTATGATATGCACGAACTGGGGATAAAATTTGATAAACCCTACCGTAAATCGGCACGTATCGTCGGTGATACGATGGGTAAATACCATCCTCACGGAGACAGTTCCATATACGAAGCTCTTGTAGTGATGAGCCAGGATTTCAAAAAGGGGCTTCCTCTTATCGACGGCCATGGTAACTTCGGTAACATAGAAGGTGACGGCGCGGCCGCAATGCGTTATACCGAAGCAAGACTCAAAGAAGTCACTCAGAATGCTTTTTTAAATGACCTGGATAAGGATGTTGTTGATTTTATACCTAATTTCGATGAAACGGAAAAAGAACCTTCCGTCCTTCCCGTAAAATTTCCGAACCTTCTTGTCAATGGTTCCGATGGTATAGCAGTAGGTATGGCAACATCCATCCCACCTCATAATCTTGGTGAGGTAATTGATGCTACCAAGGCATATATGAATAACGAGGATATCTCTACAGCAATGCTAATGAGATATATTAAAGGTCCTGATTTTCCGACGGGTGGTATAGTTACCAACAAAGATGAGCTTCGTGAGATATACGAAACCGGACAGGGAAAGATAAAGATACGCGGAAAGGTTGAGATAGAACCTCAAAAAGGCGGCAAGACTAACGTCGTTATAACCGAGATCCCGTATCCCATGATCGGTGCCAATATATCCAAATTTTTACAGGATATAGCCACCCTTGCAGAGTCCAAGAAGACACAGGATATAGTCGATATAACAAACCAGTCTTCCAAGGAAGGCATAAGGATAGTTATCGAGTTAAGAAAAGATGCTGACGTCGATAACTTTGTTAATATGCTTTATAAAAAGACGAGACTCGAGGATACATTCGGTGTCAACATGCTCGCGATTGCAAACGGTAAGCCGGAGATCATGTCTTTAAAGCAGATAATCGCACATAACGTTGAATTCCAGTTTGAGATAGCAAGAAGAAAATATACTACATTACTTAATAAGGAACTTGAGAAAAAAGAAATTCAGGAAGGTCTTATAAAAGCCTGTAATGTAATCGATCTTATCATTGAGATATTAAGAGGCTCCAAAGATAGGGCTATGGCTAAAAGCTGTCTTGTTGAAGGTGTTGTTGAAGGGATCAGCTTTAAATCCAAGGAATCCAAGATAATGGCATCACAGCTTCGGTTTACTGAGAAACAGGCGAATGCCATCCTTGAAATGCGTTTATACAAACTGATAGGTCTTGAAATAGAAGCACTTATCAATGAACATGAAGACACTCTGGCCAATATCTTTAAGTATGAAGACATACTTGACCGCCGTGATTCCATGGCTACTGTTATAATCAATGAACTTGAAGATTTAAAGAGTCATTTTGCCATAAAAAGAAAAACCGTTATAGACAATGTGGAAGAGGCTGTATATCAGGAAAAACAGATCGAAGAAATGGATGTTGTTTTCCTGATGGACAGATTCGGATACTGCAGAACAATTGATATTCCCACTTATGAAAGAAATATTGACAGTGTCTACAGCGAGAATAAATATGTTGTTAACTGTAAAAATACCGGCAGGATATGTATTTTTACCAATACAGGTAACATGCATACGGTAAAGGTACTGGATATCCCTTTTGGAAAATACAGAGATAAAGGCGTTCCCATCGACAATATCAGTAATTACAATACTGAAAAGGAATATGTGGTAGCATGTGAATCACAGAGCAGATTAAATCTGTATAATCTGATATTCGTTACCGGACAGTCCATGATGAAGGTCGTTGACGGCGGTGAATTTGATGTTACAAGAAGAACGATAAGTGCCACCAAACTTCTGGATGATGACGAAGTAATTTCCGTTAGTGCGCTTACTGATCAGAAGCAGATAGTTTTACAGACAAATGACGGATATTTCATCAGATTCGGTGTAGAAGAGATACCTGAAAAGAAAAAGACGGCTGTCGGGGTAAGGGGTATGAAGCTTTCGCCCAAAGACAGGGTAAGAGATGTCTATTTTACAAGTGCATCCAAAGATCCTAATGTGATGATAGACGAAAAACCCTTTGATCTTTACAGAGTTAAATTATCAAGAAGAGACGGCAAGGGGACCAAAATCCGTCTATAATATGAGAGTAATAGCCGGAAAATGCAGATCTTTACAACTAAAAACGCCAAAAGGATCCAATACCCGGCCTACGCTTGACCGGATAAAGGAAACTCTGTTTAATATTATTCAAAGTAGTATTCCCGGAGCTGTTGTAGCGGATATTTTTGCCGGAAGCGGTGCTTTGGGAATCGAGGCACTTTCAAGAGGTGCGTCCCGGTCTTTTTTTATTGATAATGATCCTGAAGCATTGAAGTGTATTGAAGATAATCTGGTATTTACAAAACTGATCTCTTCATCCGTCATTCTCAAAGGTGACGTTTTTGCCAATCTGGACAGGATCAGCGCAGATCATCTTGACATTATATTCATCGATCCCCCATACGAAAAAGGGTATGAAGAAAAGCTGTTTGATAAGCTTCGAACGATGAATAATATAGATGAAGAAACACTTATTATACTGGAGTCCTCAATAAATAAGAGCTTTTCTTTTGAAGGATTCGATATAATACGTATTAAAGATTACAAAACAAACAGACACACATTTATAAGGAGATCATAAATGAAGAAAGCCGTTTATCCCGGAAGCTTTGATCCTGTTACATTCGGTCATATCGATGTTATTAAACGTGCAGCGCAGATGTTTGACGTTCTTACAGTCAGTGTTCTTGACAATAAAAGAAAGCAAGCATTGTTTTCAGTAGATGAACGTGTTAGAATGTTGAAAGAAGCGCTCAAGGATTTACCCAATGTTGAGGTTGAATCCTTTAGCGGTTTGCTTGTCGATTATTGTGCATCCAAGGATATTCATGTTATAATCAGAGGTCTCAGGGCAATTACTGATTTTGAATATGAATTGCAGAATGCACAGACTAACAGGCTTATATCAAACGGAAAAGTTGATACCGTGTTCCTTACTACAAGTCTTGAATATGCATATTTAAGTTCAAGTGCAGTTAAGGAAATAGCCTGTTTTAAAGGCGATGTCAGCCCCTGTGTTCCCAAATTTGTTGCTGATGCGGTCTATGACAAGTATAAAGATGACAGTCGGGGGATATTATGAGCAATATAATCGAACAGCTGATCGATGATATCATTGAGTATCTGGATAACTGTAAATATCAGCCTCTTTCCAATACCAAGATAATCGTCAACAAAGAGGAGATTGATGAACTTTTACGTGAACTTCGTAATAAGACTCCTCAGGAGCTGGCAAAATACCAGAAGGTCGTTTCCAACAGGGAAGCCATCATTAAAGACGCCAAAGCAAGGGCTCAGGCTCTCATAGATGATGCTGCTCAGCGTACCAGCGAAATGCTTTCACAGAACGCTATTATGAAGCAGGCATATGCACAGGCTGATGAAGTTGTCAAAAGTGCTTATGTTCAGGCTCAGGAGATCCTTACTAATGCTACGTATGAAGCCAATTCAGTAAGATCAGCCGCAGTAGAGTATATGGATAATATGCTCCTTAATTATGAACAGATAGTTGCTAATACAATGAGGGTAACTCAGTCCACCTATGAGAATTTCTATTCTCAACTTGGTCAGTATTATCAGACTGTAGTTGAAAACCGTGCAGAGCTTAATCCTCCTGCAGTACCTGAAGAGACTGCGGAAATGCCCATGGAATACATGGATCTTGATGAATCGGAACAGCAGTTTGAAGATTTTGAAAACGAAGAGGATAATCCTACAGCCGCTTCCGGTATTGCACCCGGACCTGTTACGACAAATATTCCGCCTGCCCCCGGAGTAAAACAGGGAAATGATGACCTTAAATTAGACCTTTTATCTTAGTTATTATCACCGGCGTTATGCCGGTGACTTCATTTAAAGACATTTTCTGAGGTTTATATGAGTTATGTGATTGTTTTGGATCCCGGTCACGGAGGTGATCAGGATGGTGGGACATATGGGCCCTATGTTGAACAGAATCTTAATCTTGCTGTAGCCAAGGCCATGAAGGAATACCTTGATAATTTTGAGGGAGTCACCGTATATATTACCAGGGATTCCAACCAGCCTATGACCATTCAGGAGAGACTCGATTTTGCCAAGGCTGTAAATGCAGACTATTTTATTTCTCTGCATTTTAATCTTTCCAGCTTCCATACATTATACGGTTCTGAGGTCTGGATACCCGCTCAACAGTCTTACTACAACAAGATGTATCCATTTGCCGACATAGTTATGAAAAATTTCGATGAGATGGGTCTTTTTAATCGCGGTATAAAAACACGTATAGGCAAAACCGGTGACAATTACTATGGAGTATTAAGAATAGGAACCAATTATGGTATTCCATCATGCATAATAGAACACTGTCACATGGACAACGCACGTGATACCTTTGCAATTCCGGCTTCACAGAGCGCTGCATTAAACGCTTCTTTGGTCAATTTTGGGATTAAAGACGGCGAGGCAATGGCCAAATTCCTTAAATTAAAGTCTTCTAAACTCGGTATTGATTACTCATCTTATCAGCTGAGTTCTTATAAAACCAAAAAGAGCATGGTAACACCTGATGAAACCGAACCCGAAGTTAACGAGATTTCTCTTGTTTCTGTAGATGCCTCGGCCGGCAAGGTTACGATCAATATGCATGCCGTGGATAAAGACAGTTATATTCTGTATTACATGGTCAGCATTGACGGCGGATTAACATTTGCGCCTTTACAGGACTGGCCTAGAACCTCATGGAATAAATCCCTTACAGATAATGTGATTACCATTGATGTTCCCGCCAACAAAGAGCTCAATATAATAACCGGTGCAGTTAACAGTTTTGACAAGATAGCACTGAGTAATGTCCTTAATGTAAAGGCATTAAGCCTGACTATTGATAATAAGCCGGTGGGAGAAAATAAGGTTGAGGATATTACCGTCAACAGTATTATTGAAGATACAACCGATACCATGGCATTCAATACGATCACATATGATCATCTGATAAACGAGCCGGGTGATGAACAGGTGCAATATGCAGGCAGTGTTTCGCTTTTTTGCTCAAGCGCCGTTCTCCTGTTGATCGCAATGCTTTTTGCATATAATAAATTCTTTAAAAAATCCGGAAGAAAAAAGAAATAATATGTTTAATGAATCAGTTTTCAGTGATTTTGTTCCACCGGTTCTTGATGATATAAAAGCGGTATTCTTTGATCTTGACGGTTCGCTGGTGGATTCTATGTGGATATGGGGCAGCATAGATGATGATTATCTTTCCGAATTCGGTATAGAACGTCCCTCTGACCTCCAAAGCGATATAGAAGGCATGAGTGTTGTCGAAACAGCTCTGTATTTTAAAGAGCGTTTTGATATTTCCGAATCAGTTGAAGAAATAATCGGAATATGGAACGATATGGCACTTGAGAAATACACAAATGAAGTATTTGTCAAAGAAGGGGGCCTGGAGTTCCTGGAATACTGCATAACACGCAAAATAAGGCTCGGAGTATGTTCGAGTAATTCCAGAAAACTGCTTGATACTGTCCTTAAAAAACGCGGTATTTATGATTATTTTGATGTGATCATATCGGGCGAAGATGTAAACAGAGGCAAACCTGATCCGGAATGTTATCTGAAAGCGGCGGAATTGGTAAATGTTGATCCCCATAACTGTCTTGTTTTCGAAGATCTTTTAAGGGGTATAGAAGCCGGCAGAGCTGCAGGAATGGTCACCTGTGCCGTTGAGGATGATTATTCCAAAGATCAGTGGTTTGAAAAAGTGCGATCAGCTGATTACTGTATATCGGATTATCACTGCATAATAAATCAGAATGTTAAAAAGAGCTGTTAAGGGAAACTACGGATATATCAAAAAAAAGAGAGTTCAGACCGCATTGATCACT
>JAEEGL016431673.1_pt1 | contig 18791 bp, 17 predicted proteins | sample 9134231 | NCBI WGS metagenome assembly JAEEGL01 (sample SAMN16246548, study PRJNA631951) | gut metagenome | biome: gut microbiome; feature: rumen; material: fiber-attached | host: Bos | place: Iran: Karaj | collected 2018-10 | reverse complement strand
TAGTCGTTTGGTCAGTGACACAGAATATAAGACCCTAAACGATTCCAAGAGAAGCCTTGATACTATTCTCCATCAAGGTTATGCTCCAAACGGGAAAATCCTTATTGGCAAAACTGAATATGAAGTATTAAACAAAAAGCCTTATAAGAATAGTGGTGATTCCACGAGATGGCTTATAATTGCATTGGTATCTGTTATCGCCGTTCTGCTGTTTTTAGTAATAAGGAACACTATATCCAAAGATAAATTAAGTACAGATGAACTCGCTACTGAGACAAGAGTTGAAAAGATTGAGTTCCCCAATAATCTTTCAGGTAATTACATCGTAAGGAAGATTAATGGCGATAACAATTCAAATGCATCAGTCAAAGTTTATCAGGAGGGGAGTGGTTATGCCATGAATGTTTATTCCTCTACTATAACAAAAAAGTATACTTTCACGTATAATCCCTCGACAGGGGAAATTTTATCCGAAGAGTTAGGGAGTGGCAAGGCGAGAATAAAAGGAATTACTAACGAAACAGAAATAACATTTGAAGGATGGGAACTATTAAAATGATTTTATTGATAGGCTTGTCTGCTCTTCTTTTCGCAGCGTGTGGAAATAAGGACACATCCAATATGGATTTGTCAGAGTTGCGCAGAGAATGTGAAATGCTTAGACAAGACAGGGCGAAAGCATTGGAAAACAATATAGAAGCCCAAGAACTGATAGATAACATTTTTGCATCGGTCAACTCTCTATCTGGAAGGACTGCATCTCTTGAACGTTCTTTAGAAGAAATTCCCGTTTATGATAGCCGAAAAAAAGCAGAAGAAATTGCTCAAGACATTACTGCCATTAGAGAGAAACTTGAAAGGGCGGAAGAGTTGGAGAAATTTGATAGAAGTACAAAGATGGTCATTGCGAGATTGAAGACAACAATAGAACAAAAGCAGGAGGAGATAGATGAATTAAAAAGAGTCATACAGACAAAAGACGAGCAGATACAAGAATTGGATCGACAGGTGTCTTCCTTAGATGACCAACTGGAGAGGACTAGCCAGGAACTTCAAGAGAGTAATGCCGAGTTGATCAACACCAAGGAACAGTTACGAGAGAGCGAGATAAATTCATGGATGGTGATGGGTGATGAACTGATACGAGCGGCTGAAACACTTCCAAAGGTTAAGGGACATGGCAACATGAAACCAATAAAGCGTGCCAAACTCACGATTCTTCTAAAGGCTAGGAGTTGCTATCAAAATGCAGCCCGTTTGGGGTGCTCTTCCGCATCCTCAAAAATTGTCTATACAGAAAGACTTTATCGTGAGAATAGTTAACATCATCCCTATAGCTAGCTATAGGGAGGTTTACTTGGTAATGTGTGGAAAGTTAGAAGAGAGCATGGTTAATATCATTTTCGTATGAAATGTCCTAATTGTAATGCAACAGAGCACGAAGTTGGAGCAAGGTTCTGTCATGTCTGCGGGGCTACATTGATAGAAAATTCCCAGAGTTTTCATGGCAGCGAGCCACGACTCTTCCTCAGAAAAAGTAACAACCTATATGGATATGTTGACCAGCATGGAATCGTTGATGTAGAACCTCGTTTTTCAGATGCACATGATTTCTCAGAAGGTCTTGCGGCAGTCAAAGTTGGCAAGTCATGGGGGTATATCAATAGGCAAGGAGAAATTATTATTCGTCCTCGGTACAACAGAGCTTGTGATTTTCATGAATCTATGGCGGCTGTTTTTGATGGGCACTATTGGGGATTTATCAACATAGAAGGGAATTTGGCTGTCCCATGTCAATATCAAGATGTGGGCATTTTTTCAGAAGGGGTGGCTCCTGTATGCAAGAATGATAAATGTGGATTCATCAATAAAGAGGGGCAGCGAGTCATTGATCTTCAGTATAATGAGGCATATGAATTTAAAGATGGCTTAGCACGTATAAGAGGCGGTTCGTCCAATAGTTATGGCTTTATCAACAAAAATGGTAAAGTGGTTATCAAGCCGTCTTATGAGTATGCTAGAGATTTCTCTGAAGAAAGAACATTCGTACAATGCAATGAACATAGCCATAGTTACTATTGTTACATAGACAACAAAGGCAATCGGAATATCTATTGCAAATGGGATTTTGCTGATGATTATCATGATGGACTAGCTTGCATTGGTGTCTCAAATGAATATGGCTTTATCAATAAAGAGGGAGAAATAGTTATTCGCCCTCAATTCGATGATGCGACTTATTTCTCAGAGGAGATAGCTGCAATTAAGATTGGACAGTTCTGGGGGTATATTGATAAGAATGGAAGAATCATCATTGCTCCACAATTCTTAGAAGCAGGAGCATTCCAGAATGGCATTGCCATTGTCAAAGACGAAGATGGCTATGCTACAATAGACAAGAGAGGGGTAAAGCTTTCTGACAACCTTTCTACCCCACTTCCGTCAAGTAAAAGAGAACCTTTGAATCGTGAATTTGTTGAATATGGGATTTATCTTGAAGAAAAACAACGTGTTGATCATCTAAAACGCATCCATCATACAATCCTTATCGCGTTTGCCATATTGGCGAGTTTTGTTGAGTTTTACACCTTTAAGTATTTTCACGGATGGGGGTGGGCTTTTGTTCCATTTGTAGTCAATGTGATTTTCACGGTGTTTAGGATAGGTGAGGTCGAAGACGGATACAATAATAAATTTGAGAAGTATGAGTTCGCTCTTACTTTTATTCCAATGGCCCTGATTAATATTGCTGCCTTTGTCTTTACAAACGGTTGGTCATTAGCTGTGCTGATTCCAGCTTTGTTGGCTTCTATCGGAGTTTCTTTATTTGTTCATGATAATTGATGAATATAACAGAATGAGGTGTTCAAACTGCAATACAACTGACCACGAGCCCGAAGCTAAGTTCTGCCATGTATGTGGTAATAAACTTGATGTTGAGGTAGTAAAAAACTCCAATCGAACAAATGTCATTCCGGAGTTTGTCGCCCCCGTTATACTACGGCATCGGTGGTATCTTATAGATTCTGAAGGGAATACCATTAAAGAACTTCCATATTGTGATTCAGATGGGGATAAAGTACATCCTTTTTATAATGGTTATGCACTTGTACGTCATCAATCTAAAACCGGATACATTGACAAGATGGGTAATGTGATAGTACCGACAGTCTTTGATGGTGGATTTGATTTTTCGGAACAAAGAGCAGCGGTGTTTAATGAGGGTTTTTGGGGGTATCTGAATAGTTCAGGTAACGTGGTAGTTCCTTTTAAATATGACCATGTAAGAGCTTTCTCTGAAGGATTGGCCGCTGTCGAGAAGAACGACAAATGGGGATATATAGACGACATGGGGAGAACAGTCATTCCATTCATCTTTGAAGAGGCGTTATCTTTTTCTCAAGGATTAGCTCCCGTTCGTTTTGAAGACAGATATGGATATATTGATAAAAACGGTCGAGTTGCCATACCATCGAGAAACAATAGTGTCGGTATATGAAAATTTTTACAGAAACAGATTCGTTCTATATCTGGTAGACCCATACTTCTCAATACTGTGGGCGATCTGATAACACGTTTTCCATTTTACGATGCATTGCCTTTCTCTGAGGGTATTGCTGCAGTTGTAATAAAAGAAGAAAACAAACAAACTTGGCATGAAACATACAGATATCGGTTTATAGACAAACTTGGGAATTTCATTCGTTTCAGTCATTGTGAGAACTCTTTTGGAAGGTCTGGAGAATTTTCGGAAGGAACAGTTGCCGTATCCCCTGGCAATTATGTTCATAGATATGAAATACTAAAAAAAAGTGAGGACTTCGGTTATATTGATATTACTGGTAAAACCATCCACGGATTCCATTTGAGTACGGCATATCCTTTTAAAGAGGGTTTGGCTCGAGTTGGCTTTACCGAAGGAGGCGTAAAACATACTGGATTCATTAATAAAAGCGGGAAACTTGTCATAGATTATAAAGATGAAGAGTGTGGCGTTTTTTATAATTTCTCGTGTGGTTTGACACCTATATGGAAGAGAGAAGGGTACGGATTAAGATACGGATACATTGACAAGAATGGGAATATAGTTATTCCTTTCAAATATGATAGTGCATATGAATTTGGCAAATAATATTATTAATAATGACGTGTCCTAATTGTAATTCGACCAACCACGAAGAAGGTGCAATATTTTGCCATATTTGTGGTACTCAGCTAAAGGAGATGGCACCATCTATGTACAGGGCAAAAAAGTCTATGCGGGAGAAATCCGTGGACGAAAGATTGTCTATATTGATTAGCAATATCTACACTTCATTCAAGAGAACAAACACGTATGCTGTCAGTTATCATTCCTACATTTAATAGTGAAAGAACCATAAAAAGATTACTTGATTCTTTCTATGTACGACCAATTAGCACTGAGTATGAGATTATTATTGTTGACGGTTGCTCAACCGATTCAACTATTAAGATATGCTCGGAATATAATGTTAAAATAATCAATAATCCAAAGATCCATGCCGCATCAGCACGAAATATCGGAGTTGCTAACTCGCAAGGAGATATTGTTGCATTTATTGATTCTGACTGTATAGCTTGTCCAATGTGGATAGATAAAATATATCAAGTTTTTACAAACAAGGATATTGTCGCTATCGGAGGAAGGATGATTCAAAATACCCCCAGTAATGATATTGAAGAGTTTTCAGGCCGTGTTTTTGTTGAAGTAATGATACAATTTCCCGTTATAGAAAAAGAGATATCCATTGATCCTTTTCCTTCAATAATTACTGCTAATTGCGCCTATAGGAAAGATTTTTTTATAAGTATTGGCGGTTTTGATGAGTCATGTTCAAATTATTTAGAAGACTTAGACTTGTTTTATAGAGCTTATAACAGTCATTCGGGAAAGATGTTATATCTCCCTGAAATATTTGTAAAGCATTCTTTCCCAAATACTAAGAAATGGTTATTCGATAAATACAAGCAATACGGTATAGGTTCATCTATATTCTTAATTAGTCATAATTTAAGAAGGAAGCCAACACAATTAAGTCACCATATCCATTATTGGACAACATGGTTTAGAGCAGGTCGCCAACCCAAAACAAAGTTTAGTTATGTTTTTATCTATCTATTTGGATTAGTAGTTGGGAAAACGATAGGACATTTAAACTACAAGAAACTTACCAACAACGTAAAATAATAGCATGTTATGAAAGTGTCGATAATTATTCCAGTAAGGAATGACCAGCGAATTTCCGAGTGTATTGAAGCCCTATTATGTCAAGAATACGAAAACTATGAAATAATTGTTGTTGAAAATGATTCTCAACAACCACTAAAAAGTATTATAGAGAAATATCCTGTAAAATATGTGTGTGACCCTATAATCGGTAGTTATCATGCAAGAAACACAGGAATCGGTTTAGCAACGAACGAAATCATTGCTTTTACTGATGCAGATTGTGTTGCTGATAAAAATTGGTTGGGTAATATTGTTTCCGGTTTTGAGGGGCCGTCAATTGGTGGCGTTGGGGGAAAAACCATTAATAAGATTGAAAAAAATAAGGTTGTACAATGTCAGCGTAATATTCAATTAAGGGATGGTTTAGCCCATCTGTCTCATATTTTCCCCGCACCATTCGCTCCAACCTGTAATGTGGCGTATAGATTAGATGTGTTAAAGAAACTACAAGGTTTCGATAATGATTTTTTATCGGGAGGTGACGTCGATATGTCATGGAGAATGAGCTTGTTAGGATATAAATTGAACTATGCCAGATCTGCGATAATCCACTTTGGCTGTCGAACCACATTCCGTGATTATTATCGTCAATACTACAATTACGGAAAAGGACACGCTCTATTATTCAAAAAATACAAACAATATTCGAAAAAAAAGATGGTCATATGCCCATATTCTTCTAATTTGCTTGTGAAATCATTAAAGATGATGCTGCGTGGAATATTCCATGGAGAAAGAGGGAATTATTATTATCATTATTGGTTAGGTTGCGTGGAATCATTTGCCTTAATTGCAGGTGGTATTGTTGGCTCGATAAAAAACAAAGTTGTGTTTTCTTCCTAATAATAGCCATTATCGGAGAAGAGAAAATAAATCATTTAAACATATATAGAAATGACAGACATAAAATACAAAAATTTAGACAATGAAGAATTGATGGCACTCTTAAAAAAAGAGCAACCGGAACATCCAATATATCGGAGCTATGTTGGCCCCGCTTCCCGTTACGATTTTGTTAGCGCACAGTGCTTTAGTTTATTAATTAGTTTAGGACTGCGAGAATATCATAAACTCCTTGATATCGGTTGCGGGTCTCTTCGAAATGGGCGATTGTTAATTCCTTATTTAAATCGAGGTAATTATTGGGGACTTGAGCCCAATGGGTGGTTAGTGAATGACGGAATCATGAACGAAATAGGCCGAGATATGGTTACCATTAAGCATCCCAATTTCGTGTTATCCGACAAATATGATACAATTCCCCCAGAGTTGGATTTTAACTATTTGCTTGCACATTCCGTCTTTACTCATGCGCCACTTAAATTAGTTGAGTATTGGTTCCAATTTGCCAACCGCCAATTGTCTGATAATGGTATTTTTATTGCCACTTTCTTTATGGATAAAGAGGATTACACGGGTGCTAGTTGGGTGTATCCAGGAAGGACTACTTTTAAAATAGAAACTATCCGTGATCTTGCTTCTAAATATGGTTTGTTCTGTTCTCAAGTTAATTGGAAGTATCATAAAGAACAAACATGGTGGGCTTTCTCAAAGTGCAATTATAAATTTAAAGATGACATAGGCTGGAATAATCCCTTAACCCCACCTGAGTTATGAATGACGAAAGCTTGAATGCGCCATTGTTACGAGACTTCCTATCACAATTATATCCACAAAAAAGCGTGAATTATATAGGTGAGGGTTGGCATTCGATAACCTTCGAAACCTGCAACACGATTATTCGTTTCCCCAAACATGAATTTCCCAAACAAGGAATAGAAAATTTTATTACTGAAGTTGATATTTGTAATAAGCTTAGAAATCATCTGTTCTTTGAAGTTCCCGCTCCTGTTATTATTCACGATGAAGTGACATATGTATGTCACCAAATTATTCCTGGCGTGGTAAAGAAAGATGGAACCGTGATAGAACAAAGTAACGAGCTACTACAAGATTATTCAAAAGCCTTATACCAGATTCACTCATTCTCAGACATTTCCGGAATCCGACCATTGGTTGAGCCATCAACTATTCTTGATTTTGATACTTTACGATATAAACTAACATCCACTTTTTCCATCAGTATGGCAAATAAGATCTGTGATTATTATCAGAGTATTATTCAAGACGTTAGTAGCGATAAGGTGTTATTACATGGGGATTTTAAAGTTGATAATATAATTGAAGATGACGAAGGGCGATTGAAAGGAGTCATTGACTGGTGTAATTCAGGAATTGGTGAAAGAGAAAAGGAGTTTGTATTCTTGTTCAATGAATTAAGTTTTGAAGATTTTACCCAATTATTAGAATATTACAAATTTTATTCCGGTATTACCATAAGCATTAAAAGAGTCATAGATCTGGCATTCGTTAGACTAGTTAATCGATATGGTTCAATTGCTAATAATGAAAAGACCACTGTGGAATTAAAGAAGATGGTTTCAGAATTATTAAAAACGACCTAAGGTATGACAAAAATAATAGCTATACACACAAGACATGATGCAAATCTTACCATTGCTTCAGATGGTCAAATTGTACTCATTGTTGAGTTAGAAAGACTTTTCGGAATTCGTTATTTTAGAAGTTCTTCTGATAAGGATGAATTTCGTCAACAATGGACAAAAGCATTAGAATATGCGCAACGGATTACGGGAATTAGGTGTTTTGATTATGCAATAACCAGTTGGGTTTTCCCATCAGAAGTCAATATATTAAAAAATATTATCCGTGCAGAAAATTGGATAAAATGTGATCATCATGTCGCACATGCTTCTTTGGGCTTTTACGATTCTAAATTTAAGAATCCAACAATTGTCTCTTTCGATGGAGGAGGTAACGATGGCATATTTAATGTATTTAGCATAAAAGACAATAACATCAAATTAATCTCAAAAATTCCCATTAATTTAGGCACGTCTTATAGAGTTCTTGCCACTATCATGCCTGAGCTCACTCACCACAGACCTCAACCAATCACAGGCGAGTTGGCTTTGTCGGGAAAGCTTATGGGGTATTCCTCATTAGGAAATGTAATAAATGAATGGATTAAACCATTAGAAGACTACTTCAGAGATTTCCGTTCACCAGTCCAGTCTTTTTATTCCTTATCTAACGAAATTGGAATAGATTTGGAGCCTGGCATTGATTTACAAGACACAGAAGCACGAAATATAGCTGCAACCATGCAAGTTGCCCTTGAAAATGTTGTGATTTCCGAAGTTTCAAAATTCATTTATCCCAATACAGACGGAATCATTCTTGTTGGAGGCTGTGCATTAAATGTTATCCTAAACACCAGGATATGGAAGCATTTTAACATTCCTGTAACCGTTCCTAGTGCTCCTAATGATTGTGGCATTTCCGCAGGTTGTATTTTACATCACTTCCCAATAAAGAAAAATCAATATCTATTATATAAAGGAATACCATTTGAGCACGGCAATGGTAGGTACAAAAAGTACGGCAAACCATACACCTTAAATGAAATAGCAAAATTAATGGTAGAAAAAGCAGCCATTATCGGAGTAGTAAGAGGGAACTCTGAAGTCGGCCCCAGAGCACTTGGGAACAGGTCAATTTTATGTTATCCTAATACAAAAGAGAAAAAAGACATTGTAAATTTTAAAATCAAAGAAAGAGAATGGTTCCGTCCATTAGCACCCATTGTTCCTTTTGACAAACAGAATATCTTTTTTGACGATGCGGTCCATTCCCCCTATATGAGTTTTTCGCTTAAATATAAAGACTCTTTTCGAGGAAAATTCATGTCAGTAGAACATATCGATGGGACCGCAAGATTACAGACAGTCACACAAGATCAAAATGAGTGGATATATTCTTTACTTGAGGAAGTGGGTGGCATTACGGGTTATCCTATCCTAATGAATACGTCATTCAATGTAAAAGGTAAACCTTTGTTGAATTCAGTGTCTGAGGCATTTAACATACTAATGACAACCGAGCTGTCCCATGTAATTATTGAAGACCTGTTATTTGACAAAAAGTCAATAGAGGGAAGCGATTTGTCCTCATTTCTCCAATGATTTTTAATCACAAGCGACATGGACATCATTTCATTTTTTAGAAAACATCTAACTATTGCCAAAGAAAGCTGTTGCACAACCTATAGGCATCCCCTTTTCTGGCATTTTGTTATCAGTGTTTTGTTTCACAATACCTATCCCCAAAAAGATTACAGAGATTATAGCAATAAGAAATGGACGGAGATCAAACAATGCCCAGAATTGATGGAAATAAAGTATGAACGACAACGGCAAAAACTTGCAAAAAAGGTATTAAAAAGATACACTTACATAGGACAGGAAACCATAAAAAGAAGAAAGAACAGAAATAAACTCTATTCAAAAGCTTTTAATATGGGAGATAATTGCAGCATTGGATACAATGTTATTATTAGAAAGCGCCATCCAGTCGGGGATGCCACAATTATTATGGGGCATGACGTGAATCTATCCAGAGGTGTAGAAATTGACTATACCGGTAAAGTGGAAATTGGAAATAATGTCAACATTGCACAAGGAACTATAATCTTGACACATGGTCATGATTTTTTAGGGTTCAAAAAGAATTCAGATTTATTGTCGCAAGACATAAGATTATTCGCTACTCCCCTGTATATTGAAGACAATGTCGATATTGGCACGCATTGCATTATTCTTCCAGGCGTGTCACGTATTGGGGTAAATGCTGTTATTTCCGCAGGGTCGGTTGTCACAAAGGAAGTGCCAGCAAATTCCGTAGTAGGAGGGAATCCTGCTATTGTATTAGGCAATTTTCCTGATGAAATGAAATTGTTTAATGCAAAAAACATTAAAGAAAATGACTAATTTATTTAATGAAGGTGTAATAATTCCAATCGTGGAAGCCATTAAACGGCATGCTGATCGTCCCGCATTGTGTGTGAATGGCTCTTTTTATACCTACAAACAATTTGGAGAAAGTGTTTCGAAAATTCGGTCTTACATTAGACAATCTATCAAAGATCAATTCCCCATTGGTGTTGTTGACAATGCTGATTTAGAGACTTATGCTTCAATCTTAGCTATTTGGTTAGAAGGGAAATGCTACGTTCCTTTACAACCTACCTGGCCAGTAGAGAGAAACCACGTTATTATTTCACAAAGTAAAATGAGGTTATGCTTTGATACTTCACCCAAAAGCAGATACAATGTAGAGCAGATAATAAATCCTCACAACATTAAAAAAGCAGAGGAAATGTTGCAAGTTGAGGATTTCTCAGATGATTGTTTGGCATGTGTCTTGTTCACATCTGGAAGCACGGGACATCCTAAGGGGGTGAGAATTTCACGCAAAGGATTTGGGACTGCAATACAATCATTTTGGAAAACTGGTGTAACTTTAACTTGTTCTGACCGCTGTTTACAATGTTTTGATTTGTCCTTTGTCGTTTCATTCCAATGCATTTATGCCCCCTTGCAAAGAGGAGCGTGCCTTTTCCCAATCCCCACTGGAGAGATCAAATATGCGTATATCATAAAACTCATTGACGAGCATCATCTAACATTCTGTCAGATGGTCTTATCTATGCTTATTCTAATACAGCCTTACATGGTTAAGTCGCATTGCGAACAAATTCATACTTTTATCATCCTTGGAGAGCCTTGTCCTATTGATGTAATGAAAGTGCTCCTTGCTCAGTTACCTCACACCCGTATCATTCAATACTATGGTTCAACAGAAACCACATTACACACTTTTTGCTATTGTCCTACAAAGAAAAATCTCGTTACACACAATGGCTTCTTAACTATTGGGACTATTATTCCACCAAACCGGGTGTTGATCCTTGGCGACGACAAAGAGCCCGTCCAATTAGGAGAAAAAGGTGAATTATGTATTGGGGGAGACCAAGTGTCTCCAGGATATTGGGATGATAATGAACAGAATTCCAGTTCTTTCTTTTACAGATTAATCGATGGCAAGAGATTTCGATTTTTTTACACAGGAGACTTGTGCTTTCAAAACACTGACGGATATGTCCTTATTTGTGGCAGAATTAACAGCATGGTTAAAATTCAAGGCAACCGAATTGAATTAATGGAGATAGAAAACGTTGCTCGGCGTTATTTGAACAACATCAACGTCGTATGTCTGCCGGTTAAGAGAGAAGACCACTTGACGGAAATTAGTTTGTTCATCGAATCAGTTGAATTTCCCATTGAAGATTTGAGAAAATACTTGTACACCAAGCTTCCTTCCTATATGGTGCCTCACCGCATTAAATTCATTAGACATTTTCCTCACAATTCCAACGGAAAAATTGACAGATACGCTTTAATCAGTTTTTGCTGATATTTCTTAATTTTCGATTTTTGATATAATAATATTTAACTAAAATTTTGTACACTTTGCAGTGCTATAAGTGATATGCAGATGAGATTTAAGCCAATACACAAGCAGTTGTCCCCAAATAATTCCTTGTCACCACTCGATGACCAGGACAAGTCTAATTGTTGGGGGATAAAGTTCTTTGGGTGCTCTGCCATCTTATCTGCTCCATACACGATTGCCGAATAATCAGCACACACTAATTAGTTCGATATATGACTAGTAACCAAATAAAAAAAGAATTGACAGATAAATTGGCTTCAGTTTTCAGTGAAGTATTCATAAATACTGATTTTATGGCCAATGAAGACGCTAACGCCTTAGATATAAACGAATGGGATTCACTAAGGCACATGATACTGATTTCAAAAATAGAAAGTGCATTCAACATCAAATTCGAAGCCATGGATGTTCTCGAAGCAAAAAGCCTCAAGGGAATCAAGAACATCATCAGACGCAAATTGCAATTACCATATGAAGATTTTGACGTACTGAATCCGAGTCAACAAAAATAATAATGCTATGCTAAATATTATTATTACAGGTGCAAACGGCTTCATTGCGAAGCATCTTATCAATTACCTTTCCTCAACGAAAAAATGTCAATTACATTTGATATCCACCCACCCAGAGTCTTTTCCCCCTGAAACCCTGAATGAGTCCAACATCATTTGCTACTCTATTGAGTCCTTCAAAGAGCACCTTTTTTCTCAACACAGAATGGTGGATGTTGACTCCATCATTCATTTGGCATTTGCCAGAACAAGAAACGGACGTGACTATGCCACATCTTTGGAATATACTGAGAAAGTTGCTAAATTGGCAACTGAAATCAAACCGCGCTTATTTATAAATGTTTCTACACAAAGTATATACGGCGAAAACCAACCTGCTTTTTGGAAAGAGTCGACCCCTCCTGCCCCTAACTGTAGGTATGCAATCGCAAAATATGCTGCAGAAATCATTCTTCATTCCAACTTTGTTAACTCGGATATTAAGTGGACTTCATTACGTTTACCTCCAATATGTCAAAATTCCGGTTTCATCCTTTCCTTTATAAAAGATGTTCTATCCGGAAATCAAATCGTTACCCCAAACAACAACAGATATTCTTACATTGACATTAGAGATGCCGTGTCTGCCATTGTTTCTTTAATCACACACAGCAACGATAAATTTGATGTGATTTACAATGTCGGTGATAATATCCTATACGGCACTTACGAATTAGCTCTTTACGTTCAAAAAGAAGGAATGGATAAATACAACTTACATTCCCCTATATCACACACAAACTTTTCAGAACAAATTGATTATGTAATGGACTCTTCTACATTCCGCAAGAAATACGGATGGCTGCCCAAATATAATATTACAGACATGGTAGCAGATACTTTTTATCAAGAATATTCAAAAATCCAATCAAAATATGAAAATAATTAATCATGCAATTATAGGTTGCGGAAGGGTTGCGAAAAATCACATTATGGCAGCTCGTTCTAATGGGATGAATGTAGTATGTTGTTGTGACTTCGACGTTGCAAAAGCAAAAAAAATTGCCCTTGACAAGAATATCCCTAATTATACCGATGATTACAAAGTACTCATTGACGATCCTCGCATTGACAGTGTTTCAATTTGTACAGACCACCAAAGTCACACTTTTATTGCAAGTGATTTCCTGGATAAAAAGCATATAATTATTGAAAAACCGCTGTCATCGGATCTGCAATCTGCTATTGTTTTTTGCGGGAAAGCAAAGCGTTCTTCGAAAAAAATCATGGTAATATCCCAACATAGGTATGATGATATTATGAAACTAGTAAAAAAAATGCTTGAGGACAAAGCAATGGGGAATGTGACTATGATCAATGTTGAATTAGCATGTTCCCGCGATGATAATTACTATCTAAACAGTTATTGGCGTGGAAAGAAAGAAAAAGAAGGCGGATCAACAGTTATTAACCAAGCATATCATTTGGTGGATTTAATAGTATACCTATTTGGTATGCCCAATGAAGTCAAGTCCTATTGCGATGTGTTAAAATTCAAAAACATTATCGACACTGAAGATTCCTGTGCTGCTCTGTTCCGATACAACGGCTGTCTTTGTACTTTTTCGACAACAAATACAGCTACAAAAGTATGGGCCACCCGTGTGAAAATAACTGGGACAAAAGGAGATATTGAATTTAATATTGATTTTCCCCCACATGTAACCAACACAAATCTTGAGCAAAACAACTACGATTCTGAAATATTACTAATCAACAACCGTTTTAAAGAAAACCTCAACAATCCTATCAATTACTATGGTTTATCACATATAAACCAATTTGAAAACTTTGCCAAGGCAATCCTTTATGACGATGCTATTGATGTTACTGTAGATGAGGCTTTGAAGACCTTAAAATTAATCAACTTAATTTATAATTCGTAATCATATGGCAATCTCAAGCATCATTTCCGATTCCAATGAAAAGAAATTACACATCAAAATGCCAAAAGTGTGTAATTACGACTGCTCCTATTGCTTCCAGAATAAAATCAAAGGTATTTATTCTTCCGATTTCTTTTCCATGCACAAGATGAGCGTCATAAACAATATTATTGATGAATTTGGCATTACTTTTCTGTTCCTTGTCGGAGGTGAACCTACCCTATTCAATATAGATTCACTGCTTCGTGATGTTAACTATTCGATCAAGAAGATTATGATTACCACTAACTTTTCCAAATCCGAACAGTATTTCCTGCGATTAAATGAACTTGCCGAACAAAAAAACATTGAACTCCGGTTATACTGCTCCCTCCATGATGAATTTGTGGACTATAAACAATTTGTTGACAAAATCAACCTTGTTCACGATTATGGCATTAATCATTTGGTTTTGGAATTTGTTGTAGGCGTCTCCAATAAAAGCAGATGCCTTGATATTATTAATTATTTTACAGAAAAGTTGAATCCAAGTATTTCATATGTTGTGGATTATGATTTTACAAATACTGATATCAGAGAATTTTACATAGAAAACAGCTTATGGAAATATTCGAGTCACCGAAACTATTATACAATAGCTAATGAACCAAGTGGAACGCAGAAATTGTCCAGGCAACAATTGCGTCTTGTTAAACTGCCTTCGAAAAAATACTGCATGACGGATTTGAAACTATTGGAAAACAACGATTTGTATTCTTGCTATAGAAAACTCTTATCAGGAAACGATTTGAAAAAAGGCAAAGACATTTTTCAAAATCTTGATTTATTTGTTTGTGAAAAAAAAGCTTGTAGATTTTGTCACGATCCGCATATTTTCACCGCCCCAGCAGAGTTTAGGAGCGATATTGTTCGATGGACAAACATGTAATACAACTTTAATGAAATGCAACCATTTAATAACATTAACTTGGAGAGCCAATCCAATCATTATTAGTAATTTTATGAACAAAAAAATAATAGCGACTCAACCCTCTTTAGCTCCATTTGATGAGGTAAACATTTTGATGAAGGAAATATGGTCTTCTGGAATAATGACACATAACGGTCCACTTGTTCAACGTTTCGAAAACCTGTTTAGTGATTTAATCGGAGTTCCAAGCACAGTGACTTGTGTCAACGGAACAATTGCTCTTCAGATGGCAATTCGAGCACTTAAACTTAAAGGAGAGATTATCACTACACCGTTTACTTTTATCGCAACAGCAAGCGCGATAATATGGGAGCATTGCATTCCTGTATTCGTTGACATTGACCCCGAAACTCTTAATATTGATGCAACAAAAATTGAAGAGAAAATTACATATCATACAGTTGGTATCATTCCTGTGCATGTTTTTGGAAATGCCTGTGATATTGACGACATTGGAGACATCGCGAAACGACATAATCTTCATGTTATATATGACGCCGCACACGCCGTGGGCGTCAACTATAAAGGAAAATCCGTATTAAATTATGGTGACATCTCTTGTACCAGTTTCAATGCAAATAAAATCCTTAATACTGCGGAAGGTGGTGCTTGTTTTACACAAGATACAGCGCTGGATCAAAAATTGCGACGAATTCGTGTTTTTGGCTGTGAGGATTTTTCTGACGTTATTGAGGATGGGACAAATGCAAAGATGACAGAAATACATGCAGCTGTAGGTATAGCAAACCTGAAATATCTTGATCGTTTCTTGGCTGATCGTAAGAAAAAATATTTCTATTATAAAGATCGTCTATCTGAAGTTAGTGCTATCCGTTTCCAAAGAATAACCGAAGATTGTAACTACAGCTACATGCCTATAATATTTAAAACAGAAGAGAATTTGTTAAAAGCAAAAAGAGCACTTAGTGAAGAAGGCATATCCTCCCGTCGATATTTTTACCCTTCTCTTAATACATATTCTAAGTTATTCCCTTATGTAGAATGCCCCGAATCCGAAAAAATCGCTTTGTGTTGCTTGTGTTTACCAATCTATTACGCATTAAGCTATACGGACATGGATAAAATAATTCTAACTATAAAAAATTCACTGGTATAATATTATCTTTCAAAAATAGAATGTCAAATGGAAAAAATTCATTTAATTGAATATCACGTTGTTGACCACTGCAATTTGAATTGTAAGGGATGTGCGCATTTCTCCCCTCTTGCCAATCCTTGGTATGCTCGAATCGAAGACTTTGAAAAAGATTTGAAGCGATTAACAACATTAATCGAAATAGAAAGATTTTGCTTATTTGGCGGTGAACCCTTATTACACCCTCAATTAGGAGAGTTCTGTAAAATAGCCAGAAAATACTTACCTAATAGTGATATATTCATTTTGAGCAACGGAATAACTATTCTTGAGATTATTCCTTCGCTAGTCGATATCCTGAAAGAAAACAATATAAGAATGAAATTCACTCAATACCCTTTGAAAAATGTACATTATGATGAGATTGAAAATAGGTTGAACTCTTTAGGGATTAATTGTAGGATAAGAAAAGAGAAGAACGGAGCTGACAAAACCCTGCGTCATCATGTATTATCTCACGAAAGGGTAAAGCATCAATCCAATGACGATTGCATAATGCTCAACGTAGGATCAGTTCAGTTAAGGAATGGCAGATTGTATCTTTGCCCCATTCAGGCATATATTGATATCTATAATAACAAATATCATGAGAATTATTTAGCAGACCAATTCATAGATATATATAGCGATGATGTAACTGACAAAGACATATTGGATTTTTGCGGAAAACACAATGATTTTTGTGATTTCTGCAGACAACCCAAAGAGAACAATAAGTATGAACTCTCTAGGCAAGAAAAGAATGAATGGGCAGAATAGTCATAAGTATTTACCCTATATCCTACATGGTGAGTGGAAACGAGACATCATAACAAATTCAAAGCATCCGTATATAATTAGAACTATTGTCTTCTTCTATAAACTAGCGGGAAAGGTTATCCCTTTATCCTGGAATGGGATAATTCAACATTGCATTGATTACAAGATAGTAAGGTATATGGTAGATGAAAAAAGTGATGAAAAAGCTGTTGTTTATCCTGCGATAATAAAAAACGGACAGGTAACCGATGCAAAAACTGATATTGTACATTTTCCGGGCACGTTCTATCTTGAATTAGAAAATGTCATAACGCTATATGGAATAGGTTGTTTTATTCATTATGGGGAAATAGTGTCTCCAAAAGAGAGCGGCTATTGGGTTTCTTTAAATCATACAGCTAATGATCATGTCATCAGATACAATAGAAACAAATGCTACTTGATAAAACAAAATTTACTAAGCATTCCCAGAGGCATACTGTTGGTATCAAGGTGGCCGGAGAACCTTTGTCATGTAATAATTGATGTCATGCTTAGACTACATATTGTGGATCAAGACCCCAAGTTTGACGAATGGCCTATTCTCATCTCTGAGTTGACTATAAAGAATATTCGTTTTATGGAAGTCGTCCAGCTTTTTAATATTAAACATCGACCCATAATCACTTTACGTGACAAACAAAACTATATGGTATCACATGCGATAATTCCATCATTCCTCAACAAAAACATCACTCAGAAAGTTTGGAACGGCGCCCTTTCAATCGCAGGATTTCTTTCCAAAAAACAAGTTGAGTATTTCCGAAATATATGTGATTGCCATCCTGAAACTAAAGGAAATAGAAAAATATTTGTTTTTAGGCCACGTCATGACCGATTGACAAATGAGGAAGAAATAATGTTTTTTTTCCAAAAAAATGGATTTGAGCTGATTGATACAGGAAATTTGACTTATGAGCAACAAGTTGAATGCTTTAAAAATGTCAAATGGATGGTTGCCACTCATGGCGCAGCATTGACAAATATTGCTTTATGTCCCAGCAATGCCACCATAGTCCAAATAACAGTGCCAGAAATTATGCATAATGTTAGGTTTGACAACTTAGCTTATAATTGCGGTTGTAAACTATTTAACATTGAGGCTGAAGTTGTCGAACAGCCATTAAGCCATTTAGCCCCCGGCCTAAAAATGGAATTACCTATAGAACGCTGTACTGAGATCATGAAAGTTTTTGAACAATGCTAAGATTCTGTTTTGAAATTAAACCATGATTTCTATAAGCTGGATTTGAGAGAAGGCGAGTTGACGGCTCCGGTTGCGTCCATGCTTGGGACGGTCGAACATCCTGGCGGGATACTTGGTGTTATAATCGTGTTCATTTCACTCGTGGCATCATTTGCTTTGAAAATCTTTCCGATTTATGAAAAAAAGTTCTTACCTTTGTTCGCTGGCATAGGGTGTTGTACTTTTTGTTTGGCGACTAGTAGGTGCTCTCGGGGTAATCAAAATAGAGAAACAGGTTTTCGCCTTGTCCTTTAATTGTTTTTTATCAAAAGGATTATGAGAAAATATGTACAGGATTCCTGGTCTCAAATAATAAAAATGCTAAATAATGAGGTGTTCTAATTGCAACGAAACAGATCACGAACCGACAGCTAAGTTTTGCCATGTGTGTGGTCAAAAGTTCGCCTCAGCCTCAAGCGAGTCATCTCGAAATTATTTTGAACAATCGAGAAGACTGACAGGGGATTTGGGGAGAATAATAAGGGATGCGCAAAATGATGCGGATGATTATTATGTTCCTAAATGGATTAAAATATTAAGATGGTCATTACTCTTTAT
>JAEEGL010892887.1_pt1 | contig 18791 bp, 11 predicted proteins | sample 9134231 | NCBI WGS metagenome assembly JAEEGL01 (sample SAMN16246548, study PRJNA631951) | gut metagenome | biome: gut microbiome; feature: rumen; material: fiber-attached | host: Bos | place: Iran: Karaj | collected 2018-10 | reverse complement strand
GGGCGACGCGGGGTACCTCGCCATCGCGGCGAAGCGCGGCGAGACCGAGTGCCTGAAGGGCTGGGAGCCGTTCGTGGGGTCCGCCGACCCCAAGACGCGCAGGGCGGCGTGGCGCGCGTTCGGCAAGATGAACGGAGAGGCCACGCTGGGCGCGTCGCTCGCGTGGCTCGCCAAGGTGGGCGAGGAGGAGAAGGACGTCGCCGAGAACGCCGTGTGGCACGCGCTCAGGGGGATGCCGGCCGACGCGCGCCGCGAGAGGCTGATCGGCGCGTGGAAGGCCGCGCGGGACGGCGCGGGGCGCGCGGCGATCGAGGACCTCGTGTTCCGCGCGGACGGCCTTGACGCCTTCTGCTGCTGGAAGAGGCTCGCCGACGATCCGGCCTTGGGCAAGGCGGCGAAGCGCGCCTACGTCGCGGCGGCGGCGCGTCTCGACGCCGACGCGTCGCTCGCCATGAAGAAGGCCGACCGCTCCAAGTGGCGCGCGACGGCCTCGCGCGACGAGAAGAACGTGCAGAAGGCGTTCGACGGGAACAACGGCTCGCGCTGGACCACGGGTCATAATCCGAAGGGCGTCTGGTACGCGCTCGACCTCGGCGACAGGCTGTTCATCGACGAGGTGACGCTCGACACCGAGAAGTCGCCGCGCGACACGCCGCGCGGATGCGAGGTGTTCGCGAGCGACGACGGCAGGGAGTGGACGGGCCCTGTCGCGACGTGCGACGAGAACACGCAGAAGACGACGACGTTCCGCATCGGGCGGGCGGCGCGGCATCTGAAGTTCGTCGCGCTCGACACGCGCCCCGGCCTCCACTGGTCGATACACGAGATCTCCGTCAAGACGAACATAGACCAGCAGCGCCTCAAGGAGATACTCTCCACGGCGGCGGGCTGGCGCTAGGACGCATGGACGGCAGGCGAAAAAGAGAGGAGAACAGGCCATGACCTTCATAGACGACGATTTCCTGCTTTCGACCGACGAGGCGAAGGAGCTGTACCACGGCTACGCCGAGAAGATGCCGATCATCGACTACCACTGCCATCTGCCGCCGGTCGAGGTGGCGGAGGACAGGCGCTGGGAGAACATCGCGCAGGTGTGGCTCGGCGGCGACCACTACAAGTGGCGCCAGATGCGCTCGAACGGAATCGACGAGAGGTTCGTCACGGGCGACGCGCCGTGGCACGACAAGTTCCTGAAGTTCGCGGAGACGATGGAGGTGCTGCTCAAGAACCCGCTCTTCGACTGGAGCCATCTCGAGCTCAAGCGCTACTTCGGGATAGACGAGCGCCTGTGCCGCGCGACGGCGGAGTCGATCTGGGAGCGCTGCAACGCGAGGATGTCCGAGCCGGGCATCTCCGCGAGGGGGCTCATGGAGCGCTCGAACGTGAAGGTGGTGTGCACCACCGACGACCCCGTGGACTCGCTTGAGCACCACAAGGCCATTGCGGACTCCGGCTTCGCCGTGAAGGTGCTGCCGGCGTGGCGCAGCGACAAGGCCAGCAAGATCGAGGACGGCCCCGCGTGGAACGCCTGGATGGACCGCCTTGCCGACGCCTCGGGCGCGCCGGTGAGGACGTGGGACGACTTCCTCGACGCGATGGACCGCCGCCATGCGTTCTTCGAGAGCCGCGGCTGCGTCATATCCGACTACGGGATAACCGAGATATTCGCCGCCCCGTACACGACTGCGGAGGTCAAGGCGATCTTCAGGAAGGTGCGCGAGGGCGGCGCGGCCACCCCGGCCGAGGCGCTGAAGTTCAAGAGCGCGTGGCTCTACGAGGGCCTGCGCGCCGACGCGCGCGCCAACTGGACCACGCAGCTCCACTACAGCTGCCTCCGGAACGCCAACACGCGCATGATGCGCCTCCTCGGGCCCGACACCGGCTTCGACTGCATCGGCGAGTGGAACGTAGCGGAGTCGCTCGCGCGCCTCTTCGACCGCCTCGAGCAGGAGGACGCCCTCCCGCGCACGGTGCTCTACTCGCTAAACCCGAAGGACACCGAGATGCTCGCCACGCTCATGGGCAGCTTCCAGAAGGGGCCGGACCGCGGCAAGATCCAGCTTGGCGCGGCGTGGTGGTTCCTCGACCAGAAGGACGGCATGAAGAAGCAGATCGAGGCGCTCGCCGCCCTTGGCTGCCTCGGCAACTTCGTCGGAATGCTCACCGACTCGCGCAGCTTCCTCAGCTACACCCGCCACGAGTACTTCCGCCGCATCCTCTGCGCCAAGCTGGGCGAGGAGATGGCGCGCGGCGAGATACCGCACGACGTTCCGTGGGTGGGCGGCATCGTCGCCGACATCTCGTACAACAACGCCAACCGCTACTTCTTCGGGGCGCGGTAGGCGGAAAGGAGGCAGAGGAATGGCCGCTTCGAGAAAGGTGAACGTAGAGTTCCTGCTTGTGAAGGCCGAGCTGAAGGGCGTGCCCGAGAGGGGGCTGCCCAGAAGCCGCAACGTGGGGCAGATCGACCTGATATGGCCGAGGGCGTCGATAGCGAAGAAGTCCGGCGCGCGGGAGATGGTGTTCAAGAAGGGCGTGTGCGACTTCTCGGGGGAGGAGTGGACGAAGCGCGTGGTGTTCCGCGAGGAGGTGGACGCGCGCTGCGGGCTTGCCGTCTCCATAACCGAGCCGGTGAGCATCCAGAAGGCGCGCAGATTCCTGCGCCTCACGGCGAAGTACGCGCTGAAGATGGGGGCCGACTTCATGGAGAAGGCGATGGTGGGGTATGCCGACATCGCGTCCTCCCCGATAGACGCGCTTGCGGCGATGATAGGCGAGAAGGACGTGCCCGAGGTGATAGCGAGGGGCGTTCTCGACGTCGAGGACCTGCCCGCCGAGGGGGAGGAGCGCATCGTCGCGGTTCCGCTGAAGCGTCCGCTCACCGGCAAGGAGATCGGCTCGCTCGCGATGTGCCTGCGCCGCTGGTGACGCGGGGGATTTCGCGACACGGCGGCCGCGGTTTTATGCACAAACAGTCATCGCCATGAAAGCATGAAAGCCATGAATGAAAAGAACGTCTATGCCGGGGGCGCGGGGCGCGTCCTCTCTGGAAGTGGTCTGAGCGTCCGCGCCGCGCTGTGCCTTGCGTCGGTTGCCGCGCTGTGCGCGCTGCATGCGCGAGCGGACGAGCCGGCGCCGGCGGCGCAGGCGCCCGTGAAGACCGGAGTTTACGCCGGGAGGGGCATAAGCGGCGACGGCGCGCTGGAGTGGTTCCGGCTGGTAAGCTCCTCGCCCGAGCTCGAGCTCAGGGTGGTTGACTCCGAGGCGATCCGCGCGGGCGGCCTCGACGGACTCGACGTGCTTGTTATGCCCGGCGGCAGCTCGCCGGAAATCAAGAGCGACCTCGGCACCAACGGCACGGAGCGCATAAAGGCGTTCATCAGGAACGGCGGCGGGTACTTCGGCACCTGCGCGGGGTGCTGCCTGATGATGGAGGAGGCGCCCGACCCGTCGCGCGGAATCGGGGTGATGCCGTTCTACAGGTCGGGGTCGAAGGGGCGGTTCCTGATATCGGTGGCGCTCAACGCCGCGGGCGCGAAGGCCACCGGGCTCAAGGAGGCCGTGTACGGAGTGCAGTACAGCCACGGCCCGATACTCGAGCCAAGCACGCAGCTCGTGGCGGGCGCGTCGTTCCAGGTGTTCGGCGTTACGCGCTCCGACTCGGGCAGGCACGGGACCGGCCCTGAGATGTACGGAAAGGCCGCGATCGTCGGCGGCACGTACGGCAGCGGGCGCGTGTTCGTGACGTCGTGCCATCCGGAGTTCTTCGAGAACTCGCGCGTGCTGGTGAAGGGCGGATTCCGCTTCATCACGGGCCGCGGCATAACGTTCCCCGTCCGCAGACGCAGCCGGCGCGCATACACGGTCGCCTTCTACTCCGAGTATCCGCGCGGGCTGGACACCGTGAAGGCGCTGCTCGCCATCGACGCCGACGGCCGCATGGACCTCTTCCCCGTGAACAACGAGGACATCCGCAGGGGTCTTCTCGACCACGCCGACGCGCTGCTCTTCCCCGACTCGCGGAAGGGCAGGCTGGACAAGGTGCCGCTCGGCATCGCGGAGCGCTTCGTCTCGCGCGGCGGGCTGGCGCTGGGCTGGGGCGGCGGCGTCACGCATCTGCCAGACGGCTGCAGAAGGTGCGCCGACGCCGACGAGGCGCTGGCGATCCTCTCCGCCCAGGCCGGCGAAGGAAAGTGACTCCCTATGCGCGATTTCGGGCGGATGACAAGGGCCATGAAAAATTTTTTAATTTTTTTCAAAAACCATCTTGCATTGCCTTCGGAGATATGATACACTATGGGCGCTTTCGAGCATTAGAGGCCTTTGGGTGGTCAGGCGGTGCCTAGGAACCCGGCTGGCGGTAACGCCGAGAGGCTGAGATGTGGTAAAAGCAAGGTTAACCGCTTCTGAAGGCGAGGCCGAGTGGCTGAGCTGGAGGAGGTAAAAAAGGAAAGAAACAAATGAAGAAGCTCATTATTGCTGCCGCTGCTGCGGCCATCTCGACGGGCGCTTTCGCTCTCTGCGGCGAAGTCGATCCGATTCCTGCGGTCATCGTGAAGGCTGCTGCCCGCACGGTGTACACGTTCAAGTTCACCGGCAAGACCACGAAGGGTGACGCCGCTGCTGCGACGCCCGTGCAGTGCGCCGAGCCCAACAACGACGAGGTCTGCGTCGCTCGCCTTCCCGCGAAGCTCAAGATCAAGGGCTGGCTGGCTCTCTGCGGCAACGGCTGCATTGAGATCAACCAGGGCACCGAGGGTGCGGCCGCCTATGCGTTCTGGATGCTGAAGCCCTACAAGGGCTGGTTCAGCGCCGAGGACGCCAAGCTCGACTTCGTCGGTGGCGAGTTCCCTCACGTGATCGGCAAGAAGCCCAACAAGGCTGAGGCCTTCGGCACGCTCGGCGGCACGATCTACTTCGCCGGCGTTCCTGAGACGATCAACTGGATCTGGGATCCGGGCATCTACTTCGCCGGCCTCGGCAAGTACAAAGCTCCGATCTACAAGAAGATCAAGGGCAACTTCGCTGGCTCGCCTGCCGCTTCGTGGTACATCTCCTCGAAGGTCTGCAAGCAGTCCTCGCCTTATGACTGCGAGACGCTCACGCTCAAGTGCGATGAGACGCCCAACACGGTCGCGTTCGGCAAGTGGCAGATGAAGTACAGCAAGTCCGCCTCCAAGAAGTTCCCCAAGAAGATGCCTAAGACCCCTGCGTGGGCTTCTGCGGCGATCGTCGTCAAGGAATAACTGATTTGACAATCTGAATTGTCAAATTTGAAAGAGGGGGTGGCGGGTTGATGCCCGCTGCCCCTTTCTTATTAAATTAAAAAGGAAATGATCGTGAAAACTCATGTCTGGATTGCGCTGTCCACCATCGCCCTCGTCTCCGTATTCGGCTGTGCCGACAAGGAGGAGTCGGAAAAAGCAAACAACAAAGGCACGATGGAACGTCTAGCCGATGACGCCGTCTTTATGCGGGTCAACGGGCAGAGTTTCACGAAGCACGACTATCTTGTCGCGTCGTCACTCTTCGACAAGATGCACAGGATGAGGGCCGGCGACCCGCTTACGGGCCCCAATCCCAAGGCGGAGCGTGCCACGGAGCTCCGTTCTGAATATACGGTGAGCGAAATCCAGCGGCGTGCGCTGATGGCGCAGTTCGCAAAGGAAAACAAGGTCGAGGCGTCAGACAAGAACGTCAAGGAGGCCGAGAGCCGTTTCCTTAAAGTCGTCGGGCGCGAGAAGAAGAAAATAGAGGACGTGATAGCGGAATACGGCGCGGAAGATGGAGCGCTCCTCAAGGAATACTTGAAGGGCGACGCCGTCGATCTCACGTTGCGCGAGTATTTCGACAAGGAGAAGCGTCTTCAGATCACCGACGCGGACATCATGGCCGTGTCGAACAGGATACAGCAGAGCGTCGCCTTTGCCGCCGAGTCCAACAAGCTGGAGAAGGCGATATTGAACGCGGCAATTGTCGCCATAAAGAACGGTCTGCCCTTTGAGGAGGCGGCGAAGAAGTATTCCCTGCTGCCCGAGGAGGGCGTTGAATGGGAAGACTTCGAAAGTGACGATCTCGCGGATCTTAAGGAGCTTGGCCAATGGGCCAAGACGGCTAAGGTGGGCGATGTGTCCGGAGTGCTTGAGCTCGAGGATGGATTTTCGGTGGTGAAGCTGCTGGCGCATGAGAAAGAGGACGAGGACGAGACTGAAAAACAGCCAGCATTGGTCATCAACAACGGCAAGGAAGAGGTTGAAAAGGACGATGATCCGCCGGAGGAGACCTGGACTATGGTGCGGATATGCCGCAAGGCATGGGATCCTTTTGAGACGATGACGCGTCAGGAGATAATCGACGGCCTGACAAAGGCCCGCAGCAAGGAGATTCAGAAGAAGATTGGAGATGCCATAATGGCAAAGGCCGTCATTGAATGGCCGCAGGGCACCAACCTCTTCAACATCGTGGTGGGCAAGAAGAAGCCAGGCTCATCAAAGTGACATTGATTTAACCGAGAACACAAAGGAGCAAAAATGAGAGCAAGAAGTTTGGGCAAGGCGCTTGTCGCCTCGTTTGTCGCAATGATGGCGTTCGGCGCCACGGCGAAGATAGATGATTCCCTTCAGGCAATGCTGGACGAGCGCGACCCCAAGGGTACGCCTGTCAGGCCGGGATACTGGCACGCAGACCTCAAGGCGTGCCGTGCAAAGGCCGAAAAGGAAGGCATTCCGATGCTGGCGGTCTGGAGCAACAACGGCTGCTTCCACTGCCAGATATTCGAGAAGGCCTGCGGTTCCGAGTTGTTCAAGAACTGGCGCAAGGACAGCGGCTACATCTACTGCTTCATCTGCAGCGAGGATGCCGACGCGCAGATGTACTCGGAAAACTACACATGGTGCAAAGGCCCCGGCGCGAAACTCAAGGACTGGCCGCTCTGCAGATTCTACTGGCCGGCAGGAAACGTCGATTATGCTGTTCGCGGCGACGTGATCGACAGGCAGCAGGGCATCAGCGGCGGAACATACGACAAGGCCGGCCAGTTCGTGGTTGACTACATGGTGAAGACGAGCGGGTTCAGCAGATACGTGCCGAAACCGTCGTATCTGGGCGGGTATTTCGACTGCACGAACACTCCGACGCTGCGCCTTGAGGCGGAGCCCACCACGAAGGCCATTTACATCCCGCTGAAGCGCGAGGCGACAGATGCGACGACGCAGCAGATCAATATCACCCGCTCGGCGCCGAACACGCTCTCGCTGAACAGCGTACATCTCTCCGCCGCCCCGACGTCTCTAAACGTCACCTGGGCTGCAGACCAGACGAATCAGCTCTACAAGATCGACAACTTCGATACCACCCTCTACGTCACGAACGGCACGGTGACGCTTTCTTCGAGCACGGAGGACGGCGAAGTGATCACTTCGGCTGACATATACTGCCTTCCCGCGCAGGATGCTACCCTTGGCAATCCTCTCTGGATTGGCGAGCGCACTGCCGAGACGCTTGAGTTCGGCGAATGGACGATGGATCTCGACGTCGCGAAGGCCAAGGCCGCCGCGGCAGATGGCGATGCGTTTACGCTCGTCGCCATTGAAGGTTCGCTTTGGTGCCCCGACTGCAAGAGCACCGGCGACTATTTCATCGATGTGATGGATGGTACGACGAACCGTTTCGCGGCCTGGGCCGCGGCGAACAACGTGGCTTTGGCGATGATCGACGTCCCCCGCTTTACGAATGAGACTAACGACTGTGCGGGCTACCCCACGCTCCTCTCCCGCAAGAAATGCAAGCAGTGGCTTGGCGAGAAGAGCGGCCTCAGCTACCTTTCGCGCAAGGGCGTCTCGGACGAGGATGCGGCGAAGAAGCTCACCAGCAACCGCAAGCTCGTGCAGACGGACATCACGGCGGGCGGGCTGCACACGTCGGACGATCCAGATTACCGCACCTGGGTGCCAAACTTCCTGATGCTCCGCAAGGACGGGAGCGTGGCGGCGCGTCTCCACTACTTCGGCAAGACGAAACCGCCTGCTGCCGGAGCCAGCTGGGACAACATCATCAAGCGCTTCGATGAGATGCTCGTCATAGCTAAGGCGACGAAGGAGGGCGACGCCCACTACGACGATATTGCCAACAACGACGCATCCACCACGACGCAGTCCTTCAAGGCGAACGGCGGAAGCACCTCGGGCGAGATCAGCCACACGGATCCGTCTGACGTGTTCAGGCTGGACGGTGTCGGCGGGAACGCCCTTCAGAAGATCACTGTCACGGGCGAGAGCGCGGCGACCGTCACGGTCGAGTTCGTCAAGCTGAACGGCGAGGGCAAGGCCGAGACAGTTGGCACCGCCGCAAGCGGGAAGCTCTCCGACGGAGTCTCGATTGAGCAGACGTTCACAGAGGCTGGCGAATTCTTCGTCAAGGTCAGCTGCGACGTTGGAAGCGCGGACTTCGGGCCGGAAAACGCGAAGGAGAATAACTTCGTGCCATTCACTATCTCTGGTGCGGTGGTGTTCGTGCCTCAGCAGAAGAGGACGCCTGGTCAGGCGCCGGAAGATTCCACCAATGTCACGATGCGCCTCGTGAAAGACCAGATGTACCGCATAAACGGACTGCGCACAGCCGCCGTAACGGAATTCCTGCTGCCCGCTCTAGATCCTGGAGACGAAGACTATCCGTACTGCGAGTTCTACACAGGTCTGGTTGACGGCGATGTCGAGTTGATCGTTCCGACTCTTGGCGGCCCGGTTTACTACCAGACATGGGTGCCCTGCACCGTGGGCTTTGCGACAAGCTCCAACACGGTTGGCGAAGATGTCGGCGACGTGAGCGTGGCGCTTGTTCGTAGAGATGGCATGTCTGGCGAAGTGAAGGTGAGGGTGACGCTCGACGAGGAGAACACAACGCTCTACAATGCCGACGACGGCGTGGCGCGCTTCGAGTTCGAGCCTGTTGACATCACATGGAATGACGGCGAAGACCACGAGACTAACGTCGTCATTAAGGTGCTCAAGGACGGTAACCGCTACGACGGCGACGGCGACGTGGCGCTGAAGGTCGAGCTGGTCTCGGCCGAGCACGTTGACACAAGGCTCTCCACAACGAATTTCACGTTGACGGTGACGGAGAAGGACGAGGCGAAGCCGGGAGAGGCGGCGTTCTCAAGGGCGGATCCGTTCTTCTCGAAGGCTCAGACGGTTTTTGTGCGCGAGGGAGAGGCGGCGAAGATCTATGCTAGCCGCCTGAGGGCGAGCGACGGAGATGTCTCAGTTCAGTTCAAGGCGTCCGGCAACGGCATTGCCACGGCGAGCGTGGAGGTTGACGGTGTCGAGACGAATCTCATCGAATGGGTGAACCACAAGTCGCAGGACCGCGAGGTGGTGGTGAAGGGCGTGGCGGCCGGCAAGTCGGTGACGCTTGCGTTCGCGTCGCCCACCGGCGGGCTCACGCTTTCCAAGACGCAGAGCAAGGTGACGGTGACGGCAGTGTCCGCCGATGGGCCCGTGTTCCAGAGTCCCGACGCGACGGAGACGCTCACGCAGTACGTTTCCTTCTCCAACAACTACGCTCTTGCAAGCGCCGCGGCGGGTAAGGTGGCGTTCACGAAGGTGAACGGAACGCTGCCCACTGGGCTTAAGGTGACCTACAATGCTGCCGCCAATGCTATGGCCGTGTGGGGCGTGCCCACGAAGGCCGGCACTTTCGAGGTCGTGTATCAGGCGAAGGACGGCAAGAACGCCGGTCTCACGCAGAGGATTGTGTTCAAGGTGGTCGATCCTGTCAAGGGCGACGCGGACGTTGGCGTGGTGGCCAACGATGCCATCGCAAAGTCTCGCACGCTGAAGGACCTCATGGTGATCGACGCGTCGGCAAAGCGCCTGCGCGGAATTGTTCAGATGACGATCCCCACGAAGGGCAATTTGAGCGCCAAGTACCAGTCCGCCGACGGAGCCATCTTGTTCTCCGCCAAGAGTTGGAGCGGGTTCGACGCGGCGAGCGGCGAACTCTCGGCGACGCTGAGCGCGAAAGGCGGGTATGAGATGAGCGTTGTCGCCTCGCCTGACGGCACGGTGGCGGCTGAGATCTTGAAGAACGGCGAGTCGGTGGGCGAGATCGGAAGCAACGGTCTAGTCTGGGACAAGAACAACACCGCCGCCGCATGGCGGGGGTACTACACAGCGTTGTTATCCAACCCTGAGGTAGTTTCCGAGGGCACAAAGGGCATTGCTCCGAGTGGAACGCCGTATCTCACGTTCACGATGGATACGCCTGGCAAGATTGACGAAACGACGAAAGAAAGAAAGTTCAGCGGAAATGCCTACACGACCGGCACGATGAAGTGGGCGGGCATGCTGCCGAACGGGACGACAGTCTCCGGTAGCGCCGTGATCACGGCGGAAGGCGAATACGCATACGTGCCGATCTTCAAGAAATCGACGACAGACGTCGTTTCCGGCGTCGCGAAGGTGCGCAAGGATGCGTTTGGCAAGATTCGCGCCTGCGTGACGGCGCATGACGACGTGCTTCCCGTGTGGGAGCATACGGAGAAGAACGCCGGAGCGAGCTATTCGCTGAAATATGGCCTTGCCGGCGCCTACTACGACAAGGTGTACGACAATCTCCTATCCTGCTGCGAGGAGACGTACCAGGGCTCGGACACGCACCAGGGCGAGAGCTTCGAGCTTGACTTCGGCATCGACGGCACGTCCGTGAAGAAGGTCGTGGTGCAGTCGGCGAAGATGGCTCTGCAGGCCGGCGACAATCCGCGCAGCCTGACGCTGAAATTCGACGACAAGACCGGTCTCGTCAGCGGCACGTTCAAGGACGGCTCTGCGTCGCGCACCTACAAGGGCGTCGTTGTGCTTGGCCTCGGCGGTATCGATTGCGGGTGCGGAGAGCTGCCGCCCGACGGGCTGTTGCCGTTCGCGGCTGGCTCCTACTACTACTCCGGCAAGGTGGAGATTGGTGGCAAGAACGTGAGCGTGAAGCTTGGCGGCAATATCGACATCGACAAGAAGGAGCCTTAAGCGTCGCTTGGCTGGCGTAAGTACAATGGAATGTCCGCCGTTTTAGGAAAGAAAGGAAAAATACATGAAGAAGCTTATACTTATGGGCGTCGCGGTCTGCGCGACGGTGGTTCTGGCCGACAAGGTGGCGATCAAGTTCGAGCTGCCTCCTCCGCACATCACCGGCACTCCAAAGGAGATCAAGAGCGACAACCTTGAGCCGGACCGCGGCCAGGGCAAGCTGCGCCCGCCGATCATGGTCGAGCCGGAGTTCGCCAAGAAGCTCACGAACGAGGACACGAAGGTGACCACCTCCGAGGAGGCCGTCAGCGGCGAGAACGAGTATGTTGTCGATGGCGACAAGACCGCCGACATGACCGCCATGCTCCAGCTGCCGAGCGGGCTCCAGTGGGTGCAGCTCGACCTCGGCGCCGAGCATGTCATATCCGCGATCTGCGTGTGGCACGACCAGGGCGACGAGCGCGTGTACAAGGACGTGATCATGCAGATCTCGAACGATCCGAAGTTCGCCGACAAGACGAAGGTGACGACCGTGTTCAACAACGACCACGACGAGTCGTCCAAGCTCGGCCTGGGCAAGGGGCCCGACAAGGAGTACCGCGAGCGCAACGACGGGCGTCCCGTTGACGCCAAGCTCACGAAGGGCCGCTACGTGCGCGTCTATTCGGCGGGCTCCACGAGCGAGCCAATCAACAACTACATCGAGATCGAGGTCTTCGGCAAGTAGGGCCGGGGTGCGATGGAGCGCATCGCGCAGATAGCGATGGAGTTCATGGGACGCGGCGGCAAGAGATTGCGGCCGCGTCTTTGCAGAGCGGTCTTCGACGCATGCGGGGGAGAGGGGGACGTCTCTTCCGTGTGCGAGGCCGTGGAGTGCTTCCACAAGGCGTCGCTTGTGCACGACGACATACAGGACGGCGACGAGGAGCGCTACGGCAGGCCATCTCTCTGGAAGGAGCATGGGGTGCCTGTGGCGATCGCGGCGGGCGACTGGCTGGTGGCGCGAGGATACGAGCTCGTCATGTCCAGCGGCTTCGCGCTTGCGTCGCGGATGATCGCGGCGGCCGTCGCGAGCCACAGGCGGCTTTGCGAGGGACAGGGGGACGACCTGCTCGACAGGTCGGCGAGTCCCTTCTCAGACGACGACTTCGACGCGGCGTCGTACGTCTCGGTGTGCGAACGGAAGACTGGCGAGGCGTTCGCCCTTGCGGCGCAGCTGGGTGCCCTTGCGGCGGGCGTGGACGATGCCGAGTACCGCAAGTTCGGGCTTGCCTACGGGATCCTCTTCCAAATAGACGACGACGTCGCCGACGGCGCGTCGCACAGCGGGCTGGCCGACCTGCGGCGGGAATGGGCGGCGGCGCTCGAGGCGCTGCCGGCGACGGCGCGCGTGCGGAGGCATTTCGCATGAGGGGGACGGCGGCGTGAAGCATCTGATGGTTATGGCCGCCGGGCTGGGATTCGAGGGCCTTGAGAGAAGAGGGCGCACGAATATCGCCGGGATGGAGTTCCGTCCGGCGGCGAGCGTGTTCCCGGCGGTGACTTGCGTTGCGCAGGGCACGTTTAGGACGGCGTCCGCGCCGAAGGACCACGGGATGACGAGCAACGGGGTCTATCTGCGGAACCTGCAGAGGCCGTCGTTCTGGGAGCAGTCCGCCGCGCTTGTGGGAGGAGGGCGCATCTGGGATGGCGCACGCGCTGCGGGGGCCAAGGTCGGGATGTACTTCTGGCAGCAGTCGCTAGGCGAGAGCGTTGACTGCGTCATATCGCCGGCGCCGATACACAAGCACGGCGGCGGGATGATCATGCGCAACTACGCGCAGCCGGAGGGGATGGGAGAGGTTTTGAACAGGCGGTGCGGCACGTTCCCGCTCCATCGGTACTGGGGGCCGCTGGCGTCCGCCAAGGTCGGACGAGCCGTAGTGGCGAACTTCCTTGAGATGGAGAGGGAGCATCCGGTCGATTACGCTTTTCTCTATCTTCCGACCCTTGACTACGAGGCGCAGAGGCATGGTCCGGACGGACGCGCGGCCGACAGGGCGCTGGACGAGTTCGAGGCGCAGCTTGCCGGGCTTGCGTCTTTCGCCGAGCGGAGCGGGGCGGCCCTCACGGTGTGCGGCGACTACGAGATAGCGGCGGTTGACCGCGAGCCGGCGCGTCCGAACGCCGTGCTTCGCGGTGCGGGGCTTTTCCGGGTGCGCATGGTGGCCGGGCGGGCGTACCCCGATTTCTACGCCTCGCGCGCCTTCGCGATGTGCGACCACGAGGTGGCGCATGTGTACGTGCGCGACGGCGGCGACGTGCCGCGCGTTGCGGACGTCCTTCGCGCCACGGGCGAGTACGAGCTGGTGGAGGAGCGAGCGGGGCAGGAGTGGGCGGCCCCTGGCGCTGGCGAGGTGCTGCTGCTTGCCAGAAGGGGCGGATGGTGCGCGTATCCGTGGTGGACGGAACGGCGCGAGGCTCCGGACTGGGCCACGCACATCGACATACACAACAAGCCCGGCTACGACCCGTGCGAACTTTTCTTCGACAGGTCCTTTCCTCCGAAGACGTGCCAGAACATGTCCCAGATTCGGGGCACACACGGGCGGATCTCCAAGATCGCATGGGCGACCACGAGCGGTTCCGTGGCGGGCGACACCATGCAGTCAATAGCTGCGTCATACGCGGACAAAATGACGAATTACGAACGAATCAGGAAGGAAGGTTGAAATGAACGGCAACATCTGCGCAATCGCGGCGGCGGCGGCCCTGCCGCTCGTCGGAGCGGACATCAAGCCTGGGGACGTCTTTTCGGGCTTCACGGTGAAGTCCGTGGTCGCGCTTCCCGAGGTGCAGGGCCGGCTTGTCCGGATGGAGTACGGCAAGAACGGCGCCGACCTCGTGTGGCTCGACCGCGACGACGACAACATGACCTTCGCGATAGGGTTCAGGACGCTCCCGGAGGACGACACGGGCGTGGCGCACATCCTCGAGCACTCCGTGCTGTGCGGGTCGAGGAAGTATCCCGTCAAGGAGCCGTTCGTCTCGCTCATGAAGAGCTCCTTCGCGACGTTCCTAAACGCCTGGACGGCGCAGGACTGCACGATGTACCCCGTGTGCTCGCGCAACCGCGCCGACCTGCTGAACCTGATGGACGTGTATCTCGACGCGGTGTTCCACCCGCTCAGTGTAGGTTCGCCGCTCGCCTTCAGGCAGGAGGGCTGGCACTACGAGCTGGCATCCGCCGACGGCGAGCTGAAGCGCAATGGAATCGTCTATAGCGAGATGAAGGGCGCGTTCTCCACGCCCGAGCGCCGCCTCTACCACGAGCTGCGCCGGCTGCTGTACCCCGACACCTGCTACGGGTTCGTCTCGGGCGGCGACCCAGCCGCGATTCCGACCCTCACCCACGAGAAGTACAAGGCGTTCTACGGCCGCTTCTACCACCCGTCCAACGCGAGGATATTCCTCGACGGGCGCATCGACCTGCCGGCGGTGCTGGCGAGGATCGACGGCTTCCTCGCGCCGTTCGAGCGCAGGGAGATGGACGCCGAGATAAAGTATCAGGCTCCTGTGGCGCGCGAGAGGACCATGTCCTACGAGATCGGCGCGGACGAGGCGGAGGAGGGCAAGACGCTGCTTGGGGACGCATGGGTGTTCGGCAGGTTCGACGACCGCGAGCGGTACATGGCCGTTGACGTGCTCACCGACGCGCTTGCCGGATCCAACGAGGCGCCCCTGAAGAAGGCGCTGCTCTCGAAGGGGCTGTGCGAGGACGTGAGCTTCGGCGTGGGCGGCGCAGCGCAGCTCGAGGCGTCGCTGATCGTCAAGAACGTCAAGGGCGAGAACGTGGAGGCCGTGCGCCGCACGGTGCGCGAGACCATTGCCGGGCTTGCCGAGAAGGGCCTCGACAGCGCGCGCCTCGCCGCGCTCATAGACCGCGCCGAGTTCCGCGACCGCGAGAAGGACTTCGGCGACCTGCCGCGCGGACTGGGGCATCTGTCGGACGCCTTTGACTTCTGGCTGTACGGCGGCGACCCGGCGGACGCCTTCCGCAACGCCACGCGCTTCGCCTCCCTCCGGGCGAAGATCGGCACCGGCTGGTTCGAGCGCCTCCTCAAGGAGGTCTTCCTCGACAATCCGCACCACGCCTCGATCACCTTGGTGCCTTCCGCCAGGCTGGGCGCGGAGAGGGCCGCGGCCGAGAAGGCGGAGCTCGCCAAGGTCAAGGCGGGCTGGACCCGTGAGCAGCTTGAGCGCACGCTCGCCGAGTGCCGCGCGCTTGAGAAGTGGCAGGCGACGCCGGACCGGCCGGAGGACGAGGCGAAGCTGCCCGTACTGGCGGTGAAGGACGTTCCGGCGGAGGGGCCGGTGACGAAGATCGACGTCTCGCGCGCGGGCGGCGTGGAAGTGGTGCGTCCGCACACTCAGGCGAACGGAGTGGTGCATCTGGAGCTGGCGTTTGCGGTGGACGACCTGACGCCGGCGGAGCTGGCCGACGTGCCGATGCTCGCCAACGTGCTGGGCGAGCTTGCGACGTCCGGCCATTCCGTCGAGGCCCTGAGGAACGAGCTCGACGGGAAGCTGGGAAGGTTCAGCGCGGGCGCGTTCGTGGCGGGGCGGCACGGAACGGACCTGTCGCGCCCGTACGTCTGCGTTTACGTCTCTGCGCTTGAGGCGAAGTGGGCCGACGTGCGCCGTCTCGTGCCGGAGGTGCTGGGCGAGACGTCGTTCGCGGACGTCGAGGCCGTGGGCAGGCTGCTCAGGCAGCGCAGAATCCGCGCCGAGCGCTCCACCACCGGGCTTGACGCGCGCCCATATCCGTTCCGCCGGGCTGCGGCGCAGCTGAGCGCGCGCGGGGCCGTCGAGGAGATTCTCTCCGGGTTCGCGCAGATACGCCGCCTCCAGGAGGCAGACGCCGCGTTCGGACGCGACGGCGCCGCGTACTGCGGGAGGCTGGCGGCGCTCGCCCGCAGGGTGTTCACCAGGGACAGGCTTTCGGCGTGCATCACCGACAACGTCCCTGCGGCGTGGGCCGGCGAGATCGCGGAGGCGCTGCCGCGCGGCAAGGCGGGCGCGCCGTTCGCGCACAGTCCGCTCCCGCGCCGCCGCGAGGGCTTCAGGATCGCCGCCGGCATCGGCTTCGCGGCGCGCGTGGCGCATACGCGCGAGGACATATACGGCGGCTCGGCAGTGGTGGCGGCCCGCATCCTCACGCTCGGCCAGCTCTGGAACGAGATCCGCGTGAAGGGCGGCGCGTACGGCGGCAACTTCAGGGTGCGCCCCAGCGGCGACTCCGGATGGCTGTCGTGGAACGACCCGAGGCCGGGACGCTCTCTCGGGGTGTATGCGGAAAGCGGAAAGGCGCTTCGCGCGTTCGCGGACGGCGACGAGTCGCTCGACAGATACGTTGTTAGCGCCGTGGCCGCCACCGAGCCGTATCTCTCCGCCAGCGCGGAAGCCTTTCTCGCCATGGACCGCCATCTCTCGGGCGTCACGGCGGCGGAACTGCAGGCTCTGCGCGCCGAGATGCTGAAGACTGACAAGGCGGCGCTGCGGGCCTTCGCCGCGAAGGTGGAGGCTCTTGCGGAGGACGCCGCGACGTGCGTTCTGGGCGGCGCGGAGCCGCTCGCGACGTGCGGGGAGGCGTTCGACTCGGTGGAGGACGTCTCTGCCGCCCCGGAAAAGATTTCGCGCTGACGCCAAACTGTCTGCTTGATTCTCTGCGCCTTTTTTGGCATAATATGCGGAATTGATGTTTGAGTTCATTAGCAGAAAATTTTTGAAAAAGGGCGCGCCCGTGGTCTGCGAGCGCGCCGAGCACTGCATTTCCCGCAAGAACATCGACCCTGACGCCCTCAAGGTCCTGTACCGCCTGTCGGGTCTCGGCTACACCGCCTACCTTGTGGGAGGGGGCGTGCGCGACCTTCTGCTCGGCCGCCAGCCTAAGGACTTCGACGTGGGCACCAGCGCCACTCCTGCCGAGGTCAAGAGGGCGTTCCGCAACTGCTTTCTGATAGGGCGGCGCTTCCGCCTCGCGCACGTGCGCTTCGGCGACAAGATCATCGAGACGGCCACCTTCCGCCAGAACTCCCAGACGGTGGGAGAGATCATCGAGCACTCGGCCGAGGGTCCGATCGAGGACAACACCTTCGGCACGCCGGAGACGGACGCCAACAGGCGCGACTTCACGGTGAACGGCCTCTTCTACGACATCAAGTCTTTCGCAGTGATCGACTGGGTGGGCGGCCTTAGGGACCTGAAGAAGGGCGTGATACGCTCGATCGGCGACCCGATGGTGCGCTTCCGCGAGGATCCCGTGCGCATGATGCGGGCCGTCAAGTTCGCCGCGCGCCTCGACTTCAAGATAGAGCGCGGCACCGAGAGGGCCATCAGGAAGCTCCACTCCTGCATACGCCTCGCCGCGCTGCCGCGCCTGTGCGAGGAGGTGTTCCGCCTCTTCACGTTCGGCAAGAGCGAGAAGGCGTTTCGGATGCTGTGGGAGTTCGGGCTGATGGGCGACATCCTGCCGGAGCTGGCAGACTTCATAAAGCGCGACGGCGGAGCGAACTCCTCAACATGGAAGTATCTCGCGATGCTCGACCGCTACGAGACGGCGATGATGAAGCACCGCTACGAGGTCTCGAACGGCCTTAGGGCCGCAGTGCTTTACACGGCGATGGCAAAGGCCAGTCCGGGGCGCTCGCGCGAGGTGATGGGCACGATGTCGCAGGCGCTCAAGATGCCGAAGAGCACGTACTTCACCGCCGTGCTGATGCTCGACTCCGTGAAGAGGCTTTCGCAGCCGCCGCAGCGCGGGCGCCGCCGCATCGCGCTGAACCGCGAATTTCCCGACGCCCTTGACTTCAACAGAATAGTCGCGAGGGCGGAGGGGCGCGACGAGGCGGTGCTCGATCAGTGGGACAAGGTGTCCCGTCAGATGTCAAAGGAACAAGGTGAAAACTATGAGTGAAGAGAAAAAGACCCCCGAAGAGAACCTGCCCGCCTTCGTGAAGGCGGCCCCCGAACTGCTCCCCGTGTGGGACTGGTGGGTGAAGGAAGGAAAGTCCACGCTCGTGATGCTGGTGATCATCGGCCTCGCCGTCGCCGGCTTCTACGGCGGGCGCAACTGGCTGCGCACGCGCAACGAGAAGGCCAACCAGGCGCTCGTCAACGCATACAACGTCGATGAGCTCGAGGCGGCCGTCTCCGACTACGGCTCCACCAAGGCGGGGCCCTCGCTTCGTCTCCGCCTGGCCAAGGCGTACTTCGACGCCGAGCGCTACCAGGAGGCCCTCGACGTCTATGACGCGCTCGTCGCCAAGGCGTCCGGCAACGCGGCCTTCGCCGACATCGCCGCCGTGGGACGCGCCCACGCCCTCGAGGGGCTCAAGAAGTACGACGAGGCGAGAAAGGCGTTTGGCGACTACGCCGCCGCCAACACCAACTCCTATCTCGTCCTCGACGCCAAGCTGGGCGCGGCCCGCTGCCTTGCCCTCTCCGGCGACAAGGACGGCGCTGCCAAGGAGTTTGACGCAATGAAGTCCGCCGCGAAGGACGAGTTCGAGAAGAATCGCGTCGAGCGGATGGCCGACGCCGTGAAGCGCCACGATCCAAAGCGCGTCGCGCGCTCGCTTTTCGACGCCGCAAACGCTGCCGCCAAGTCGCTTGACGAGGCCAACGCCGCCGCCGCGAAGCCTGCGCCCGCACCTGCCGCCAAGCCTGCGCCCGCTCCGGCGCCTGCGGCAAAGCCTGCACCGGCACCCGCCGCCAAGCCAGCTCCTGCGC
>JAEEGL016644247.1_pt1 | contig 18792 bp, 12 predicted proteins | sample 9134231 | NCBI WGS metagenome assembly JAEEGL01 (sample SAMN16246548, study PRJNA631951) | gut metagenome | biome: gut microbiome; feature: rumen; material: fiber-attached | host: Bos | place: Iran: Karaj | collected 2018-10 | reverse complement strand
CTATGCATATAATATAATGGAATATGCGGCATGGTCGTTTATTGTGCCTTACTTAAGCTGTATTCTGATAGCTCATATGGCAATGGGAAAGGAATATCCGGATCCTCATATAAGGGATGGAATTACCAACGGCTTAAACAGGATTCAGATATATCTTTCAAAGCTTGCGGCGGGAGTGCTTCTTGCCGGAGTCTTTCTTGTGATAACCTATGTGGCACTGGTAGCGACGACATCGATTTTTCATTTTGGAGACAATACGCTTACAAGAGAAGCGATCCGTACGTTTACGGACAAAATGGTGCTTGCACTTCCGCTGTTTCTTGCAGGTATAAGCTTTGGGATTATGTTTCTGTTTATCTTTAAGGACAGAAGAAAGGCATATGCAGGATTTTACATGATCACATTTGCGATTCCAAGGCTTGTGATACTGCTTGCGAAGGATCCGCCCGGGATAGAAATTTTCAAAGTATTGAAAAGATATACGATTTCACAGAGCTTTACGCTCATACCTTATCCGTCCAGCCCTGACAGAAGTGTTCCGTTTATTGTCGGACTGGGTCTTGCTTATTCTGTTATAGCCACCGTCATCGGAATGGCTGTATACAGCAAAGCAGAAAGAAAATGATAATTTATTCTTTACCGCATCAACAAAAGGAAAACTAATTATGACGGAAACCGCTACATTACCTCACGTTATACCGCAACGCAGGGTCTCCATCGATATTGAATGGCTGCAAAAACTGCAGGATTATTACGCAGATATGGCTCATCTGTATCTTTATCTGCTTGATGACCGTGGGGAACCCGTGACAAGACTTTCCGGAGATATTGTTGAGAAAGACCGGATCAGGGCGGTAGTTCCGTCTGAGCTGATACAGCAGATATATGACAGAGTCATGTTCTCCAATACTGAGGATCAGGTTGTTGAAACGGCAGGCTTCTCAAATGTAAAGATAGCCGGTATAGCTATCAGGGCAGGTGGTGTCAACAGCCTGTGCTGGATAGTCTGCGGTGTTATAAAGGAGATAAACGATACAGACTCGATACTCAATATTCATGCAAAGATCCGCGAACGTGATTTTGAAGATTCTCTTGACTTTTTAAGGCAGATCACGACAAAGATGTATCAGGGCGCTTATACGCGGGATGATGCATTGGCAGAATCGGTTAAGAGTAAGTCATCGGAGCTTCAGATGCTGCATGACCTGCGTAAGTCGGAGATAATGACGGATATAGTATCTCTGCTTGATTCGGACGAGGCGTTTGAAGCAGTCTGTGCACATCTGGTGAATTATGTGGGCAGTTATTCTGACATAGCTCATGCGTATGTGCTGCGTCCTAATGTCAGCGGCGTAGGAGTTGATGTACTCGGAGAGTATCTTAAAGAAGGATGTCTGACTCTGCATGGCAGGGTTAAGATAGATGATGTTCTTAAACATATTAAGATCGCAGGAGAAAAACCTACGATTGTTTCATATAAAACTGTTCTTGAGAGCGAGGCGAGGGACTGGCTTACATCCCTGGGCCTTACCGCCTGTGTTGCTCTTCCCGTCTTTACAAACAGACCAAGCAGGCAGGTGGCCATGTATCTCGTTTTTGCGGATGCTTCACCGGGCCGTGTATGGGATCGTGAAGAGATCAAGCTGTTCGGAGATGCAGAGAGGGTAATACAGAGCATACTTGAAACCCGTATCCAGAAGAATTCACTTGCAGGTTCATACAAATCACTGGAATCCATACTTGACAATGTCGGGACGGCTATTTATGTACGTGATATCGAGTCGGGCCATATCCTGTTTGCAAACAGGCTGTTCAGAAATTCATTTGCGCAGGAAATGGAAGACGGAACCATAGAAAGGCTGTTTGAGAAGGAACAGGAAGTAAATGCCCGGTCTGTAAGCTGCGAGGTGGAGTATGAGGAAAAGAGGAAGTGGTACGATCTTAATACTACTTATATAAGATGGGTAGACGGGCGGAAGGTTCTTTTATGCTCTATTTATGATATTACAGAAAAGAAACTGTATCAGCAGAAGATAGAGCAACAGGCAAATAATGATTTCCTTACCGGATTGTATAACAGGATGAGCTGTGAGAGGGATCTCGCCAGATATATAGAAGAAGCAAAGCAGAATAACAGCAAAGGAGCGCTTCTGTACCTTGATCTTGATGATTTCAAGCATATCAACGACGGTCTGGGCCATCAGTACGGAGATGTGCTGCTTAAAGCAATATCGCACTGCCTGTCAAGAATTGAGGGAGTAGAGAACAGCTGCTACCGTATGGGAGGAGATGAATTCATAATCATTGTTCCCTGTACGAGTATGCCTAAGCTTTCGGATATTCTTGAGGAGATACGGACAGTATTTAACAAGCCATGGTTCCTTAAGGGAGCGGATTATTATTGTACCTGCAGTATGGGTATCGTGAGCTTCCCGGATGAGGGTGATTCGGTTCAGGATGTTATCAGAAAAGCCGATATTGCCATGTATGAGGCTAAAAGAGGCGGTAAGAACAGAACCGCTTATTACAGTGACGGCGGAGATTCGGACTCAAGCAGGCGTCTTGACATGGAAAAGAGCATGAGGGACGCTACCTTTGATGATTACAATGAGTTTGAGGTATATTATCAGCCGATAATTGATATACATAAGGGAAATATCTGTACAGGCGCCGAAGCGTTGATACGCTGGAATTCATCCGAGCTGGGATTTGTTTCGCCGGGTGATTTTATTCCGTTGGCTGAGTATCTGGGACTTATAAATCCCATAGGCAATTATGTGCTTAAGGAAGCATGCCTGGCATGTAAACACTGGAACGAAAACGGTCACCCATACTATAAAGTGAATGTAAATCTGTCGGTTGTTCAGCTGTTGCAGAATGATGTTGTGGAGAAGATCGAAAATATCATAAAGGAAACGGGGATCAATCCGAGGAATCTTACTCTGGAGGTGACGGAGAGTCTTGCGATCAATGATATGGAGCGCATGAAGAAGATACTTGGAAGCATTAAGAAACTGGGTGTCCGCATAGCGTTGGATGACTTCGGTACAGGTTATTCATCATTAAGCCATATACGTGAAATACCACTGGATGTCATAAAGGTGGATCAGAGCTTCGTGAAGGATCTTGCCGTAGACCAGTATGCCCAGGCATTCGTTCGTATGGTCGGGGAACTGGCCGATGCACTTCATGTTAAGATATGTGTGGAAGGAATAGAGACAGAGGAACAGCTCAGGGTTCTTGACGATATGAACATAAGGCTCATACAGGGCTTTTATTTTGACAAACCTATGAGAAGGTTTATGTTTGAGGAAAAGTATGTAGTCAACTGTCCGGACGATATGGATCCACCGGAGGATTTTTATGACCCTGTACAGGAGCTTACGGATGAGGAGAGAAGCATTTTATACCAATGATTACAACATATTGAAGAATAAAAGAATAATTCTACAATATTCGGAGCTTGCATATTTTTTGGGGATATGTTAATTTATTTATGGGGTTTGACTTTGTTAGTCAAAAGGGAGAGGGGGAGCATATTTCAAGAAAGGTATTGTGAGGGATGAATCCAAAATTCTTCGATGTAAAAAAGGAAAAACAGGATGCCATTATTAATGCAGCGCTGATGGTATTTGCCGAGAACGGATATAAGAAGGCGAGTACGGATAATATAGTCAAGGCGGCGGGAATCAGTAAAGGCCTCCTGTTTCATTATTTTATCAGTAAGCAGGGCGTATATGAATTCATATACGATTACAGTATCAAATATACGACACTTGAACTGTCTCAGACCATAAACAGGAAGGAAACGGATTTCTTCGCGATACAGAGGATGATAGAGCTTACCAAGCTCAGAGTGATGAAGAATTATCCGTATATGCAGCAGTTCCTTAATAATGTAAAGTATGAGACACATCCGGATGCGCTTAAGATAATTCAGGAATCGGAAAATTCGGTTGATGAAGCGTACGCAGAGATATATAAAAGGGCTGATATGTCGAGATTCAACAGGCCCGTAGATGCGCAGAAGATAATACGGATGATCGGCTGGATGTCCGACGGGTTTATAAGAGATAAGTTCAGAAACGGAACTCCCGAACCCGACAGTATGAATGGTGAGTTTGCCCAGTATCTTTCAATGCTCAGAGAGCATTTCTACGGAAACGATTATGGAAATTCGGATCTGGTGATAGAGGCTACAGAGGCGGTAAGATACGATTCCGTAATGGATTCAATGAGGAATGAAATGAACGGTGAACCGGTGAAAGCTGTAAGTACTGTAATCCTTGCAGCTGAGGAAGTCAAGGAGAAGCCGGCCGCTAAGAGTCCTGCGGTCACTGTCTCTATGCAGCCTGAAATGCGTGAGCTCAGCTTCGAAGAAAGGCTTGCTCTGGGTAAGAAGAGCGCATATTACCAGGAGCCGGAGGCAAATAAAGATGCGGAATCCGCAGGAGCAACGGAGCCGTCAGGTGTGACTATAGAGAGCATAATGCCTGTTGATGAACTGAAGCTTCCGGATAATACAGATACGGAAAAGAGTATAGATGCTACAGAGATCACGGAAGCAACAGAGCAGGAAACTCCCCGTGAGAATGAGGAAGCTCCTAAGAGCGAAGAACCGTCAGCAGATGGAGAGCGTGTAAAGAACGAAGGTTCTGAAGCTGTTGAAGAAGCAGCAAAGAGTGAAGAACAGGAAAATGATGAAAAATCACTGAAGACAGCAGCTTCCGATAAAGAAGATAAGGCTGTGGATCGGACGGATGGACCGGCCAGTCAGACAGAAATGGTTGTTTCCTGTCTTCCCGAAATGGATATCAGCTTTTTCGAAATTTCAAGACTGGGTGATTTCTCATATGGTTCAGATGAACGCGGCGGACGGGGTATTCCGTATGACAGCAGCGGAAATGTCCAGATATTTGTGGAAGACGATGAAGATGATGAAGACTATGATGAGGATACCGTGGAGACTGAAGCCGCTAATCCGGATGGTGTAAGCAAGGAGTCACAGGCTTATGTCAGTGCTCCCGCAGAAGGTGATCATGAAGAACGGGCTGAAGTGAATAACGGTGATGCTCCGGATACAGAAAGAGAAGCAGAGTCAAAAGAAGCGGTTGCTTCAGATGAAAAGACAACATTGAAAGAAACTGATGATAAAAAGGATGATGGATCTGCGGAAGCTTCCGGCGCGAAAGAGGAAAGCACAGAACCGGATGAGAAAACAGCAGATAACACCGCCAAGGCCGTTCATAAGGATGATCTGGATATAGATCTTGACGGTCTGTCAGAGAAGATAATGAGCCATACGGATAAGGAATCCGAGGAACGGGAGAGGATTAAGGAGCTTGAGAGTATGGGACCGGCACCTATCCTGCCGGATTTTAATCCGGAAAACATAAGTAGCGGCAAAGCATCTGTAGATGAGGAAAATGAGGATGTTCATATTTACAGACCGCTGAGTTTTTAGGCTGCCTGTTACAGGGTTTAATATTTGATCAGAGAGGAAGGGGGTTGCATATGGGAAGATTTGCGATAGCGGGAATAGTACAGGTAGAGACTATCGTTAAGGTTGATGAGATACCGGTTGTGTATCATCCGGTGGTTAACAAACCCAATACGATATTTACCAATCTCGGAGGAGATGCATACAACGAGAGAGTAGCCCTTAAGGCGCTTGGTGATGAGGTAGAATTCTTTTCCATGGTCGGTAAGCATGATATCAAGAGTATATTTTGGGATGAGGAATTCATGGGTGAGCATGATTATGTGCTTCCCGTTCTGAAAGCAACACCGACTGCTGTTATTCTGTATGACAATAAAAGACAGCAGCAGATATTTGAGGATATCAAGGATATGCGTGATGTTGAGTTCAATCTTGAGCTTTTCAGGGAACGCATACAGGATGTTGACTGTGTGATACTTGCAAATGCCAACTTCTGCCGTCCTTTGGCACTGGCCGCAAAGGATGCCGGAAAGCTGCTGGCAATTAACTTCCGTGGTTTTACGGAAGAAAAGATGCAGTATAACGAGGATTATTTCCAAATGGCTGATATCATTTACGTATCTGATGATAATATCGTCGGAAGCGCAGATGAGTTCGTAAGAAAGCTTGCAGATACCTATGATGCAAAGATCATAGTTCTGGGTCAGGGTGCACATGGACTTACGATCTTCTCAAGAGAAGATGATCTCCTGGCTCATTACAAGCCCGTTAAAACCAATGAAATAGTTAATACATCCGGCGCAGGCAATTCGCTCTTCTCCTGTTTCCTTCACTGTTATGTAAGCACCGGAGATGCAGTTCATGCAATAAAGAACGCATTGCTGTTTGCTTCATACAAGATTGGTTACATGGGAACGTCAAACGGATTCCTGACCGAAGAAGAGCTGGAACACTGGTACAGACTTATATGGGGTCCGGGAAAGTAAGCGGAACGCTGTTGCAGGCTCGTGTGATAATAATAGTAAACAGAACGATAATAAGGCAGGAAATAAAATGCTTCCAACAGAATATCTGTCCGGGATGAGAGAACTTCTTAAAGATGAATATGATGACTATTTAAGAAGCCTTGAAGCCGAAGCATACAGGGCGCTGCGTCTTAATCCGTTAAAAGCGGATGAGGCGCAGCTCCTTGTGTTGTTAAATGAATATCTGGGTATTGACGATGCATCGGACCGGGTTCCATGGGAACCGCTGGGGTATTATTATACCGATGATAAAGAGGCGGCAGATAAAACGGAGGGGGCAGATAAAACAGACAGGGCTGAGAATCCGGAGGGGAGCGTCAGAAGTAATAACGGTAACAGCAGGGCTGTCTACCGGCCGGGAAGAAATCCCTTCCATGAAGCAGGAATGTATTATATACAGGAGCCAAGTGCCATGCTTCCCGTTGCCATGCTGATGAAAGAAAAGAACCCGGCTCCGGAAGGATCAGAGGATGATGAGTCCGGTAAAAGTGAGCATATCCTTGATCTGTGCGCGGCGCCCGGGGGGAAATCAACACAGATAGCGTCCTATATGAGGGGCAGAGGGGTGCTTATATGCAATGAAATAATCTCATCGAGAGCTTCGATACTGTCAGAGAATATAGAACGGATGGGAGTACGAAATGCTCTGGTATTAAACGAGTCGCCTCAAAAGCTTAAGGATACCTTTGTTGATTATTTCGACAGGATACTGGTGGATGCACCTTGTTCGGGCGAGGGGATGTTTCGGAAGAATGAGCAGGCTGTAAAAGAGTGGAGCCCGGATAATGTACTTATGTGTGCAAGACGGCAGGATGAAATACTGGATTGTGCCGCAACGATGCTAAAGCCGGGGGGGATCATGGTTTATTCAACCTGCACCTTTTCAAGGGAAGAGGATGAGGAATGTATCGAGAGATTTCTTGACAGGCACAGGGATTATGAGCTTGTAGAAATGGAGAAACTGTTTCCTCACAGGATTAAGGGAGAAGGACATTTCGCGGCAAAGCTTATCAGGATAAGTAAAGTCAGCACATTGGGTGCATTAAATGACAATCCGGGGAAATTGATATCTAAAGAAAATAAAAAAAAGGGACGAAATGCTGAAAACGGAGGAAAGAACAAAAACTGCGGAGACGGTTGGAAAGAATTTGAACAGTTCTGCGGGGACACACTGAAACATGAAGCGGTAAACAGGCTTAAGGGCAGTCTTATCCGGTTCGGAGATAATCTGTATCTTATGCCACAGGGCGCCCCGGGAATAGACGGGATAAAGGTACTCAGGGCAGGACTGTGGCTTGGAACATTAAAGAAGGACAGGTTCGAGCCATCACATGCGCTTGCGCTTGCATTAAAACCGGATGAAGCCGTTAGTGTGGTTGACATAACACCGAAAAGAGCAGCAGCCTTTATAGAAGGTATGACTCTTAGTTATGAACAGGACAGTACAGATAATAAGAAATCAGAGATGAATAAAGCGTCATCCGGGCTTAGCCGTGGATGGGTACTGGTATGTTGCCGGGGTATCACTCTTGGCTGGGGAAAGGCTGTGGGAGATACTATAAAGAATCATTATCCGAAGGGATTGAGAAAGAGACTGTGAATAAGTCCGGGAGAAAACAGAGTATGGAAACAAACGGAAAAGAACAAAAAATATGCAGTTGTGGAAAAGAGCATGGAGCTGTCGACCTTGTGAAGATGCTGGCTGATATGCCTCCGGAGGAGGAACTGTACGATCTGGCAGATTTCTTTAAGATATTTGCCGACTGCACAAGAATAAGGATCCTATGCACTCTTCTTTACGGCGAAATGTGCGTGAGTGAGATAGGGGAAGCTCTTGATATGACCCAGTCGGCGATATCTCACCAGCTTCGTGTACTGAAACAGGCAAAGCTGGTTAAGAACAGGCGGGAGGGCAAGACAATATATTATTCACTGTCTGACGGACATATAATAAGTATATTGAGTCAGGGCCTTGAACATATAGAGGAGTAAGACAGGTAATTAAGAAGCAGAGAGTTAGATGCGGATTGACACATCTGAAGCTAAATGATATGCTTGAATTGTCTGATTTTATGCCAAATTACGTGAATTTAACGGATTTTTCGACGGAAAACAGGGGGAATGTACATGGCTTCTTGGGATGATGTAAAGAGCAGAATATCTTGGGCGGGGAAGGCAACAGTGGTAAGAACCAGAACTGTTGCCCAAATAGCAACGGTTAACGGTAAGATTTCAGATACAAGAAAGAACATAAATGCAGGCTGCCTTGAATTGGGGCGTATTTTGGTTGATTCGGAGTATGCCGATGATACGGTTGAAGATATCGAAGAGCGTATAGATAAGGCCGAAACAACCGGTGAAGACAAGGAACTGCTCAAAGCAGTGCTTAAAGTTAAAAAATTTGAGGAAGAGCTTGATGAGCTTGTTTATGAGAAAGGACAGCTGCAGGGTATTACTCCGTGCAGGATCTGCGGAGCTGAGGTTACTGCTGATTCGGAGTATTGCTGCAAATGCGGTGCAAGTGTAGTGCCGGAGGATGATCCTTCGGATGGTGAACCGGATGACGGACCCGATATCGGATCTGAGGAAGGTGAAAAAGAAACGGATGAGGCAGAAGAACCGGAGGGTGAAGAAGAGCCGGACGATGAAGAAGCTGCCGGACCGGATGATGCGGAAGAGGATACGGATGAAGCAGGAAGTACCGAAAAGGATGAGGAAGGAGAGAGCATATGAAATGCAGTAACTGCGGTGCGGTCTTAAGGAAGGATTCGTTGTTTTGTCATAAATGCGGAACAAGAGTAGAGGCCGATGTTGAAGAAGTGATCAGATCTGCTGAAGAAAGTGAAAACGGAGAGAGCCCGGCAGAAGAAGCTGTGGCTGATACGGAAGATGTTAAAGAAGCCGCTCAGGATTCATATGAGGACGTTAAGAGGGATGCTGCGGATCCGTTGGCGGATGAAAGGTTTGATGAATACTTTAAGCTGGAGGAGGAAGAACCCGGAAAGAAGAAAGGGTTTATTATAGGCGCAGTGGTTGCGGCGGCTGCCATATGTCTTATCTGTTTCTGCTGCAGCAATACATTTAAGAGAACCTTCTACAAGCCTGCCGATTACTATAGGTATGTTGAGAAGAAGAATGCAAAGGAAACGATAAAGCTCGCAACGGACTGGTATGATGCAGGTAATCTCCTGATTCCGGGCAACGGAAGCGTTGGTTATGAGGATAAGCTGGCACTCAGGATGTCCGGGGATATCTTAAGTGAAGCGGCAGAAGCGCTTGACGTTTACGGGGTTTCCGGTCAGGAACAGGACCTTTCGTGGCTTCAGGATATAAGCATATCCGGGCAGGCAACCATGTATGGTGATCTGGGAAGCCGCAATACGGCAATAGCTATAGGATCAGATACGGTTCTTACAATAAACACAGTGGCTGACAAGGCTGCAGACAGGATGTATTTAAGGATTCCCGAGCTTTCATCTTCATATGTAGGCTTTGATGCAACAAAGATAGATGAACTCTCGGAAATGATCGAAAGGTATACGGATTCATCCGTATCCGTAAGCACCGGAATGTATGACTACATGTCAATGAGCAAGGCTCTTCCGGAGGCATACAGAATAAATAAGCTGCTTAACAAGTATTCGGATATATGCTTTGACAATATGAATAATGTTACCCGGTCGGGTAAACAGAAGCTTGAGATCGGTGGAGTGGCACAGAAATGCTATTGTCTTACCGTAACGTTTGATTATAAGGATATGAAGAGCCTTGGAAGACAGCTTCGCGAAGAGCTGACTGAGGACAAAGATGTTAAGGACTCTTATATAAAGCTTATGGAGGCCGATGGGAAGAACGGAGAGGAAAGCTGGAACGATCTTGCCGACGGGCTGTATGTTCTGGAGGATATATTAGGCAGTACCGCAGGAACGGAGATGAAGGTATATGTTGATACATGCGGTAATGTAATTGCCAGGGAGATAATGCCGGCCGAAACAGATATAACAGTGCGTTACGGACATACTGTAAACGGTCGTAATTTTGGAGCTCAGCTTGTTGTTAATGCTGATGGTGATGATATTGTTGCGCTTCGCGGAAACGGCAAGAAGGCAGGACAGAGTTATGCCGGTGATTTCAAGCTGGCAATATCCGGAGCCGATCCGATCGGTATCACACTTGATTCTTTTGACTACAAAGCGTTTACAAAGCAGAAGGTAGAAACAGGTGTGTCTGTCAGTGTAAAAGAGATTGCGGATGCGCTTGATATACGGAATCCGGCTGTTGATTTCCTGAATGACTATAAAGCAGTAATCTCGGTAAGTACTCCGTCTTCGGGTTCATATGTCACGAATATCAGACTGAGCGACGGAATGAGCGATCCCGTGGTTATGGATTATTCATACAGGAAAACGGGTGGTTCACGAATTACCGTTCCCGAAGATGCGCTGATGATAGAGGGACTTTCGGATATTAAGGTATATATAAAGGATGCTGATTTCTCGAAAGTCAGAAATAACCTTGAAAATGCAGGAGTTCCCTCATCCATTACCGGATATATAAGCTATATAGAGAAGGCAGCGGATTACCTTGATTATATAGACCTTTTCCTGTAAACAGGCCGGCAGCATACGGCTGTGTGTAAGATAAGCAGATTTAATGATAATGAGGAAAATCATATATGAAGATCGAACTTAAACATATTTCCAAGAATTATAACAGGAGGAATGTGCTTAAGGACGTGTCTGTGACAGCGGAGAGTGGATCCTGCATAGGTGTATTGGGTGGTAACGGGTGCGGGAAATCCACTCTTCTTGCCATAATGGCAGGAATAAGGAAGGCATCCTCCGGAAGCTTTCTATGTGACGGCAGGGATGTGCTTACAGACAGAGCCTTAAGATCATCGGTGATAGGATATGTTCCGCAGGGAACGCCGCTTATCGAGGAGCTGAGCGCAAGAGATAATCTTCTTATCTTTTATAAGAAGAAGGAGCTTGAGCGGGAGCTTGAGAGAGGAACGCTTAAGCTGCTGGGAGTGGATGAGTATATTGATGTACCGGTAAGGAAAATGTCGGGCGGCATGAAGAAAAGACTGTCCATAGGATGCGCTGTGGCCAATCATCCCAAAATTCTGCTGCTGGACGAGCCTTCGGCTGCGCTTGACCTTATATGCAAACAGAGCATAAACGGTTATCTGCGCGCATATAAAAGGAACGGAGGAACCGTTTTCCTTGCCACTCATGATGAGGAAGAACTTAAATTATGTGATAAATGGTACATTTTAAAGAACGGGATCGCATCAGAATATAATTATGACGGAAACGTTGAAAGACTGATCGCGAGGTTTTGACCGGTTGGAAACCGTCCTGTGATACAGACCGGGGTAAGAAAAAGTGAGAAAATTCTTTGTTTATTTAAGACTCCAGCTTAAGAGGGCACTTCAGGCATTGCCGGTGGTTATAGCTACAGCACTGGTGATCCTTTGCTGTGTGCTTCTTCTTTTTATACTTGTAAGAAGAGCCGACGATTCGCGTGATGAAAATGAACCGCTTAAGATTGGGGTTGTCGGAGATATAGATGATAAGTATTTTTCGGTGGGACTGTCTGCAATGAAGCATCTGGACTCGTCGAGATTTGCGGTGGAGCTGCTCGAACTGACAGAGGATGAGGCCGTACGTCTGGTGAATGAAGGAGAAATATCAGGATATGCGGTAATCCCGGAGGGATTTGTTGCATCGGTTATGACCGGTGAGAACAAGCAGATCACCCTCGTGACTACCAATGCTTCAGAAGATATCATGACAGGACTTGTTAAGGAATTTATGGAAGAAATATCGGGTTATCTGTGCGAAACCCAGAATTCAATATACGGGTTGCAGCAGTATCTTATCGATATAGGAAGACAGGATCTTATTAACAGCTCAATAAATGACATCAATGTGTTTTATGTAAACCTAGTAATGAAAAGAGACGTTCTGTTTGAGCCTGTTAAGATCGTTAACGGAGGTAATGCAGTCTCGTCGAATGCGGGTTATATCTGCGGCCTTATGATCTTCCTTGTTATGATGTTCGGGATAGCATACTCTCCTGTCTATACCAGAAGGGATACCTCTCTTAATTCGGTGCTTCGTCTTAAAAGCGTCGGGATACCTCTTCAGATACTGGCCGAATACCTTTCGTATCTGTGTATGATGCTTTTCTGTCTTATGCCGCTTATAGCTGCGACTGTTTACGGTATTTACAGAGCCGGTGTGGATGTACCGGAATGGAGGATGGGTTTCTTTGCAGATTACAGGTATTTTATTCTGGGTTTCATACCTGTTATAGCAATGTTTGCGGCTGCCCAGTATATGCTGTTCTTAGCAGCCGATAATTATATTGCAGGCATCAGCCTCCAGTTTATGTTTGCGATCGTGCTTGCGTATCTTGGGGGGTGTCTGTATCCTCTGTCATTCTTTCCTGAGATCATAAGAAAGACTGCACATTTTCAACCTGCAGGCCTGGCCTACGGATATCTTGCAGATATCCTTCTTGTAAATGATACGGGGAGGAATCTGTCAATGATGCTCATATATACGGCGGCATTTCTTGCCGTTTCAGCTCTGGTGCTTAACAGGAGGGTGCAGAATGAGAAATAATTATGCGGTTCTGTTCATACTGTTAAATAAGAGGCTGTTTAAGAAGCCAAGCTTTGTGATCATACTGTGCATGATCCCTCTGGTCGTGTTCGGACTTAAGCTTATATCCAAACAGGAAAGCGGGATTGTAAGGATAGCTCTGGTAGATCAGGCTAAAGACAGTACGGATGCTGCTTCCGGAGCCCGGGATATAATAGACCACCTGATGGATAACGACTCGGTGTTTTTGTATTCTGAGTGTGTAAGTGAAGAAGAGGCTCTTAAGCTGCTTGAGATAGACAGCATCGATGCGATCTGGGTATTTCCGAAGGATTATGATGAAAGAGTGGCCGCCTTCACGCAGGGGCTTATCACAGAGCAGGCTCCGTCAGATGCAGAGAAAAAAGGGAACGGAAAAGACCGTAAAAATATCGCCGGAAAGGGTGATAATGCGGTGACCGTAATAGAGCGCGAGGATAATGTCCTGCTTCAGCTTGCCAGGATGGAGCTGTTTGGATCGATGTATTCGGATCTGTCATATTCGCTGTTTAAGAATTTTATTGACTTGCGGATAACAGGCGGGAAAAATCCGGATAGTACTGCCTTCAGAAGGTACTATGATAATGAAAGGAATTCCGGTTCACTGTTTAAATACAGAGACTATGACGGGACGCAGGTACAGGCTCAGGGGAACGGGTATCTGTTTACCCCGGTAAGGGGCATGCTTCTTCTGCTGCTTTTACTTGGAGGTCTCGCGGCAGCCATGTATTACAGGGACGATCTTGATAAAGAAATATTTATCTGGATGCCTGTAGGGAACAGGTGGATATTTGAACATATTTATCTTATGACAGCTCTTTTAGACAGCGGAATTGTGGTTTTTGTGACTTTTATGATAACGGGGCTTGGTGGAAATATAATAAGGGAGCTTGCTCTTATGGTACTGTATCTCTTATCGGCCTGCTGCTTCTGCAGCATCATAAGAAAGATAACTCCGGGGCTTAAGAGCCTTGCGACTCTGATACCGATATTGCTGCTTGCGATGCTTGTTATATGTCCTGTGTTCATTTATATAAGACAGCTCAAGGTGCTGCAGCTTATATGCCCTCCGTTTTACTATCTGATGGCTGAAAATAACCCGCGTTATCTGTTATATTTTGCGCTCTATACAGCGGTAATCATAGTAGTTGATGTCTTGACTGATCTAGGTAGCAGATGTAGTGGTTGAAAAATTTCATTTCTTCAATTATATTTAATTTAAGGGAAAGAATGGTACGTCGAGGGGGATGACCGAAACGGTCAATGACGAACCGGACAGATCTTAAAGCATATCTTATTGTAAAAGGTATATCCGCATCAGACGGAGCACCGGGGAGTGACATAGTAAGGGGAATTGAGGGAATGATCTATCAGACATTAAACGGTACGTGGTTAATTAATGAGAAGGGTTCGGAGGCTTACATTGAGGGAAAGGTTCCGGGCTCTGTTTTATCTGCACTGCTCGTACAACACAGACTTCAGGATCCGTTCTTTGGACTGAATGAGTATCCGACAAGGGAAATGTTTTACAGCGATTTCTATTTTACGCGGGAATTCGAGGTAATGCCGGAGCTTATGTCCCAGGAGCGGATATATTTATGCTGTAAAGGCATAGATACTCTTGCCAAAATATATATAAATGACATGCCTATAGGCCGTACCGAGAATATGCACCGTACCTATTATTTTAATATAACGGGATACCTTCGTCCGGTAGGTAACAGGATAACCATAGAGATAGATTCTCCTCTTGAATATATAGAAAATATTCATCACGGTCTCAATAAGGAAGTTAACTATGTTCCCGCGGGATGCATGGAAGGTAACCAGTATCTTCGCAAGTCGCACAGCATGTTTGGCTGGAAACATGCGGCACAGCTTCCGGACTGCGGGATTTGGAGGAGTATCGATCTTGTAGGCTACAGTTATATAAAGCTTGATGAGGCTGAGATAATCCAGCACCATGACAAGAAGAACGTTACCCTTGAGATAAACGTGTCCGCAGAGGTGTTCAGGAATGATCCGTTTATCATTCAGGCAGAACTCATATCTCCGGAGGGACGTATATCTGCTATTACGGAGACCATGATAGGCGGACAGTGTTCCATGAATATGGATATAGAGAGCCCGAGGCTGTGGTGGCCTAACGGATTCGGCGAGCATCCGCTGTATACGGTAAGCATTTATGCGCTTGATATGAACGGCAATCAGTGGGACAGTAAGACCTACAGGATCGGGCTTCGTACCATAACGGTAAGCCGTGAACCCGACAGATACGGTTCGGAATTCTGTTTCAAAGTAAACGGGATCAAGATATTTGCCATGGGAGCGGATTATGTTCCGGAGGACTCAATATATTCCTTTATTACAAAGGAAAAGATCGATTATCTGCTTAAGAGCTGTGTGAAGAGTAATTTTAACACATTAAGAGTCTGGGGAGGAGGCTATTATCCGTCTGACACTTTCTACGATCTGTGCGATGAATACGGGATCATTGTATGGCAGGATCTTATGTTCGCAGATAATATATATGAACTGAATGAGGATTTCAGGAAAAACATTGAGGCGGAGATCACAGACAATATCAAGCGCCTGAGAAGCCATGCCTGTCTCGGTCTTATCTGCGGAAACAGCGGAATAGAGAAGGATTGGGCTGCAGATGAGGTGTTTGCCGGGCATTCAGGTACCCTTACAGATGATTACAGAAAAATATTTGAAGATATGATTCCGGCTATCATGGAGCATTATGCACCATCAGTCTTCTATTGGCCATCCACACCGTCAAGCGGAGGAAATTTTGTAAAGCCATTGGATGAAGCGCATGGAGATTCACATTTCTTCGGAGTGTGGGGTGACGGAGAACCGGTGAGAGCGTATTACGATCATGAAATGAGATTTTGCTCGGCTTTCGGATTCCTGTCATATCCTTCTATAAAGACGGTTAAATCATTCACAAGAGAAACGGACCGGAATATTTTTTCAGAGGTTATGGAAAGCCATGTCAAGGATCAGGGGGCAGGCGGGCGTATGCTTAAGTATATGTCAGAGGAATTCCTGTATCCCAAGGACTTTGAAAGCCTGTTGTATATTACACAGATAATGCAGGGCCTGGCAGTCAAAAAGGCCGTCGAGCATATGAGAAGAAACAGAGGCAGATGCATGGGTGCGCTTTTCTGGCAGCTTAATGACAGCTGGCCTGTTGCATCCTGCTCGAGTATTGATTACTACGGAAGGTTTAAGGCGCTACAGTATATGGCCAAGGGCTTCTATGCTTCGGTAGCCGGCTCCATATACAGGGAGGGCAGTGTTGCATCGGTTTATGTTCAGAATGAAACCAGGGATATTGAGGTAAGGCGGGTGAGAGTGAGCCTGCAGACCTTCGAGTTCAGGCTTCTGCATGAGGTTGAATATGAAGTGGAGATCAAGCCTTTTGAAGCTGTGAAGGTGTGTGAGATAAATTATACTCCGTATATAGAGGGACTTGAAAACCGTGTGTTCATGGAGGCTAATTTCATTGACGAGGAAGGAAACGTGGTTTCCACCGAGACAGAGGTGTTCGTGCCTTACAAGAGACTGGCGCTCGACCTTTCATCCATTTCCTACTCGGTCATCGAGCTGGTGGATGAGTATGTGATAAGAATGATGTCGGGCGGTTTTGCGGCCTTTGTGGAGCTGGATCTTAAACAGGCAGACGCGATCTTTTCGGATAATTTCTTCCATCTTACATCAAAGAGGGAAAAGGCGATAAGGCTTAAGAAGGCTGATATAAGGTATCTTCAGTACGGCTCTCCGCAGATACAGAACGGTTATGAGCTGGAGCAGCAGCTGGTGATAAGGAGCCTGAAGGATACATATTAACAGGAGGACGATAAGTAATATGGATCTGTTCTCATATATGAGTGAACAGAATAAGGAAAAGGATTCACCTCTTGCGGCCAGGCTTCGTCCGACGACGCTTGATGAAGTGGTGGGACAGCAGCATATCATAGGAAAGGATAAGCTTCTGTACCGGGCGATCAAGGCGGATAAGCTCAGCTCCATTATATTCTACGGACCGCCGGGAACCGGGAAGACCACACTTGCAAAGGTTATTGCCAACACCACAAGTGCGGAGTTCACACAGCTTAACGCAACTGTGGCAGGCAAGAAGGATATGGAGGAGGTTACGGCAAGGGCTAAGGATACCCTTGGTATGTACAATAAGAAGACAATCCTCTTTATTGATGAGATACACCGCTTTAACAAGGGGCAGCAGGATTATCTGCTCCCATTTGTTGAGGACGGTACGGTGATACTTATAGGAGCCACTACCGAGAATCCTTATTTCGAGGTTAACGGGGCTCTTATTTCCCGTTCCATCATTTTTGAATTAAAGCCGCTGTCCATTGATGATATAAAGGAGCTGATCAGACGGGCCGTATATGATGAGGCTAAAGGTATGGGAAGCTATGATGCGGTCATTGACGAGGATGCGCAGAGCTTTCTTGCGGATATGGCCGACGGCGACGCGCGTACGGCTCTTAACGCTGTTGAGCTTGGCATACTGACGACAGAACGCAGTGAGGATAAGAAGATACATATCACCCTTGAGGTGGCGCAGGAATGTATTCAGAAGAGGGTGGTAAAATATGACAAAACGGGTGATAACCATTATGATACCATCTCCGCTTTCATAAAATCAATGAGGGGCTCGGATCCGGATGCGGCGGTATTCTATCTTGCAAGGATGTTAAATGCCGGAGAGAGCGTGACCTTTATTGCCAGAAGGATGATGATCTGCGCTTCCGAGGATGTGGGAAATGCGGATCCACAGGCTCTTTTGGTTGCAACGGCGGCAGCGCAGGCTGTTGAGCGGGTCGGAATGCCGGAGGCCCAGATAATACTGTCGCAGGCTGTATCATATATTGCGACAGCTCCAAAGAGCAATGCCAGTGTCGTGGCGATAGAGGAAGCTATGAGAGCGGTTCAGGAGACTCCGAACGTGACCATTCCGGTTCATCTTCAGGATGCGCATTACAAGGGAGCTTATAAGCTGGGACACGGAGAAGGCTATCTGTACGCCCACGATTATCCGAATAATTATGTGAAACAGCAGTACCTGCCATATGAACTGGACGGAAAGGAATTCTACAGACCCTCCGGAAACGGGTATGAGGTAAAGATCAGAGAGCACATGAAAAAGCTCAGATCACAGTAAACACTCCATAAGATATGCGTACACATCCTGATTCTTCTTCTGCCAGTTGGTGCATATCGCTGAAGCCACTTCCTCGTTGGGAAGTGCGATCTTTATGCTGAGAACATCGGTGTTTCTTTCCTTTGCATTGAGCTCGGCTATGTATTCACCAAAGGTATTTTTATAATAATCTGCAGAAATGGATACTTCATTTCTTAACTGTACATCATTTTCCTTAAGATAGGTATCTATCTCTTCTCTTATCGATTCACTTATATCATTCTTAAGAAGCTCAAAGGTTTCCCGGCCCTTGGGAGTTATAAGGAGATGCGAAGCATTCCTGGCCGATTTCGTTTCCACAAGCCCGTTGTCGACAAGCTCGGACATTACTTCCTGAAGCGTGAAAAAATCTGTGTATTCCTTTTCGAGAATATAATTAAAAAGCTGTATCCTTGTAAGAGAGTAATCCACCTTTGAAAGCATATAAAGGATTATCAGCTT
>JAEEGL011923386.1_pt1 | contig 18792 bp, 20 predicted proteins | sample 9134231 | NCBI WGS metagenome assembly JAEEGL01 (sample SAMN16246548, study PRJNA631951) | gut metagenome | biome: gut microbiome; feature: rumen; material: fiber-attached | host: Bos | place: Iran: Karaj | collected 2018-10 | reverse complement strand
TAATTGAGGTGGGCATGGGTCATTCGGAATTATGGTATAATATTAGGCACCGCTATGGCGGAAAAGAGACTAGAAAACAGCAAGGTGAGGTATTCGGCTGCATACCCCACGGGGCGAGAGCGTATCGCGAAAGGACTTCTTTACCATGGGGTCTGACCCCATTGTATTCTCATGAATTGAATGTTGTTAGGGTTATTGAGCAACGACAAAAGGTGCGGCGTCATAATTTTGCAGAAGATTCAGCAATGGAAAAACTATCTGAGTCAGTGACCGGCTTTAAGTTTACTGCAAGTACACAGAATATGTCAGCTTTTTCGTATACTAAATTGAAAAGCCTTTTCAAGGATGCACGAAATATGCATAACATGTTATATGGTAGCAACTGCTACGGGGTCAAATTTCTTGATTTATTGTACGAAAATTTTGCATAGAATAGCACGGATGTTTTAGAACGCAAAGAGTGTCCTGATTTAATGGCATTTCACCATGTCCCCCAATCGTCGAATCCTACTGAACATTGTTGCCACATACGGGCGGAGTTTGTATGCGCTCGTTTGCGGACTGTTTATTAGCCGGTGGGTAGTGGCCGCGTTGGTGAAGAGTGAGTTTGGATTGTATGGCGTGGTTGGCGGGATGGCGGTGATTGTGTTGTTGACTTATACAATGCGGCAGGGGCGGAACTAAAACGGAGTATAGGCGTCTAGTATGACAGATTGCGAAAAATGACATCGTTAGCAAGAATCTTATAGTCAAAATGGGGTAATGCGAATGAAGAAAAATCAAGAGAGTAGTTATCGTGGTAATAAAAGCGTGAATAATCCTAAAGGGAGTGCAGCAAGTTTTGTCTTCACGAGCAGGGGGACAGGCGGTGTGTCTGATGAACTTAGTGGCACACTTATGGCGCAGTCGCGTATGCATGTGATTACTTCAGCGCGCCCTCAGCAGAAAAGTGTGGCGCGAGATCCGAGAAATGATTGACATTGCCGAATCGTAGAAATTGCCTGTGTACATTGCCGGCGTTGGGGAAGAGTGAGTTTGGAGTGTGTGGCGGGGTTGGTGGAATGATGGTGATTGAGTTGTTGGCTGGTACGATGAGGCTGGATCGCGACAGAATTGCCGCGGTGGTGGGAGTGCGGCGGACATCCCAGAAATGGTATAATATGCAGTATATAAACATGAGTGGAAAGCTGCCCATGGGAATCGCGGGAAATGCGCCGCGGGTGAGGTGTTCGGCTGCATACCCCACGGGGCGAGAGCGTATCGCGAAAGGACTTCTTTACCATGGGGTCTTGTATCCTGAGGCGTTGGTAAAAGAAACTTGTGAACTACTCCACTCCTCCACTTCGCAACAGGCTGTAGGCGGTGGTGGGGAAGGGTGAGGGTGGATTGTATGGCGTGGTTGGTGGTATGGGGGTGATTGCGTTGTTGGCTTATGTAATATGGAAAGAGATGCAAAGTTGTGCAACATGCTCGGCGGAAAATATGGTATAATATACGGAACATGAGCGGAGAAATGCACATGTGGAGGCGGATGGACGCCAAGATGAGGTATTCGGCTGCATACCCCACGGGGCGCGAGCGTATCTTGAATGTACTTCTTTACCATGGGGTCTGACCCCATTGTATTCGGCTGCATACCCCACGGGGCGGGAGCATGCTATGATTTTTTTGTCGGCAAGATATGTAAACAGTAAACATAGTTTAGTGGAATATGATTGATGTTGCGAAATTTGTTGGAACGCTGAGAGCGGTAGGAATTGACTTCTTCATTGGGGTGCCGGATTCGTTGTTGAAGAGTTTCTGCGCGTATGTAACCGATACGTGTGGTGACAACCACGTGATTGCCGCAAACGAGGGCGGGGCGGTAGGACTGGCGTCTGGGCATTATCTGGCGATGGGGAAGCCGGCGCTTGTGTATATGCAGAACTCTGGACAGGGCAATGCGGTGAATCCGCTTTGTAGCCTTGCCGATCCGGATGTGTATTCGATTCCGATGGTGCTCCTTGTCGGCTGGCGCGGCGAACCAGGCGTAAAGGACGAGCCGCAGCATATGAAGCAAGGGAAGGTGACGGTCTCGCTTTTCGAGACGCTTGGCATCCCGACCGAGATCCTGCCGGACGATGACGAGTCCGCAGCAGATGTGACGCGAAAGATGGTCGAGAAAGCCAAAACAGAGTCGCGCCCCGTTGCACTCATCGTCCGGAAGGGTCTGTTTGCGGAATACAAGCTCAAGAACAAGAAGCCAGACATTGCGGCACTGCCGCGTGAACAGGCGATAGAAGAGATATTGAAGTCGCTACCAGAAGATGCGGTTGTCGTCTCGACCACCGGCATGATATCCCGTGAAGTCTACGAGACGCGCGAACGCCTTGGACAAGACCATTCACGTGACTTTTTGACGGTTGGCTCGATGGGCCACGCAATCATGATCGCGCTCGGAATCGCCAAGGCTCAGCCAAATCGCCGCGTATTCTGCCTTGATGGTGACGGCGCAAGTATCATGCAGATGGGCAACATGGCGATTGCCGCGCAGAGCGGCTGCTCGAACCTCACGCACGTCGTACTCAATAACGCGGCGCATGATTCCGTCGGCGGACAGCCGACTGTCGGCGGAGATATCGGCCTCTCCGCACTCGCGGCATCCTGCGGATACGATGTGATATCAGCCGCAACCAATTTACATGATCTACATATTCAACGCGGCTCAATTAAACCAAGATTCATGGAAATCAAGGTCGCCAAAGGCGCACGCAAGGACCTCGGCCGCCCGAAGGAGCCACCGCAAGTCAACAAGGCGCTTTTTATGGAGACTTTAAAGGCCCAGTGAAAACAAATATAGAGAAAATGTGGTAACTGTTGAAAACCGAAAGGATGAAAAGATGACGATCAAGCGTAATGTACTGTTGAATCCTGGTCCAGCAACGACCACGGACACCGTCAAATTGGCACAGGTCGTGCCGGACATTTGCCCGCGCGAACAGGAGTTTCTCGATATAATGAAAGACCTTCGCCGTGATTTGGTTAAGGTCGTCCATGGTGACGAGCGGTACACGAGCGTTCTCTTCTGCGGATCGGGAACGTTGAATATGGACGTCTGCCTCAATTCGCTTCTCCCGGCAGACAAGAAGATTCTCGTTGCCAACAACGGTGCGTATTCCAGCAGGGCGGTTGAGGTGTGCCAGTATTATGGCATGCCGCACATCGATCTCAGCTTGCCGATTGAGACACCTGTCGATCCTTCTCTGATTGATAAGGCTCTTGCCGAGAACCCCGATGTCGCTCTAGTGTACACAACCCATCACGAAACCGGTTCGGGCGTGCTTAATCCAATTCGCGAAATAGGTGCCGTAGCCCACAAACATGGTTGTACCTTCATTGTGGATACAACATCGACATACGCGATGCGCCCCATCAACATAATCGATGACAATGTGGACTTCTTGATGGCAAGCGCACAGAAGGGCTTGCAGTCAATGACAGGGATGTCCTTTGTGGTCGGTCGCGAGGACAAGATCAAGGAATCGGCTGGATTCCCGAAGAGATCCTACTACTGCAACCTCTTTCGGCAATATGATTTCTTCGAGAAGACCGGCGAGATGCATTTCACGCCGCCTGTTCAGACCATATACGCGACAAGGCAGGCGATGAAGGAATATTTTGCAGAGGGCGAGACTGCAAAGTGGGCTCGTCATACCCGCGTGTTTGAAGCACTTCACAAAGGACTTGCAGAGATCGGACTCCGCAGCCTCATCAAGCGTGAATATCAAGCCGGTCTCGTGATATCCGTCTGCTATCCTGATGATCCGAACTGGTCCTTTGAGAAGATACACGATTATTGCCGTGACCGTGGTTTTACCATTTATGCTGGCAAGGTCGGTTCGGTGAAGACCTTCAGGCTATGTGCACTTGGTGCAATTGATGCGTGCGATATTGAGGACTTCATGAAGGTTTTGAAAGACGCAATCACGACATACGGCATTAAGGTGAAATACAATTCATAACAATGCCTTCTGACAAGACCAGATTTAAGCGTGACCTTTCGCCGATGAGCGTTTGGGCACTTGCGTTTGGCTGCATCGTAGGGTGGGGCGCGTTCATGATGCCTGGAACGACGTTCCTTCCAACCGCAGGAACGCTAGGTACGACCGTCGCCATGGTGATTGGGGCGTTGATCATGGTGGTCATTGCCTTCAGCTATAGCTACATGGTGTCAATTCATCCCAAGGCCGGAGGCGAGGTTAACTTTGCGCGAGAGTGCTTTGGCGACAAACATGCGTGCTTCTGCGGCTGGTTTCTGGCGTTGGCCTATCTGGCGAATGTCCCGATGAACTGCACGGCGTTGGGCTTGATGACGCGCAAGTTGTTTTTCGGTGTGTTTCAGTTTGGTAAATTGTACCAAGTGGCGGGATATGACATCTGGTTTGGGGAGGTGCTGCTTTCCATTGCGGTACTGGTGTTTGTTTCCTGGCTCTCAATTCGCGGCATTAAGAAATCCGGATTGGTGCAGTCGATCATGGCGATTTCGCTTGCGACGGCATTTCTGGTGATTACCATTTCTGCACTCTTCAGCCCGATTACGCACTGGTCAAACCTCGTTCCGCTGTGGGGACCTTCTGTTGACAGCACGAACATGTTCTCCAAGCACGCCATGAGCGGAATCCTGGCGATCGTGGCGGTAGCACCGTGGGCGTACGTAGGATTTGAGACGATTCCGCAGGCGGCCGAGGAGTTCAATTTCTCGATCAGCAAGGTGAATCTGATTATGATTGTGGCAATCGCCTTTGGATGCGTGGTGTATTCCTGTAACAACCTCGTTACCGCAGCGGCGTCGCCAGAATGGACGGAATTCATCAAACAACACGATTGGGCTGTGGGTGCGGCGGTAGAGGCGCTGATGGGTAAGGCGGGACTGGTGGTGCTCGGGATAGCCGTGGCAAGCGCAATCTTGACCGGTATACTTGGATTTCTTACGGCGACAAGTCGTCTGCTCTATTCGATGGCACGTGATGGGTATATCCCTGCAACGTTCTCGAAGCTGCATCCCGTACATGGCACGCCTGCAAATGCAATCCTCTTCTGCTTAGTCTTCTCGGTAGTTGGTCCTTGGTTCGGGCGCACGGCGCTTGGATGGTTTGTGGATATGGCTGCGATCGGCGGGGCGATTGGTTTTGGATATGCGACGTGGAGTTGCTTTGTGACAATCCGTCGGAGACGTTTACAGGGTATTGAGTCGCGCCCTATGACGGCGTTGCGCTGCCTTGCTGTATTGGGGACTATCCTGTCCATTGGTTTTGTCGCACTACTACTCATTCCGGGAATGCCGGGTTGCCTGAACAAGCAGGCATACCTTATGCTGGGCATCTGGTCTCTTGTCGGGATTGTTTTCTTTGCATTACACGGTAAAAGGTCATGAGGATATGGCAGAACAAAAACTAGTAGTTGGTAGAGAAAATGCAGTAGAGGCTCTGATTGAGTTTTCTGCGGGCAAGACTCATGTGTGTCTTGTGACTGATGGCGCGGCATATGGGCTTTGCGGTGCGGAAAAGTTCTTTGACGAGTTCTTTGCCGCGCATCCGGTTGTGACGATAACGCATCTTGTCGTACCTAATGCCAATCCCAAAGTGGAAACGGTACAGGCGCTGCTGAATGAAATCAAAGGCGCGGCGGCAGATGCTTTCATCGCCGTTGGCGGAGGAACGACAATTGATACCGCAAAGCTCCTGAATCTTGCGGTGGTGTCAGGGATGCCGGTAAAGGAGCTTTTGACGCAGAAGATCGCGCCAGACAAGTTGCTGCCTTGTATGGCATTCCCGACAACTGCTGGCACAGGAGCAGAAGCGACGCGCTTTGCCGTTTGCTACGATGGCGAGGTGAAATACTCAATCGACTTTGAGGTCGTCCGTCCATCGGATGTCGCGCTTGTTCCGGAGTTTACTGCGACACTCCCAGCATATCAGAAATTGTCTACGAACTTCGACGCCTATGCCCAGGCGGTGGAATCGCTTTGGGCTAAGGGAGCGACGGAAGAATCGAAGGAGTATGCCAATCGTGCCCTTGCGCTGATGAAAGAGGACAACTGGCCGGAGGCGAGCTATTGGGCCGGGAGGGCGATTGACATCTCGCGTACGACCGCCGCGCACGCATTCTCGTACTATCTTACTGCGCACTATGGCATTCCCCACGGCCATGCGGTGTACATGGTCTTCGAGTACATCTGTCGCAACAACGGGCATCCAGAGTACATTAAGCAAGTCCCCGGCTTGAAGTCGCTCCGAGAACTCGCGGATGAGAAGGGCGTTGCATGGGAGAACTTGATCAATGATTTATTCAATCATGTTAATTTGAAGCGATTGGGGAATAATCCTATAGAAGTGAAGAAGAGTTCTTTTTTGTGAATGGCCGTGTAGAGGTGGAGAGGGGGAGAGAAGAAGAGATGGAGAAAGATGGTATTGAAAAGTTGGTTGAGGATGTTCGACAAATTGCATACGGGGTTCATGTCTACCTTGGCAATGGTTATCTGGAAAAGGTTTATGAGAACTGCCTGAGACATAGATTGGAGAAAGCCGGTTACAAGGTCGAGGCTCAGAAGCGACTTGAGGTCAAGGATGAAGATGGATATTTGATAGGAGAATATTTTGCCGATTTGGTGGTGAATGGTGAGTTGATCGTGGAACTAAAGGCGGTAAGCGCTCTTGTGGGCGAACATTACGCACAAGTGCTCAATTATCTCAAGATAACAGGATTCAAGAAGGCCATTCTAATAAACTTTGGATCCTACCGATTCGAAACACGCACAGTTGTTCCAAACTTCTCCCCATCTCCACCTCTACACGGCTAAAAAGGCTCAACACGGTTAAAAGGAAATCAATGAACAAAAGAGTATATGTCGCGATGTCTGCGGACATCATTCACCCCGGTCACCTGAACATCATCAAGGAGGCGGCCAAACTAGGCGATGTCACTGTTGGCGTCCTCACCGACGCGGCGATAGCGAGCTACAAGCGCCTGCCCTATATGAACTACGAGCAGCGGGCGGCAGTCGTCCGTGCGCTCAAAGGGGTGACCGAAGTAATCCCGCAGGAGCAGCTCGACTACATACCGAACCTTCTCAAACTCAAGCCAGACTATGTCGTCCACGGAACCGACTGGCGGGAGGGAGTGCAGGCGAAGACGCGCCAACGCGTTATTGATACCCTCGCGACCTGGGGCGGCGAACTCGTCGAGCCGGAATACACAGAAGGTATTTCATCCACTCAGCTCAACAAGGCGATCCGCGAAGTCGGCACCACACCTGACATCCGCCGCCGCCGCTTGCGCCGGCTCCTGAACGCAAAGCCGATTGTCCGCGTGATGGAAGCGCATAGTGGTCTTTCTGGTCTCATCGTCGAGAATACGAGCGCGATGGTGCCGAAGGATCCTGCCGACCCGAATGGCGCGAAGGTGAAGCACGAATTTGACGCGATGTGGCTTTCGTCTCTCACGGACTCCACGCTGAAGGGCAAGCCCGACAATGAATCTGTGGACATCACCTCGCGCCTTCGGACGGTGAACGACATCCTTGAAGTGACCACAAAGCCGATTATCTACGACGGCGATTCTGGCGGCCTTCCCGAGCATTTCGTGTTCCTCGTCCGTTCGCTTGAACGACTTGGCGTTTCGGCGGTCATCATCGAGGACAAGATTGGGCTTAAGCAGAATTCTCTGTTCGAGACAGGCAATGTCCAAAAGCAAGCGCCCATCGAAGATCAGTGCCACAAGATAAAGGTCGGCAAACAGGCGCAGATCACGGATGACTTCATGATCATCGCTCGTTGTGAATCGCTCATCACAGGTGCAGGCGAAGATGATGCAATCAACCGCTGTCGAGCATACGTCGAAGCTGGCGCAGACGGAATCATGATTCACTCCAAGGCAAAGACGCCAGACGAGATCGTATCCTTCGTAAAGCGCTTCCGCGCCGAGGTGTCTGCGGACAAGCCGATTGTTGTTGTGCCTTCGACCTACGCGCAAGTCACGGAATCAGAACTTGCGGCAATTGGAGTCAACATCGTTATCTACGCCAATCAGCTTCTCCGCGCGGCCTACCCCGCAATGAAGGCATGTGCCGAGCGAATCCTCTCCTGCGAACGCGCCCAGGAAGCCAGCGTCGAGTTCTGCATGCCGATCAAGGAAATCATCTCGCTGATTTAAAACTTCTGCAAAAGACGAAATTAAGGGTGCCTGTAGAAAATGACCCCAAAACGGAGGATATTTCTAAATATTATCGCGACATATGGGAGAAGTCTATATGCGCTGGTTTTGGGGTTGTTTACGGCCAGATGGGCCTTGCAAGCGTTAGGGCGTACTGATTACGGACTGATGGGGCTGGTGGGAGGATTATCAGGAATTGTATCTTTTCTCAATACTTTGATGGCTTCGGCTGTCGGGCGATTCTATGCTGTGAATATAGGCGCAGCAAATAAAGCGTGTAATTCCGAGGATGGATTGGAAGAATGCAGAAGATGGTTCAATACGGCAGTTGCGATACATACAGCATTGCCGTTGGTGTTGATATTAGTGGGGTATCCATGTGGAATTTGGGCGGTTGAAAACTTTCTGACGATTCCCGCTGATAGGGTTGATGACTGCATATGGGTTTGGCGGTGGACTTGCATTTCTTGTTTTGTTGCGATGGTTAATGTTCCTTTTCAGGCAATGTATACAGCAAAACAAGAAATTGCAGAGTTGACCATTTATGGGTTTGTAACGGCGACTATGAATGCTTTGTTCCTTTATTACATGATTTCGAATCCAGATGTGTGGCTGGTTAAGTTTGTTGCCTGGACTTGCTTGCTTACAATTACACCGCAAGTTATCATCGGAATCCGTGCAGTGATTAAATATCCTGAATGTAGATTTCGCATGAACTACATGGTTTGTGTATACAGGATTCGAGAAATATGCAAATATGCGTATGCGCGGTTTGTTGCCAATTTAGCAACCACAATGTCAACACAGGCCAAGGCTATTCTTGTCAATAAGTATATGGGGCCAGACTACAATGCTTCAATGACAGTAGGGACTTCATTGTCAAATCATTCGATGACACTTTCAACGGCGCTTTCAGGCGCAATGTGGCCTGCTATCGCAAACAAAGCGGGCGAGGGCGATGCTGAAGCAGTAAAAGCATTAAGTTTTGTTGTTTGTCGCATAGGGGCGGTGCTGGTTCTTGTGTTTGGGTTGCCATTGTTCTTGGAAATCAACGAGGTGCTTAGGCTGTGGCTCAAAAATCCACCCCCGTTTGCCGGAGAGGTATGTTGTGCAATTATTATTTCGGTGGTTCTGCAAAAAATGACAGACGGGTACTGGATGGCGATTCTGGGTTTTGGCGAAGGCGTTGTTTATTACAGTCATCGTTCTTGTTTCGGAGGTTTTATTTTGATAGGTTTATCATGGTTGCTGTTTGCACTGGGGTGGGGCATGTGGAGCATCGTCATAGGAATAGTGTCCATGGGCCTGATGCTTGTTTTTGTGCGGCTGTACACGGGACGAATACTTGTCAATTTTTCGCCATCGTATTGGTCGAAATCTGTTTTTTTGCCGATTTTCTTGACATCAGCGGCAACATGTCTGATAGGAATGCTTCCTAGGGCATGTATGAGCGCTTCATTGATGCGAGTAATTGTGACAGCAGCAATTTGTGAAGCCGTATTTATCCCTCTTGTTTGGTTTACTGTGCTTAATGAAGCAGAAAGAGTTTTTATGACTAGAAAGTGCCATGATTTCTGGAAGAAGATACAGTGTGTAAACAAATAGAGATGACGCAAGAATAGGTGGCGAAAATGGATGATAAGGTGGACAGGGAAAGTTTTCTGTTGCCTGAAACGCGATGCGGACATCATGTGTCAGCAGAGACCAAGTTGTGTTGGAAGGCAATGTTGGACATGGTGGAAGAGCTGGACAGAATATGCAGGAAGCATCATATAAAGTATTTTCTTATAGCAGGGTCTCTTCTTGGTGCGATTCGCCATAAAGGATTCATTCCATGGGATGACGATGTGGACATCGCGCTGTTTCGAGATGATTACAACAAATTGGAGCAGATTCTCCCGGCGGAATTGCCGTCAAATATGTTCATGCAGACTACTTTGACCGATCCAGGATATGAGACGGCTCACATGAAGATACGAATGTCGGGGACGGCTGCAATCTTGAAAGGGGCCATTCAATTTCATCGTCGTTATAATATGGGGATATTCATTGATATTTTTGCGCTTGATGGTGTCCCTACTACGAAGTATGGTAGATGGATTCTTACAAAAATTGGAGGGAGATGGAGAGATTTTGTATCATATCGTAATGCACATATAAGATTTCCGCAGTTAAGGGGGAGATTTAAGAAGTTTTTGTATTCTGTGATTTGGGTTTTGTTTGGAACAAGGCTAATTTATCGAATTCGAGAATGGTGTTTTGCAAGGATTAAAACGTGCATAGATGGTGATTGTGTTCAGACACCATGCGAATGGGGTTATAATCAGAAATATCGTTATCCTGTTGAACTATTGCAGAACACCGTTGATGTGCCATTTGAGTATCTGACGCTAAAAGTGCCTGAAAAGTATGACGAAGTATTGACGCAAACATACGGCAATTGGCATGAGATTGTAAAGGGCGGAAGTGCGCATACGATGGTCGACATGAGTCTCTCGCGAAGTTATAAAGAGATACTTGTGAACAAGTATGGATATTCAGAGAACGAACTGGCGGGCATACCTTAAAAGGGATAAAGAAGAACATGAAACTTAAAACTGATTTCCCCGATGAATTTTTTAGGGAAGAGGAACGCTCAATAGTGATATCCGAGGATAAGAAGCGCCTTTGGGCGGTGCAATTGGACTTGCTTATAGAGTTCGACCGTGTATGCCAGGAAAATGGAATAAAGTATAGTCTGGATGCGGGTACATTGTTGGGTGCGATTCGGCATAAGGGATTTATACCATGGGATGATGATGTCGATGTTGTGATGCTTAGGGAAGAGTATGAGAAATTGAACATAATAGCGTCTGAAAAATTCTGTGAACCATATTTCTGGCAGACGTTTTCATCCGATGCGGATCATGGTCGTGGGTTTGGCCGACTGCGGAACTCATCCACTACGTATATCATTCATTCAGAAATGAATGGATCTAAATCTTATTTCTCGCATAATCAAGGCGTATTTATAGATGTATTTATCGCTGATAGTGTTCCTGATGACGAGGCAGAAAGAGTAGTTTTTATGGATGAAATGGCTTCAATTCAAGAACGTATATGGCAGATAAGAATGCAGAAGGCGGTTAAGTGGTCTTTAAAGACATTCCTTCTACCATGGAAACTGTACAGGAAATTGAAATTCCTATTCTATTATAAGGTCTTGCATATTGATGTTGTCAACATTGTACGAAGAAAATTGGATGCGATGGCGCAGAAATATAGAGCCAGAGGACAAAAGTGGGTTTCAAGGATAACATTTATGGCAGATCGGCGGAATCGGCTTTCTGCCTGTGTGCCACGTTATACCATTGAAGAGTTGATTGAGGTTGAGTTTGAGGGGTATAGGTTCTTGGCGACAAAGCATTGGAATGAGTATTTGACCATCTTCTATGGGAATTGGCACAGGCATGTAATAGCACATGACCCGTCAGGCGGTGCGTTTATAGATCTGGATAACAGTTATACAAAATATATCCAATAGACTTCATCTTAAAAGGTAGGAGTTATGATTAACTTTACAGTAGGGCCGGTTCAGAGTTGTGAGGAAGTCCACGCCATTGGAGCGATGGATGTTCCATATTTTCGTACGGCAGAGTTCTCGGAAGTGATGCTTGAAAATGAGCGGCTGATGCTTAAATTCGTTAACGCGCCGGAAGGTTCTAGAGTTGTGTTTGTCACAGGATCTGGGACGGCATCTATGGAAGCGTCGGTGATGAATACTCTTGCGCCGAATGAACGGGCACTTGTCGTGAATGGCGGCAGTTTCGGTGCGCGATTCAGTAAGATTTGTGATATTCATAATGTGCCACATGACGATATCAGACTGCCCGTCGGACGCCAGCTGCGACAGGCTGATATTGATTCGGTTGCAGAAGGGAATCGTTACACGGCTTTCATAGTCAACAAGCATGAGACGAGCACTGGCGTTCACTATGATATGCGACTTATCAGCGAGTATTGTAAGGGGCATAATCTACTTCTGATAGTCGATAACATCAGTTCGTTTTTGTGCGATGAGTTCAACATGGCAGAGCTTGGCGCGGATGTGATAATCACAGGATCTCAAAAGGCACTGGCGTGTCCACCTGGGGTGAGCATAATCGTTCTTTCTCCGCGAGCGCTGGAACGTGTCGCAAAGAATGATCCAAAGTGCATGTATTTCGATTTGAAGGATGCTCTCAATAATCAGGAACGGGGGCAGACACCATTCACCCCGGCTGTCCAAATTCTTTTGCAGATTAATGCGAGATTAAAGAGTATCGATGCTGCTGGTGGTGTAGCCGTAGAGGTGGCAAAGGCAAAGAAAATGGCGGCATATTTCAGGAGCAGAATAGAAGGACTGCCGCTTGAAATAGTGAGCGAAAGTCTAAGCAACGCAGTTACGCCACTTCACCCGACGAATGGTATGTCGGCATACGACATCTTTTTGAAGCTCAAGGATGAATATGGCATTTGGGTGTGCCCAAACGGCGGTGATATGAAAGATAGGATTTTCCGAGTTGGACATATGGGTTGTCTTGACGAGTCAGACTATGACAAGCTCATTTCTGCGCTTAAGGAGGTAATGCTATGATCGGTAAGAAGACCGTAGTCTATACGAGTGGTACGTTTGACATGCTGCATATCAATCATTTGCGGTTGATTGAGTATGCGCGTGGGCTTGGTGACATCTTGATTGTTGGCGTAAATACCGATGAACTTGTAGCATCTTACAAATCAACGCCGATGATTCCGTTTGAGGATCGCATTGCGCTGATGCGGGCGATCAAGGGCCCGGACTTGGTGATCCCTCAGCACTCCCTTGATCACCGTGATAAGGTCAAGAAACTCAAGTTTGATGTGTTCGTCGTCGGCGATGATTGGGTTGGTAAGTACGATTACCTCGAAGAACAGGGCGTTACGGTTGTCTATACGCCATACGGCAAGGGAACTTCTTCTACTTCGCTTAAAAAGACAATCCATGACCGTTTTGAGAAGATGAAGAAAAAGACGGACAATCATCTACCAATGGATGCAGTAGAGAAAGCCCGGAACAGGAAGTGATAATCGCCTACCTGAAATAAGGATGACGTACGTGACACGAATTCTCAGACAGATTAAGAGACGAGTGACTAGATCGTGGATCTATCAAGTCTTTCTTAGTAAGATATGGGAACTTATGCATGTATATGAGTTTCCTGTTTGCGCTTGGCGGTATAGGCGCTTGATGCGACAGGCCAAGCGCAAGCCCAAGTCAGAGAAGATAAGGGTCTTGTTTATCGTTAGCGAGATTGCCAAATGGAAGGAACAGCAATTGTATGAGGAAATGGAACGGTCTGGTGTTTTTGAGCCAATTGTTGGAATCTCCGCATGGAATAAGCTACTTGAACATTTGTGCAGCAATGAAGAGTTGGAGAAAGTTCATTCTCGCGCGGAGCGGTTCTTTGATCGTTTGGGGGACCGTCATGTAAGAACTGTGATTGTTAAAAACGGGAAGCGTGTCTTTTTGGATTTGGCGAACTTCCATCCAGACATTGTCTTTTATACAGAACAATGGGGGCTATGTCCTAGACAAAAACCCTATGATGTTTCAAAGTATGCTTTGACGTGCTTTCTCCCATATTACGTTCCAGATTTCGGCTTCCCCCAATTTGATTGCTATCAATTGGTCGAGCGGTTGTCATGGACGTATTTCTGCCTTGGGGAATCATGGGTGGATCGATATCGAGAAAGCTTGCGGTTCAAACTGCATTTAGATAATTTCCAAATAACAGGACACCCTGCACTTGATTATTTAGTCCAAAATCGCGCTCGGCCGCCCAAAGAGAACTATGTTATATATGCGCCACATTTTTCTTTTATGCCCGAAAGTAAAGATACTTCATACGTGATTGGTACATTTGCCTGGAGCGGGATGGCGATTCTTGAGTATGCGGAGAAGCATCCTGAAGTCAATTGGGTGTTTAAGCCTCACCCCATTTTGCGGAGCAAAATGGTGGAGTATGGGTTTATGACAGAGGCGGAGGCCGACTCCTATTATAGTAAGTGGAGTGCGATTGCGAAAGTCAGCACGGATGGAGACTATCAGGAGTTGTTCATTCAATCTCGTGCGCTGATTACAGACAGTGGATCATTCCTTCCTGAATATGGTGCAACTGGGCGACCGGTGATTCGGTTGATAAGCAAGTATGATGGAACTTTCCCGCCGACGGCTGCGAAAAAAGCATACGACTCGTATTATCAGGCGCATGATGTTGGCGAATTGCAAAGCATACTTAAGCTTGTTGTTGAGGATAGACTTGACCCCAAGTCCGAAATACGGCTTGAAGCAGTAAAGGCGGCAGGTTTGCTCGAGGCGAATGCTTCACGTAGGATAACAGACTACTTGAAAAAAGTATTTGACCGGTAGTATCAGTTGAGTTGTTCAAATGCGTGATAAGCGGATAGATTTCATCAAAGGCATGTTGATGCTCTGTGTCATCTACGGGCATACAATCAACGCGCTTCTTGGCGGGACTTCTCATTCTCCGATTTGGCTACATGTCTTTGTCCGTACATTTGATATGCCTTTCTTTATGATTCTATTAGGGCATTTCCTAAAGAGAAGCCTTGAGAAACGAAACGCAATGGATGTTGCGCTTAACAGACTTTCTATGATTGTCGTTCCCATTGCCATCTGGACATTGTTGCGCGGGCATATCAATATTTTCACAATGTATTATTTCCTCTGGGCTGTAATGGTGTCAGGATTAATTTGCATCATTATCCGTAAAGTCAGTTCGTTGCTTCCGAGCCAGTGCGTAAAGATAGTGGAGTTCATTTTATATGCAATCGTGACGGTTCTCCTATATGTGGTGCAGGTCCCGTGGAATATGTTTTATTTGTTCCCTTTCTTTGTGTTTGGAAATTACATTCATGATGCTGAATTCAAATTGACGCGATGGAAGGCAGGGGCTTTACTCTTTGTCGTTGCATTGTGCTTTTGGCAGACTGCCTACACGCCGTGGCGAATGGGCGCGTTTGCCTGGAAGGACGATTCTTGGGCCATTGCAATTTATGTCTACCGTTTAGCTCTGGGGATTGTTGGAGTATATGTCATGTCGGGGGTCTTCGATTTGATTCGAGAACACTTAACAGGGATGTCATATATCGTCCGAACAATTACGGAATGCGGCAGCGAGACTCTGGCATTATATATTCTTCAATCAATTGTCATAGAACGATTATTGGGGAGGGCGTGCGAAATTGCTTACAAGCACTATCCAGTTGTGTTGTCGTGCAGTATCGTAAATCTAATTGGATATGTCATTGCGCCGATGCTGTCATTTATCTCCATTGTCGGGCTTTTATATGTTATTAGGTACATGAAGCGAACATTCTTATTGAAGTATGCCTTTGGATTCAAGATCAGATAAGTGAGGGGCAATGAATCGTATCGCCGTTTTGATGACTTGCTACAATCGGGTAGATACCACTTTGGAATGCCTGCGGCGGCTGTTCGCGCAAGAAGTCCCTGAAGGGTATACTTTTGATGTATGGCTTGTGGATGACGCCTCGCCGGACAAGACTGGAGAAAAAGTCAAGGCGGCATATCCTCAAGTAAATGTCATTCAAGGAACGGGCAAGCTTTTCTGGTGCAAAGGCATGCGTCTTGCTTGGGACAAGGCCGCTGAGGCGTGCGACTATGATTTTTATCTGTGGCTCAATGACGACACGATGTTATATGACGGAGCATTGGGCACGGTTATAAAAGATTGGGAGTACGCCATAACGTGTAAGGATGGTGTTATTTGTGGGCAGTTCACGGATGGACCCGACAGTAATGACATTTGCTACGGACTAAATTTGACAATTAATAGTCCCAATATTGTCCCCAATGGAAAATGGCCTATAGAAGGGCGTGGCTATATATGTGGCAATCTCTTGCTTGTACCTAAATCAACTTTCCGTAAAGTAGGTCCAATATGTAAGTATTATCATCATGGCTATGGCGATTACGATTATGGGATCCAAGTCCAGAAAAATGGTTTTGTAACGTATGCGAGTTCGAGGGTGTTAGGTTGGTGTCGGGCTCATCATGGGGCTTATCAGGACCTGAAAAACATGCCGCTCGTTAAGCGGTTGGCTTTATTAGTTACGCCTAATGGTTACCATTTAGGGGATGCAACTTTGTACAGATATAGGAGCCATGGCGTATTGCGAGCAATTGTCTCATTTTTTCACATACTTTTCAAAGTAGTATTCGCACTATGATAAATTGGAAGCAATTATTTGTTAAATGGTTAGCCATTGTTGCATATTGGCTAGGGGTGGATGCGTTATTTTATTTCTTAAATCGCAGAGCAAAGCGGATTCTCACGTTCCATAACGTCTTACCAGATGATTTGTTTGACCCTAGAGGAAACGGGGTCTCGAACAAAGAGAGCGATTTTCGCAAAATAGTAGACGAGGTTGGACGCAAGTTCCGCTATTCAGTGGATGTATCAGACGCACGGTCGGCTACGATTACATTTGATGACGGATTTTTAAATCAATATGAAGTGGCGGGTAATGTGCTGAAAGAGCGGGGGATATCGGCCATTATATTTACAGCAGGGGATGTGGTCGGTTGTAAGGCTGAAAATACTTTGGTAGTAGACTTGTTGCTTCATTGGTGCGGATATGCACCGATCGAAGCTATAGGAAAAGCATTCCCGATAGGAGATGGGATTTCGCGAGATATATATTGGGTGCGGGAATTGTGGCCGGAGTTCTGCAAAGATGTCGAGGGGCATGGCCGCAACCTGTTAAAACGGCTGAACGCAATTTATCCAATTGATGAGGTGCTTGCGCGATTGACTGATGAATACAAACGACTTAGATTGAGCGGTATTAGTAAGGTGCAGTTGGACGAGTTGCGTGCGCGAGGGTGGATTATTGGGTGGCACACTAAAACGCATTTCCCTCTTTCTGCTCTAGCTGATGAAGATATACGAGACGAGCTTGATTCGCCTCCAGAATATCGAAACCAAGTCCTATCATATCCCTACGGAGAAGTGCGATCGGTGGACGAACGGGCTCTTATAATAGCTGAAGAATTAGGGTATCCATGCGCCGTATCCAATTTGCCTATGTTGAACAAGTTGATCGGTAAATTCTTTATCCCTCGCATGGCATTGCCGGCGGACAAATACCGATTGCATTTCCGCTTGAGTGGGGTAGAGTGTTTCATAAAAACACACAAATTGTTGCCAGTTGTATGATAAAAGTTATAAGAGATGTTGATGGTTTTGAATTGTTGCAGCCAATATGGGACGCATTGGCTAGCAAAAATTCAAGGGCATTGGTTTTCCAGACGTTTGATTGGAATTATTCGGTTTGGAAACGACTAGAAACGAATAAAGAATTGTTTATTCTTGATGTGACACGTGATGGGCATCAAGACGAGCATGTGATTTTCCCTTTTTGCAAAGATAGTAAGGGCATGATTGCCTTTATCGGTTCAAGTGTATCGGATGTTCTTGATGCGATTTATCCTGACCATGAGAACGATTGGCATATGTTATATGCGGAAGTCGCTAGATATATTGAAGATAATTCTGAGATTAAGGGCATTAGGCTTTCCAAAATCCATGGGGAATGCGAGATTGCTAGATACTTTCCGGTGTATATGAAGGACATCTCGCTAGCCCGTATGGATGCGCATTCCACGGTTTTCTGGAAGAAATCCGACGAACCAACGCAAGTGATGTATAATCTCAATTCCAAGGAGCGCTCTTATGTGAGATCAATGTTGAGATATTCGGAACACGAAATCATTACCGCATCAAAGAAATCTGGAGATAAATTTCCGCGTAATAAAGTTTTAACACTTAGAACATGGATGATTGAAAATGGTTGGAGGGATAAAAGATCATTGCCAATGACATATTTTGATTTAATGGAAGATATGTATAACCTAGGGCTTTGCGAGGTATCGTTGGCATTAAACAAGGAAAATGGCGATTGTAATCTAACAGCATTTAGATTGCCGTATCACCAAAGAACCGTTTTTTGGCTGGTAATGTATAATGTCGCAAAGTTGGTTACTATTTGCGATGCGAAATATATTTCCAGTAAGTTAAAATGGTCGGATATGTATTTTGATTGGGGCACAGGGGTGTACTCGTATAAACTAGGGACATTTAGGCCTAATGTTCATAACCTTTATAGTCTTGAGTCAAGACCGCTGACAATAAAAAACTGGTTATTGGACATGAAAAGTTTGGCGCGCAAATATATAAGGGCTTGGGCAATTAGTATTGGGCTGAAAAAAGATCGGTTCCATCCCGTAACGTGCAAACGCGAATCCAATGCGAGATAGTTCAGTAGAAGTTCATCGTGTGATGCTTATGCTGGGGATATGCCTCCTGCATTCGATTTCGCAGGCGGGACATAATGTGCCATGGGTTGCAAATATGTTGGAATGGTGTGTTCCAGGCTTCGTCTTTATATCTGGGTGGTATGGGATTAAATTCTCAATAGCCAAGGTTCTGAAGTTGTATGGTATAAGCTTTTATTGCGCAACTATATATGTAGTGTTTGATGCCGTTGTGTCGGGGG
>JAEEGL017425191.1_pt1 | contig 18793 bp, 19 predicted proteins | sample 9134231 | NCBI WGS metagenome assembly JAEEGL01 (sample SAMN16246548, study PRJNA631951) | gut metagenome | biome: gut microbiome; feature: rumen; material: fiber-attached | host: Bos | place: Iran: Karaj | collected 2018-10 | reverse complement strand
CCCACGGGAACATAGAATTTATCAGTAATCCTATCAAGATCCTTTATTATTTCATAATCCAGATGATCATAATGATCATGAGAGTAAAAAACAGCATCTATGTGAGGAAGTGTTTTCACTGAAACGGGGCATTTACTGAATCTGTCAGGTCCTACCCAGGTAAATGGACTGGATTTCTTAGAAAACATAGGATCTATCAGTATATTCAGCCCATGCATATGAAGGAGAAATGACGAGTGTCCAAACCAGGTATAATAGACATTATCATCATCCTTTGCTGAAAAATCAGGGGTCATGACAGGCAACTCATCCTTCGGAGAAGTTCCTTTCGTAGAGTATTTATTATTTAAGCCGGAGCCATTGGTCATCAGTGTCAAGTTGTCCAAAAATCATCCGCAGAATTATTGACTACAAGGCATTGTGAACTTATAATAATAGATAACTTCAGTAACCAAGCTATTACAATTTATGAAAGGACAATATTAACAAAAGATGAATATAAAAAATATAAGAAAGGCTAATCCTGGAATTATTATTGGGTATTTGATAACAATTATAATGATATTTACGATGACTGCATGTGGAAAATACGGACAAAAATCAACGGATATTACTTCAGGAAGTTCCGGCACAGAACCCGCAGCAGTAAAAACAGAAAATGCTTCAGCCAAAGACACTGATACTTCAGAATCGAATTCAACAAAAAGTATCCCGGAAGAATTTGTGGGTTCTTGGAGTTGCGAGGATTATGCTTCCGATAAAGAAACCAACACAGGTTTTTATGCCATGTATATAAAGAAAAACGGAAAGTTCAGTATATATGATCAGGAAGCAGGGAATCCGGGCATATCCGGTAAGATGAAAAATGATACCGGAAGTTCGGTGGATTGTGAATTTGATATGGGCGATTTTGATGTTCCTTACTGTTGGGAATTAGACTCTCCCAATGACACATTAATGTATGAAATAGAGGGCGACACATTAAAATTAGGTCATAATGATGTATGGATGATTTTTCACAAAGACAAGGATTAAGCCGGAGGTGACTATGGCGATATGTGACGTATGCTTTAGAAAATGTGATATTACCGAGGGAAAGACCGGATTTTGCAGGGTTAGGAGCGCTCGTGACGGAGAGGTGATTCAGGTAAATTACGGGAAGGTGACGGGACTTGCACTTGACCCCATAGAAAAGAAGCCATTAAGTCGTTTTCACCCGGGAAGTCTGATACTTTCGCTGGGAAGCTACGGATGTAATTTGAGATGCCCTTTTTGCCAGAATAGTGATATATCATGGTCTGAGCGAGCTTATGAGTACGAAGAAAAGTGTGATTTCATAAACCCTGAAAGGCTTGTCGATATGGCCTTAGCTCTCAGAACACAAGGAAATATTGGTATTGCATATACCTACAACGAACCGCTTATAGGATATGAATATGTAAGAGATGCTGCCAAGATAGCTCATGAAAAAGGTTTGGTAAATGTGCTGGTTTCGAATGGTACTGCGAGTATTAAGGTGCTTGAAGAAATTGCGCCCTACATAGATGCCATGAATATCGATTTAAAGGGCTTTACGGAAGATTATTACAATGAGTGCCTTGGCGGTGATTTTTCTATGGTAAAAGCATTTATAAAAAGAGCTGCACAGGTTACACATCTTGAGCTTACAACTTTAATAGTTCCCGGGAAAAATGATACCGAAGAAGAAATGATGCAAATAAGCGAATTTATAGCAAATCTTGAGGATGAAAATGGTGAAAAAATCGGTAAAAGCATACCGCTTCACATAAGTCGATTTTTTCCAAGATTCAACATGACAGACAGAGAAGCAACTGATGTAGAACTAATTTACCGTCTTGCTGAAGTAGCAAGGAAGAGGCTTGACTATGTTTACTGTGGAAATGTGTAGAAATTGATTAAAGGTTATTTACTGTGGAAATGTGTAGAAGTTGATTAAAGGTTATTTACTGTGGAGAAGTTCAGAAGGTGAAAATCTTATTATATCCATGATAGATACGTGTAGAAGTGTATATGTGAAGAAGTGTATAAGTCAAAAATCATAGAAAGGATAATTTCATGAAAGGAAGGATAGAAGCTGCTTTTATGGTGCCGCATCCACCCATGATTGTACCGGACATTGGAAAAGGCAGTGAAAAGCAGGTAGAAAAAACTATAGAATCTTATCAAATCGTAGCGAAGCAGATTGCGGAGATTAAGCCAGATACCATTATTATATCGAGTCCGCATACTGTTATGTATGCAGATTACTTTCACATATCTCCGGGAAAGATGGCGGAAGGCTCATTTGCAAGCTTCAGAGCACCTAACGTTTGCTTCAAAGCAGAGTACGATACTGAACTTGTGCAAAGGATAGAAGAGCTTTCAGTGAGTGAGGGTGTCAGCGCCGGTACATTCGGAGAGAAAGATAAAAAGCTAGATCACGGCACCATGGTTCCGTTATATTTCATAAATAAAGTTTATACTGATTATCGATTAATAAGAGTAGGGCTTTCAGGCCTTGACTTAACCGAGCATTATCGGCTTGGAATGCTGATTAGGCAGGCAGTAGAAGATACGGGACGAAGAGCGGTTTACGTGGCAAGCGGAGATTTATCTCATAAATTACAGACTTACGGGCCTTACGGATTTTCGCCTGAAGGGCCGGTTTATGATGAACGAATTATGGATATTTGCGGTCTTGGAGCCTTTGGAGAGCTTTTTGATTTTGATGAAGAGTTTCTGGAAAAAGCAGCTGAGTGCGGTCACAGGTCATTTGTAATGATGGCGGGAGCACTGGATGGTCTAAGTGTCGAGAGTACTGCACTTTCTCATGAAGATGTAACAGGCGTGGGTTACGGTATTTGCAGCTTTATGGTGAATAATAGTGAGGATAATAATAAAAATCAACAGACCGACAACAAACTATTAACCAAAAACAAACAATCAGTTAACAATAATCAACAGACAGATAACAACAGACATTTTCTGGATATCTATTTGCAACAAAAGGCAAACAGATTAAAACAGCGGAAGGGCTCTGCTGATTGCTATGTTCGTTTGGCAGTGAACACGATAGAAAGTTATATAACAAATAATAAGAAACCTTCAGCGAAAGAATTGTTAAGCGGTTTCAGTGAGACGGAAGTGAATGAACTTATATTGACAAGAGCCGGTGCATTTGTTTCCATACATGAGCACGGAAGACTTCGTGGTTGTATCGGAACCATAGCACCCGTTCGGGAGAGTATAGCAGAAGAAATCATAAGCAATGCTATATCTGCATCAACAAAAGACCCTAGATTTGAACCTATAGAAGAATCGGAATTACCTTATCTTGATGTCAGTGTAGATATACTTGGGGAGCCGAAGGTTATAGAATCTAAGGACGAACTGGATGTTAAGCGATATGGCGTTATAGTTAGTTGTGGCTCAAAGAGAGGACTTCTCCTTCCGGATTTAGATGGAGTTGATACCGTGGAAGATCAGATTTCCATCGCTATGAAGAAGGGCGGCATCAGACATTGGGAGGATTATACTCTTGAAAGATTTGAAGTTGTAAGACATGAGATGTAAGAAAGGATATAAACATAAGTGATTTTAGAAAAAATAACTTTGGCGTGGAGGTACAAATGAAAAGAAAAAAGAGTTTTAGACTTCTAAGACGTTTATTTAAAACAGTTGGTGCGGACAAAGTAATATATGGATATTTGTTATTTTTTGTTTTAGTAGCATTTATTCTGAGATTGGTAGATCCGGGTATAGATAATATATTTAGGGGGATGTGGTACTGCTTTACTGCGGCTTCAACCATAGGATTTGGTGATATAGTGGTTCAAACCGTTATAGGACGTATACTAACCATAATTCTATCCATATATTCTGTTGCGGTTATCGGAATATTTACAGCGGTAGTTACCAGTTTTTACATGGAATTTGTAAGAAATAAGGCCAGTGACAATGTGCATGAATTTTTGGATGAATTGGAACGCCTTCCGGAACTAAGTAAAGAGGAACTTGAAGAACTTTCGGAAAGAATAAAGAAGTTTAGATCCTGATAATTATTTTTTTGGAATATATTATGTTAGCTGGCAGAGCGTAATAACTTTCAGAAAGCTTATGTCTTCACCTTTTTCAAACCTTATTATCGTACTTAGCGATACCATTGACTTTTCGGCTAGCTCCACCTGTGTCACAGGATAATTTATTCCTGAAGGCTACGTTTCATCTACTCATAATCCTTCCACCAATACTTGGTTTCGGTTACCCCATCATGCTTTATACATATAGTCTGCCCGATCTCCGGTGTTATCAGGTTCGAAGTGTCCTCGTGTTTATCTTCATAATCTCGAGTGAATCTTTCGGCTGAATCATCCCAGGCATGGCTTGAAAGAACAAATGCGCCCCAGTGAACAGGGGTTGTATAAGTGGAGCCAAGGGTATCCGAAGCATCTACAGCTTCCTCCGGGAACATGTGGACACCCGACCAACTTGGGCTGTATTGACCGCACTCCATAATTGAAAAGTCAAAGTCTCCGTACTTATCATGGATTTTTTCGAATCTTTCATCCATACCACCGTCACCTGAGTAGTATATTTTCCAGTTTTCATTCATTAGAGCAATCGATGCCCAGAGTGTTTCGTTAGAGTCAATCATATTTCTTCCGGAAAAATGTTGCGTTGGAGTGCACGCAATCTTTATTCCTTTATAGTCAAACTCCTCCCACCATGTCATATTTTGAATCTTTTTCTTATCAACACCCCAGCGTATGAGGTGTTTGTCGATGCCCACGGGAACATAGAATTTATCAGTAATCCTATCAAGATCCTTTATTATTTCATAATCCAGATGATCATAATGATCATGAGAGTAAAAAACAGCATCTATGTGAGGAAGTGTTTTCACTGAAACGGGACATTTACTAAATCTATCAGGTCCTACCCATGTAAATGGACTGGATTTCTTAGAAAACATAGGATCTATCAGTATATTCAGCCCATGCATATGAAGGAGAAATGATGAGTGTCCAAACCATGTATAATAGACATTATCATCATCCTTTGCTGAAAAATCAGGGGTCATGACAGGCAACTCATCTTTAGGAGAAGTTCCTTTCGTAGAGTATTTATTATTTGAGCCGGAGCCATTGGTCATCAGTTTAAAATCATCTCCGTTTGTAAACTTCTCATCCTTGTAGTAATCACTGCTTACACGAGAGGCAAACTTCTTTCTGTCTTCATTTGTCACCTGCCCGCCAAAAGAAGGGTAAGTCTTTAAAAAAATAATTGCAAATATAAAAAGACCTACTAGAATTCCGAGAATTATCAGTAGCACTTTCTTCCACCTCCGTTTTTTAGCTTTAGGATGATTATTATTATTCTCCATTTGTACCCCCCCATGACGATGCTTTTTGAGCTATTTCTATCACAAAAAAATATAATTAATTCAATCTTTGTTCCATCTGTATTTATCTTTTTAACTACGTTTAGATGAAATCATTATAACTTAAAAGTGTAGACAATTGCAATTAAGAGATTTAAAAAGATTCGTGTTAAAAGATTAGAATATTTTTAATCACAGGCAAGCTGTATGTCAAATTATACTGAATTAGAGTAAGCATTGGTGCGAAGAAAATATAGTAGGAGCAAAATAAAAAAATTAGTAGAGCGATAGAGAGGTATTATTATAATAATAAACAAAGAGAACACAATTGAAAACATAAAGTATTACATTAAAAGAATATCTATCTTCTTTTCAGAACTTAATTAGGTAGGAGGTGGGCTTTATGACTAATCCCGAGGTGGATAAGTTATTGGCCCAAGATTCATATCGCGAAAAAATTGCTGAGGGAATTGCAAAGGGAATCGATAAGTATTATAAGAGATATTTTTAAATTTGTCGGATATATGGTTGGATATAATCCATCTTCTACGCCGTAGAGAAGTCCGGAGCTAAGATAAATTATAATTAATATGAAACTGTAAAATTCAAAAAAATCAGGGCATGCCATACATACCCTGATTTTTTTATTATCAATTGCCTATAATGACTTTTTTTGATATCTAGATCCATACAATCCTAAAATCGAAAATTTATTTTAAACTTGTACCAATTTCTATCTTCACCATGCTCGAATCCACTACATTTACATATACGGAATCTCCGGCGCCCAGACCATTTAGTGAGATTTCTTTTCCAATCCAGCTGTCCGTATTTTGGTACAGGTAAGAGTCAATGTTTGTTTTATTGGAGTCCCACACATGTAGTCTGGCATTCTCTGCGTAACCATCAGCAACACTAACCTTTATGTAGGCATTCTTCCCAAAGGTTGCTGATGAAGGAATATCGAATCTTACAAAGTTTTGAGATTCACTGAAGGCTGTAAGTCCGGTTGTAAGCTTGGATATATAGTTTGCAGTTCCACCTCTTGTCCATGATCCTTCCCATATGTAGCATGAGCCATCACCGTCAATAGTAGTAAAATCCTCGCTTGCAACGAAGTCACCGCTACCTGAAGGAGGCGCTACGTAATCACTCAGGTTATCGAACTTTTTACGCATACTGCTTATGATAGTTGGGATATAATTCATCCTCTTACTTAAGTAATTCATGTTTGCATCATGATTTTCCGCACCGATTGTATAATCAAATAAAAATCTGTTTTTGCATTGCTCAAAGAGTGCGCTGTACATGGTTTTGTAGGCATCAGCCTTTGCTTTTACTGCAGTATACTCATAGTAAATATTTCCCATATCAGAAATCCTTGAGTAGAGCGCTTCTCTGAAGGATTCATTAGCTATAAGATTTGTAAATATCACCTTCAAAACATTATTTGAATCTCTGTCATAAAGTGATGATGAATTATCGTTCCTGTACGATGTACCACTCTTTGACCAGGTAGGCTCTGTGGTAAGATCTAAGTCATTGAGACAGAATCGCCACTTGCCGTCTCCGTATTCACTATCAGCAGTAATATCCGTTGTTTTCCAGATTTCCCAGTTCTTACCCGGCCAGTCCCAACCGTTTCCAAGGTAAAGCTGCAGTGCAAAATAGTCTAAGACTGACTGTTCACTCATATAAGTATCCATAAATGTTTTATATACTTCTTCATCAGCCATATTATGGTTTTTCAGATAATCAAGTGTAGGAGCTAGATAATAGTCTTCCTTCTCGCCCTTAGGAAGATTACCCTCATCCAGTTTGTAATCATATTCTTCATATCCCGGCTCATCCGTAGCCTTATATGCAACTATGGAATCTTTATTTACATCGTGGATATCGCCAAGGAAGCTGTCACTTAGGTCATCCTGAAGTACATAATAACCCCAGTATTCTCCGTCTATGTAAACCACACATGGACGGCCGTGGATATTATCAACCTCTAAATCATTGGCAAAGCTCTGAAGAAAGATATCCTTATATTTATAATTTTGGAAATCATTTCCGCCATTTCTTAAAACAAGAGTCTTAAATTTGGTAAGAAGGGAATCATCATCCTTGTAAACATTATCAAAGAAAGGATACTTAAAGTTTTTCTTGATATATGATTCACCGTAGGCCTCACCGTAATCTGCTCTCGCATAGAGACGAAAGCTCTTTTGTATGCTTTGTCTGGAGTAGTTTCCTTGAATTCTTATACCACAATCCTGGGCAAGCTTCAATTCAGTTTCGTTTCCGTTGGTTTCGAAGTAATCTATGTGACATGGGCGTTCCCATGCCTTTCCCTTTTGTTTAAAGTTAGCAGTTATATCATGCTCAACATTTATATTTGAAAGAGAATCGTTGTGGTTCTTCAAGTATTCATTGAGAGAGTTTTTATAATAGATACCCCTCATGTAGATACCGTAATCTTCATCAAAAAGATCATCAGGATCGCATGAAATCGAGATAACTGCAAGTCCATTCGAGTACTGACCTGCGCTTGTCGCTGCATTTTTAATGTGATTTGCAATCGGTCCCACGAAGTAAGTATTTGTAACCACATCAGAAGTCTCCCCGTCCTGATTGCAGGAAACCGCCTTTATTATGCTACACTTATCGATTGTTTCATAAGGTGCACTGTAATTACTGTTGATAGTTTTGCCTGAGATACTTGTGGACATCATCTCAAAAAGATTCGGGTCGATAGCTGAAAGCATATTTGCGTCAACAGACCTATCTTTTACTTGAATTGCAGTTGTGTATGTAATCCTTGTTGGGCTGGTTCTAGGGTCGCTTCCATCAGTTGTATAGTAGATAGTCTCGCCGGCCTTACTTTCAAGCTCTAAGTCAAATGCACTATCGTATACACCACTTATCTGGGAAAATGTAACGTCTCCCACGAGATTAGTATTCGTAACCGGTGCAGGCGTAGGCTCTTTAGTTGGAATTACTGCACTTGTAGGTGTTGTATCCGTTGTAGAGGTGGGATCTGAAGTGGGTTCACCTGTTACTCCCGGTGTAATATCGGGAGTTGCAGTGCCGTCCGGTGCTTGTGTCGGTGTAGTAGTCGGAGCTATTGTATTTGTGGGATTAGGAGTAGCGGAACTAACTGCAGGGGTTGTACTTGTCTTAGCTGTAGGTGCCGGAGATGCAGATTGAGTTGAAGCTGTATCGCTTGCCTTAGTTACACTAATCTTACAGAACAGCTTTTTAGAGCCGATAACTGCACAAATTTTAGCATTACCCACTTTTTTGGCAACTACCTTTACACTGGTATTTTTCTTTTTTTTAAGCTTTATATATTTTTTTCCTTTGGTTATCTTCCATTTGGTTTTCGCACCGGCTGAAAGGTTTTTAATTTTAATTTTCTTACTTTCACCAGCAGTGATATTTAATTTTTTAGGGATAGAAGCGCTCTTTGCAGCACTGCCTTCAGCAGGTGTAACCCCCGTAATAAGGGTAGCACAGAGTAAAGTGCATACTACTTTTTTGGTTGATTTTTTCATAGTTTCCTCCATTTATTATTTTTGACGGTCTAGCGTGTAATCTAAAAATCAAGTAAAAACTAATTTTAATTTTATCACATTTAACAGATAAATACACTAAAAAAGAAGAGCAGCACTACACAAAAAAATCTTGATTCTTATGTTTAAAGAAGCTAAAATAATAACATATAAATCGGATGTAAAATCTAGTTTTTGAAATCAATATAAGAGAATAACAACAGAAGAAGGGGGAAAAGTCTATGAAAAAGAAACTATTTATAACAACTTTGATGACAACAGCACTCATTTTCTCACTTTTTGGGGTACATACTTCGGTATATACAAGTGCAGAAGATGATAAAGAAATCAGTGGACCTGTATCGGATGAAAATGGTATGGTTACCTGGGATGTAATTAATTACGGTCAATACAATCAATCAATATCTGAAATAAAAAGAACACCATTAAAATGGCGTATATTAAAGGTCGATGGAGATAAAGCTCTTGTTCTTTCGGATAGGATAATTGACAGTAAATCAATTACCAATAGTGGGTTTATGGAGACAAAATGGAGTGACAGTTCTTTAAGATATTGGCTTAGAGATGAGTTTTACAATGATGCTTTTACGGCTAAAGAAAGGGAAGCGATAGAATCTGAAACAGTTCAAACTCCCGATAATCCCAAGTATGGAAATGGAGAATCAGTTTCATCAGTGGAAAGTATTTTTCTTCTCTCTGTAGATGAAGTGACGAATGAAGATTATGGATTTTCTGCAGATAGTAATACATATGATACCGGCAGGACGGCAGAGGCAACCATGTATTCATATTCTGAAGGTTTATTGCATTCAAATCCAAACAGTATTATTTACAGCGATGATTATTCGCCTTGGTTTCTTAGGACACAGGGGAGCTCTAAATATAATATGAGCTATGTAGGTATAAATGGTGAAATTGCAGTAAATGGAACGCATGTAAACATCAATGGCATTGGTGTTCGTCCTGCCATGTGGGTTGACCTCAGGAGTGAATCCATTCAGCCTGCAGGTGAAGTAGATGCGAACGGATATGTTTCCGAAAATAATGATGGTTACAACGATCCTGTAATTAAAGATGGTGACGCTTGTTGGGATTGCATATATCTTGGAAATTATTATGATTATGTTTATTTTAAAAAGGAGCCTATACCTTGGAGAGTATTGGGAGAAAAAGACGGAAATTACATTGTGATGACAGAAAAAATCATAGACACGGTTGTATATCATGATGAACTAATCGCTAATCAATGGTCCTCATCATACATAAGAGAATGGCTTAATAATGATTTTTACAGTAGAGCTTTTTCTGATGAGGAGTGTAAAGGCATAATAGAACAAAATGTGACCGGAGTAGGAAACGCAGATGGTAATAATGTTGATATTGATACCACAGATTACATTTTCCTGCCATCCATGGAAGAGGTAAGCGATACGATTTATGGATTTTCGCAGGATCCGATTTACACAGACTTTCAAAGGGAAGCACTGATTACTGACTATGCAAGGACAAACGGATGTAGATTATTGAATGGAAATGGACGCTGGTGGCTTAGAAACCGTGGGATGAATCCTGACTATTCAATGATTATGAATAACGCAGGTGGTGTTGACAAGGATGGTATGATTAATAATGAAAGAACAATAGGTGTGCGTCCATGGATGGTAATAGCTAAGAATTCAGAGCTCATTAAGTACGCAGGAACTGTATCGGCAAATGAGGATGGAGATTATATTAACAACTATGAAAAGAAGGAATCCGAAGAGACCGATCCTCCGACTAAAACCGATCCTCCGACTAAAACCGATCCTCCGACTAAAACCGACCCCCCAAAGACTACAGTAACACCGGCAGTACCTAAAGTATCGCCGACTCCGGGTGGTTCTCAGACAAAGCTTCCGGGTATTACCCCTACGCCGTCCCCAACTTCTACTGTTACGGCTCCCGGCACATCTACAAGTCTTAAAACGCAGACTATAAGCATCTCTAAGGTTAAGAAAATCTCTGCTAAAAAGCTGAAAAAGAAGAAGAGCGTTTTAAATCTTCATGCAAAGACTGACGGAGACGGAGCGCTTAGCTTTGAAAAGATAAATAACAACAGGCTTAGTAAAAAATATCTGATAGTAAGGACTAACGGGAGAGTTATCCTTAAAAAAGGTACAAAAAAGGGCAAATATAAAATCAGAATTACTGCAGCAGAGACTAAGGAGTATGCTAAGGCTGAAAAAACAGTAGTGATTAAGGTTAGGTAAGATGACAAATGCAATGACAAAAGGCAATTCACTAAAACTAATACTCACATTTGCTTTGCCTTTACTTTTTGGAAATATATTTCAACAAACTTACAATATTATAGATTCGGCAATTGTAGGAAAAACCCTAGGTCCCTCGGCACTTGCCGGTGTGGGAGCATCTTCAAGTATTCAATTTCTGGTTATTGGCTTTTGCCTGGGCTTTTCGGCAGGTTGCTCGGTGCCGGTTGCTCAGCGCTTCGGAGCAAAAAAATACTCAGATATGAGGAATTATGTTTTTCACGGAGCGCTTGTAACTGCCGGAATTGCAGTGCTTGTGACACTTTTAACAACCTTGCTTTGCTCGCATATATTGCATATATTGGCTACTCCGAAGGATATATTTGAGGATGCATATAATTATCTTTTTATTATATTTCTTGGAATACCATTTATACTTTTATATAATTTTCTTGCAGGTGTCATGAGGGCTGTAGGAGACAGTAAATCCCCATTTATCGCTCTTGTGATAAGCACGGTTTTAAATATCATACTAGACCTCTTTTTTATAATAGTTTTACATATGGGGTGCAGAGGTGCTGCACTTGCTACCATTCTTTCTCAAGGTGTGAGCGGAGTCTTATGCTTAATCCACATAGTTAGAAAAGTGGATATACTCAGGTTCGATAAGAAAGATTTGGTAATGATGCCTAAAAGGATAGCACATATAATAGGCTTTGGTGCACCTATGGGACTTCAATTTTCCATAACAGCCATCGGAAGTATGGTTATGCAAAATGCGAACAACAGCCTTGGAAGCGTCTATATAGCCGCGTTTACATCGGGAATGAGAATAAAAATGTTTGTTATGTGTCCTTTTGATGCGCTTGCAACGGCTGTAGGCACATTTGTGGGACAGAACTATGGTGCAGGCCTTATGGAACGAGTTAAGGACGGAATTAAAAAATCAGCTCTTGTAGGTGTTCTTTACGGCCTTTTCGCAGGACTTATACTGATTCTTTTTGGTCGAAGCCTGTCACAGATTTTTATCTCCGGAGAGCATAAGGACATACTGGATGCGGCTGGTAAGTACTTACGTTGCCTGGGATATTTTTACTGGTCACTCGGTATACTAAATGTATTTCGTATGGCATTACAAGCACTGGGACATACCGGAAAGGCAATGATTTCGGGTGGAGTTGAGATGCTGGCAAGAATTGTTGTCAGCAGAGTGTTTGTGCCGATGTTTGGATTCTCTGCGATTTGCTTTGCAGATCAGTCCGCATGGGTGAGCGCTGCGATTTATACTTCGATTTTAATATATTTTTTCTTTTATAAAAAGTATCGTAGTAATCAAAAAGGGTAAATAATGGGATTAATAGAACTTATATTATTGGCAGTAGGTCTATCTATGGATGCATTTGCGGTATAAATTTGTAAAGGCCTTGAAACGAAAAAAATAACACTTAAGGAATGTATGATATGTGGCATCTGGTTTGGAGGATTTCAGGGATTGATGCCATTTATCGGATATATGCTAGGCACGAGATTCGAAGTAATTATCGATAAAATAGCGCCTTGGCTTGCGTTTATTCTTCTTGCAATCATAGGAATATTACACTTTTTTGCAATGCAGATAGTTATAGCACCGGTTCCGCATGCACATTCAAGTACATCATCTGTCGAATCAATAAACTCAGCAACCTTTTTTCCGGTGCTGGTGTATACTTTGTGATTATATACATTTTCAAATAAATCGTATAATGGCGATACCTTATCCCAAAACATATTAGTCCTCCCTAAACACTTGACTACATCCATTTAGTTATATTCAAATAATCCTTGAACAGCATCGGATACATTCATTATATCATCATATGAAAGTGAATCAATACGGTTACATCCTCTCACATTAGGGTCAATAGCCTTTATCTGTTCACATATCACAGTGCCTGACTTACCGTTCTTTCCTTTAACTTCAATGTGTACCGGTCCGGCAGGAATATCTGGAATTATTGGACAAACATAAAATATACCTGCCACTCTTATAAACGTATTTTTGCTAACAATTACAAATAACTGTCTCTTAAATCCGGTAATTTTAATTATATCACCTTGATAAAACTCAGTCATAAAAGCTCTCTCCCTACCAATAATGATATCACTCATAGTGGAAACCTACATTTTTATTTTCCACTAAAACGACATTTTTATTTTATCATTTACAAATGAATACAAAAGTAAAATAAAATATATGAAGATATATAAATAATGATGACAATATATAAGCAAAAAATAATGAATATTGGTTATTTAATTTTTAAAAAGGTGCAATTCGAGCCAAAAAAGGTGCAATTCGAGCCAACCGTATTGACAAACATGAATTGGGATGATATAAATATCCTAACAATAGAATTTATGCGTAAGTAATATAAATTACAAATATTAATGTGAGGAGATGATTAAGCAAATGAGAAAAAAGTTAATTAAAACCGTGTCGATGTTACTTAGTCTGGGAGTGGTGTCTGTATTAGCACCTCGTACAGCATACTCCGCTTATAGTGGTGGAAGTGCTGCTTCATATGCCTTAAACTATGTAAATGTTCCGAATCCGAATTATTCCTACTTTAACAATGCTGATTGTACTAACTTTGTTTCCCAATGTGTGTATGTTGGAGGAAAAGATACTGTTCCGGTTTCAAGTTATGCCAGCTTGGATGGATGGGCTCCATATTCTGCCACCTGGGCAAATGCAGAATATTTTAGAAGATACTGGAAAAACACAAGAGGGATTAATGTATATAACACAGAAATAAACACTTCGAATAATACATTAAATGCATATATTTATCAAAACTATTGGGGAGGTGATGTTGTACAATATCACAGCACAGGAGATTCTCAACATAGTCAAATGGTTGTTGGTCAAACTACATACAATGGGCATCCTACATTAAGAGTAGCACAGCATTCTGATAATGCACTTTATCCATTGTCATATTATTTCACTATAACTGGTTGTTCTCATGTTAGAGTATTTAGATTTCATCCATACAAATAAAATATAATAGGAGGTATATAATCATGAAAAGCAAAACAAGAAATATAATAGTAGCAATAACCCTGACATTAGGCATAACTGCTGAAGCAGGAGCATATCAGTATTTCTACGGAAACGATACAATCTTAAAGGCAGATGAAAACCCTAAAGTAGAAGTTGTAGAAAAAATCCAGCAGGTAGATGCACAAATAGATGAATTACACAAAGAAGAAGTAATAACTCAGGAGAATTGGATTAAAGAAGGAGATTTATTGCTTGAAAAGGAAGAACTTGAGAAGGAATTAGACAGAGAGGGATACTATAAAAAGCACCTTATGGAAGACATAGAAATGGGAAGGTCAATGTTGAAAGATATTCAACTATATAACATTGAAAGTCCGGATTCCACAGAAACACAAATACAGGAAGGAAAAGAGCGTATAGAAAGATTTGGGGCATTATTTGACGAATATGAAAAGAAGTCAGAAACATGTGATAATTACGAGGAATTATATAATAATTTGACAAAAGAAACAAATGATATATCTGTTGAAATAAGAGAAAAATATAAACAATAAGTCAAGTTGATTTCAGCACAGGTATTAGATTCAAAAACAGCTATCAGTTTTACTAAAAGGCCTTGGGTCTGTTACACAGACTCAAGGCATTATGTGTTAATTAAAGGTCATTGGATAATCATAATATTTTTTGAAAGGCAATCTATGGATAATAGTTTACTTAAATATCTTAAGATGGTTGATAAAGGGGTTGATTTTTACCGGAAAAAATGGACAGGGATAAATATCGATTCTTTAGATAGTCTGAGTGATTTGCCACTTGTATTTAAAAATGAAATGATTGGAATTGAGGATAAGTTGTTGAACAATATGTACGTTTCCAATGAGGGAGAGTACAATCTGCTATTTGAAAGAACGTCAGGTTCAACAGGTAAATGCTTAGAAATAGCATGGGAGATGGGAGATTATATTTCTTCCAATTTACAATTGTTCTTAAGAAGAAAAGAGTGGTATGGTATAAAAACAACTGATAAATTATGTTATTTTTATACATATAGGGAAAGAGATGAAAAAAGACACGAGAGATATAGAAATGGATTAGGTTTTTCAAAAATCGATCTGACAATTGATAGATGTATTGATATATTGGATTCTATGTATGATTATAATCCAAAGTGGTTGTTGATGCAACCAAGCATAGCTTATATTTTATCACGTGCAATATTTGAAGAGGGTATAGAGCCACCAGTAGATTTAAAATATATAGAGTTGACAGGCGAAATTCTTTCTGAAAACAATAAAAGATTTATAGAGGCAGCATTTAATGCCAAAGCAGCAAATCAATATGGTACAAATGAAGTAAACTCGATTGCATATGAATGTCCGGAAGGAAACATGCATATAATGAATAATAACGTATATGTTGAAATTGTTGATGAAAGTGGTAATCCTGTAAAAGAAGGTGATGAGGGATTAATAGTTGTGACGTCTAAATTTAACAGAGTGATGCCATTTGTCAGGTATGTTGTCGGAGATTATGGAAGGCTGACAAAAAATACATGTAATTGTGGGTGTGAAAGCAGTATACTTTGCGTTACAAGAGGAAGAGCCGATGATTATATAGAAACAGAGAGTGGAGAGATTATCAGTACATACGAATTTGTTAATATATTTGATGCGATAGAAAGATTATCACAACTAAAAGTATATCAATACAAAGTAATACAATTAGGCATAAAGTTTTTTGAGGTTCATGTAGTATTGGATGGAGACAGAGAACAATTTGAAAAATGCTTTAAAGATAATATAAGCTCGTTGGAATTACAGGACTCCAAATTTATATTTGTTTATGAAAAGCAATTAATGCCGGATCCCAAAACCGGTAAATTGAAGATGTTTAAAAAAATGATTGGAGAGAACAGTGGTTGAGATTAAAGAATTATTAAACGTTTTATATGATTTTATTCCTGATAATAAGAAAGAATACAATGTTGACGAAGATACAGATATTATGACTGACCTTGAAATGGATTCAATTGATATAATGCAATTTATAGGTGAACTGGAATTTATGTATAGTGTATCATTTGTAGAACTTGATGATTTTTATAAAAAGTTCAGGACGCTAAGAGGAATCAGAGAATCGATAATCATATTAAAAGAGGGGGTAGAATGAGATATAGGCTAAAATTTAGGGTTATAGAGAAAAACTATGGTTCGCAGTATCATAATTTTATGCTTGGACTATTACCTGATGATGAATATATAGAAAAATATTTGCTTAAATATTACATACCGCTTTCTGTTAAACACTTTACCGAGAGTCATGGAGATTACTACAACGAGGGAATATATGGTTATAATGGCAGGTATATCAATCAACTGATAATACGCGGTCCTGTAGACAACCTGCACGAAGTTATCCGGGAGTATATAAAAAATGGTATATATGTGATTCTAAATATAAACGAAGGATTGCTTCCACATAGAAGAGCATATAGAGAATACTACTTTCGCCATGATATAATCATATATGGATTTGACGATGAAAAAGACACATATATTACAGCCGGATTTAATGAAGAAATGATTTTCTGTGAATATGAATATCCTGCAAATATATTGGAAACTGCATATAAAGGTATGGAAAATGAGTGGGATTATGAATTGTTTGCAATAAAAGCTTGCGATTTGATGCCGTCCATAAGTATAGAGCCTGATAATATATATAATGACTTAAAAGAGTATGTAGAAGGTATTAACCCGGGGGATAAAAGGAGAAAGGATATATATAAAGGGGATAAATACCAATACTTTATCAACTATAGTTATAAGAACTACTATGGCATAGGGCTATATGATTATCTTGAAGAAAGGATCAATGGTTCAAAAAAGATATTTGGAAAGACTTCAGATAATGATAGAATAGGTGTGAATGACATAAGAACCATAAATGTATTGATAACGCATGCAGAGATATTAAATAATGCATTTAAAATCTTATTGCAGGACGAAGAAGATTATGGATGGGAAGATGTCATTAATGCGACCGGATATCTGAAAATAATGTTGATACAATATCTGGAAAACAACAGTTTAAAGTATAAAAATAAAATCATAAAACATATAAAAAGCATAAAGATAAAGCAGACAGAATTAATTTGGAAAATATTGAGAAAGTATAATACTGAATCGGTATAATATATGTGCTGCGATTTTGAACAGAGGAGTAGGAAATGTCGATAAAATGCAGTGGTTTAAAAGATGATATAGTAGGAATAATTAAGTATTCTGTGTCAATAATATTTGGAAGAACGGATGAAGAGATTAAGTTTGCACTTGGACTAACTGATAATCGGTATTATGATTTATATAAACATCTGTTGAGCTTAATAGATGAAGGCAAGATTAATGAAGCAGAAAATATGATGTATGATAGAGAAGAAGACTCTATAGCATATCTGGAACTAATGCTTAGTGTGTATATGTATATCAATGAAAGAAGTGATGACGAACTTGAAATCAATAATTACAGCAGAGATGAGATATACGACGGGATTAATATGGCACTAAAGAAGTATAATTGTGACAGTCTTACATTGATATAGATTAAGAATATCTTTGACTTGGAAAGGGGAAATATAAAGATCTTATAAAAGACTATGCAGATAAACTTATTACCGATGAAGAGAAGTGGAAGAAGGGAGATGAATACACATTTCCGAAAGAGGTTACGAATAAGAAGAAATTTGATAAAATATATGATATATTTGAGAAAATTGCATTATGTCAGGTTCCTGAAAGTATCTTGAAGGAGATGTCCACTGAGCATCTTTATGAATTTATTATAATTGGACCTATGACCGGTGGTACTTCTATCTTTAACACATATGATCCGTGGGCTGAAAATGGAGAAACCCGAAAAATGATGAATGGCTTTTTAGCCATAGTAGATTATTATAATTTTGCAGATGAATTTATCCATAGAGAGGATTTTTTAGATGTTGCATTAAAAGATTATAAAGAGTTTAACATTCCTAAAAAACTCGAATTTGACACTGATGCTGAAATAGGTGTATTCACAAAAAAAACAAGAAAGGAATGGAATAGAAAATTCCATCAGGCACTGAAGGATAAAAAGAAGAGAAAAAGAATGGATAACGATAGCAAGAATCGTCTTAGAGTAGAAGTTGCTGAAGCTATCTTTGATTGTATGGATTATTTTGGGATACCTGATGATAAGCTGACAAAAGAAATAGAAGAAGCAAAAGCAGAAAAAGAGAAGCAAAAGAAGAAATCACAACTTTTCAACGATGACTTATAAATTTCTTTTTTTAGAAATAATAGAAGAATACCCACTAATTAATGGCAGTAGGCAGTGGGGTTATAAAACGGAGAATAAAAATAAAGGGACTATTATAGATATATAAATAGACTAACTATTAAAAGTCAATAGTAAAACAGTAATTTTTGAATAAAACATCATGAGATGTTTTATATAGCCTAGAGGCAGGCTTAAGCCTCAATCAGTACCTTGAAAACTGCATGACAAATAGAGCATCTGT
>JAEEGL012670487.1_pt1 | contig 18794 bp, 16 predicted proteins | sample 9134231 | NCBI WGS metagenome assembly JAEEGL01 (sample SAMN16246548, study PRJNA631951) | gut metagenome | biome: gut microbiome; feature: rumen; material: fiber-attached | host: Bos | place: Iran: Karaj | collected 2018-10 | reverse complement strand
TTAATTTCTTATGAAATTAAGTGTCATTTTTTTATTACTATAATCAAAATGATTAGGAGTAATAAAATGATAGAAATGTAGCGAAGAATCTTTATTGTAAAAAATCTTTTCGTCATTTTATCAAACCTCCTCTCTATGATGGATTGGAGGTAGACACTCAGACAACTAAATGTTCCTAAACTCAATGTAGCATATAAATATACACATGTCAATCGAACAAACTTGGGGACACCATTTAAATACACTAACTAATATAGTTAGTTTTTTGTTGCATAAAAAAATTAATACATTTATAATAAATAGGCAAATAAGGAGAAATTTATTTATGATCTATACAAGTAATTATAAAAATACTAAAAAGAGTTGCTTTGCTACAATATCTATTTCTGGGGATCGTGGTAAAGAAGAAAAGTTTACTGGGGAATGTTATCCTAAATTAGCTCCTAAAAAAGATTTTTGGCAAATATGGCATGATAATATAGGTAAAATTTCTGAAGAAGAAAATATGAAATATTATATAAGAGAATACTGGATAGAAGTATTATCTAAATTAGATCCTATAGATGTATATAAAGATTTAGATAACCATATATTAGTATGTTATGAAAAACCAGAAAAGTTTTGCCATAGACAAATAGTAGCTGCATGGTTTGAATTATTTATGCCAAATGTAATAGTACCAGAAATAAAAGTAATAGGTCATTATATGGAAAATAAAGAAAGACCTCTTTATCCAAAAATAAAAGCATATTTAGAAGAATGTATAAAACAAACTATAAATATAGAGGGTTATGATGATATAAAATCATGGTATTGGGATAAATCAAAACCTAAATTAAAAGAACTTGGAATAATAAAAAACTAAATTAATAAAGTATAATTTAGTTTTTTATTGACTTATAATTTTATAGGTGATACCATTTTAAATGATGGGGGAATAATTTATGGATAATTATATGAATTTATTAATAAGACAATATGCAAAGGCAAAAGGTATTGCTAAAATTGATTATAATGACAAAGAATTACTTAAAGAAGTTGAAGGTTGGTTAATAGAGATGTCTAAAATAGGAAAAAACTATCTACAATTTTTAGATAGTTTAGGAGTTAATTATAATAAAGTTACTTGTGCTGAAGTTGGAAAATCTGAATATGACACAATAGTTAAAAATAAAAAGGCAGTGATTATTACTCCTGAAACTAGATATATTGAAGGAGTAAAAAAAGAAAGAATAATTACAGCTAATGTATGTGTTGATGAAGAAAATAAAGTAAATTTAGTAACAGTAAGAGGTCAAATTAGAATACCCAATTATATATTTTCAACATTTATGACTCAAAATGTGGCTCCATTTAGAATAGAGAAATGGAAAGATTTACATAATTTTAGTGATTCTAGTATTATTGTTGGGGCATATGGTTCAATCAATGATAAGGATATTATTCCTAAATTAACTGAAATTCAAAAATTTAGACAAGATTTAGATGATAGTATAGTTTATGATTATGAAATGATTGGTGATAGTTATGTAGTAGCTATTGCATCTAAAAAGACTGTATTAGAAAAAGTAAAAAAATAAGAGTAGAAATACTCTTTTTTATTTTAATTATTGATTAATAAAAACTTTTTATCTATAATAAAATTTAGGAGGGTTCTATATGGGGAATAGTAGTAGTAGAAAGACTGTTGTTACAATAATGGATAGAGTTTATGCCGGAGAAGATGATAATGGTAATGCAAGATATATGTATACTTTTGGGCATATAGCAGTGGGCTATATTGATAAAAAGGATGGAACTTTTACGGATCAATATGGCAATAAGTTTGGAAGCATTACCAATACTGATGTTATATATGGTGATAAACCTCATGCCTATGCTAATGAAACAGCGCTAACTGAAGTGAAGAAAATGGCTAATGATAATATAAATGAAGTTGGCAAAGAAATAAGTATGCAAGATTCAATTAGTTTATATGAATATACTTGTAAACAAATAATATATTTTGCAGGACAGACTAAAGAGGGAAAACCTTTATGTATAGGTTTTAATGTGGAGTCATTAGTTGGATTACTTAGTTTGTTTAAAGATGATGCGGAAGAAGAAATTCAAGAAGATTCTAACAAAAGAGATTATACAGTTGAGACTTCTAATTTTGACGAATTAATTAATAATGTAGTAAAAGGATTCTATAGTTTAGAAGAATTAATGAATATTAATGATCAATTAAATTACTTAATTGAATCTATTATGGATGCTAGTGAAGCAGTAGAAAATCAAATAGAATCTATAAAGAATAAAACAACATATAGTGAGGCAGCTCAAAAAAGGCAAAAAGAAAAAGAAGAAAATAAAAAGGCTTTTGAAAAAGAAATAAAAGAATTACAAGAAGCAAAGAAAGAAAAAATTAAAAAGATTAATATTAATGAGTTATATCAAAAAGTTACTAAAACTTTAATATCACAAGATGAACCTACAAGAAGAGTGATAACAGAACTTGTAAGGAAAGAATTACATGATCTAAAGAAAAGAGAAGGTATTTTATTAGCAGGACCTACAGGAGTAGGAAAAACTAAAATGATGGAGTTAATTGCTAAATATATTGATAGACCATTTCTAAAAGTAGATACTACACAGTTAACTGTTCCAGGATATGTTGGTACGGATATTGAAGAAATATTATGGGATTTATATATTAAATGCGGTAGAGATATAGAAAAAGTAGAACACGCAATAATTTATTTTGATGAAATAGATAAAAAAGGTACAGAAAAGAATGATGATGTTAATGGTAAAGGAGTACTAAATTTATTATTAAAATTTATAGAAGGTTCAGTTTATTATGCTTATCCTGATTCTAAACGAACAGAACAAAAAGTAAAAATAGATACTACTAATATGACTGTTATATTAGGAGGAGCATTTAGTGATGTATATAAAAACATACATATTAAAAATCAAATAGGTTTTGATAGTGAAAAATTAAGTGTTGATAAAATACGCAAACCTGAGCCAAAAGATTTTGTTGAATATGGTCAAATGACTAATGAATTCATGGGTAGAGTAGTAGTAATCCAATTAAATGAATTAAGTGTTGAAGATTTACAAAGAGTATTAGTTGAATCTGATGAATCTGCATTAAAAATACAAGAAGAGATTTTTAACGAAATAGGAGTAAAAATTAAATTTACTGATGATTACATAAAAGCTGTAGCTTTAAAAGCTTTTAAAAAGGAAACAGGAGCAAGAGGGCTTGCTGGTATAGTAGATGAATCTACATGGAAGGCATTTGATGAAGTATCTAGTACTGAAGGAATATATAGCCATGTTACTTTTGATATTCCAGCTTTAGAAGATAACAGCAACTATAAATTAATAAAAAGAAGAAAGAAGAAAGAGAAGTAATTATTATTTATTATAAATAATAAAAAAAGGTTGCATTTTTAATACAACTTTGGTATTATTAATATGCAACTTAAATGGCGCTGTAGCTCAGTTGGCTAGAGCAATCGGTTCATACCCGATAGGTCGTGAGTTCGAATCTCTCCGGCGCTACCAATAAGAACTAAACTAATCGAAAGATTAGTTTTTTGTTTATTTTAAAAAATATATGTTATAATAAACACTATATATTTTGAAACGGAGTTTGCTGGGATAGTCAAAAAGAAATAGCTGGTCTTGATCAAAACACAATGAAAAAGTATAGAGGTATAGTAGATAAGTATTATAATTATCTAAAAGCTTATGAATATTTTACTAAAAGAAGTAATAGATTATCTAAAGCAGTTTTTAATAATGATAAGCCTACTACAATTAATGCTGGTATATATGGTGGTGACCCATTCCGTAATCTTGAACAAATGGCAATTTCATTTGGCCAAGGTGGAAATGAACCCGCATACTTTATGACATATAATTTAGGTACTGAAACATTAGAAAAACCAATTTTTAGTTTTTTTGATGACTATGTTGATAGAAATGGATTAGATATTGATGATATTCTAAATAACCATGAAGTAGAAAAAGCATTAAAACTATGTAAAACTTATTTCCCATTCAAAATAAAACCATCAAAATAAATAATATATTTATTTTCTTTGTAACAATAAAAAAGTAGATAATTCTACTTTTTTCTTTATTGCTAGTTAGTTTTTTGTATTACTTTAGGTTTATCTTTAGAAATAGAAATAATTTTATCTTCACTATCGATAATAAACTCTGAATCTATATCAAATGATGTATTTTCATCATAAGTAGTAGGTTTAATTTTATCATTAGCCCATATAAGTCTTTTATCATAAGCAGTAGTTATTACTATTGGATTTAATTTTAAAATATCTGAAACAAATGGTAAATCAGTGTTACTATCTTTAATTGTATCTATTCCATAGATAGCAAATTTATTAGTTTTAAAGCAAATTTCTTCTTTTAAATTAATTTTCCCATCATATAATTTATTATTTTCATTACCAGTTTCAATTGTATATTTATGGATTGTATCAGTTTCAAATGTATAAAATACATTTTCTTCAACAGGTGATTTAAATCCATAATGACCTTCATAATCAAAAATATGAGTTTTATTATCTAAATAAGTAATAACATTTAAACTACCATAACGGTTTTCTTTTAAAATGCCTTTATTATCAGTATAGTATAGTGGCCTATCTGCGGCATAAGCTTGAAGGAGTAAAGAACTCTCATTTTTTTCACAATTAGGCATACTATATTGTTCATATACTTGGTGATTTAGCGAAGTAAATATAGGATTAACTTCATCATCTACAATGGATATACCATTATTATTTATTGCATAACCAGTCCATTCAACTAAATCATATTCATCGTCTATATTATGAATCATACAAATAAGATTTAATCTATAAAAAGGAGTATCAATATTTTCAGAACTATTTTCTTTTCTTTCTTCAAATACAATGTGCTCAAAGTTTGCTTTAATAATATTTATACTCCTTGCATAAAAATTAAATACTCTGTTTTTTAAATGTTTTTTTAATTTTTCTTCTATTTCAATATATAACATAAAATCCTCCCAAAATATGGTTAATATTATATATTAAAATAATGCTTATTGCAATTAAAAAAATGTATGATATAACAAATAACTAATTAGGAGAAATATTAAGAAAAGCAAAGAAGAATTAATAAATAAAAAGTATGATGGTATGTGTAGCGTAAAAACAATGGAAGAGTTAATTTCTAAATATAAAGGGATTAATAAATAATTATTAAAGTCTTTTTTTATAGGTATATATTTTAATCATCAATTAATAGAGTGTATATAATATTATGAAAGGTGATAAGATGAAAAAAATAGTTTTTAAATTTATAGGATTAGGTTGTAAAAACTATCTTCAAGCAAATATTAAAATAATAGATAATAATAAAAATATTATATATGATGAAGAAACATATAATGGAAAAATATGTTTATGTTTAGAAGAAGGTAATTCTTATTTATTAATAGCTAGGAAAAATGATATGGAAATAAGAAGAACTATTTATATAAATAGCAAAATAAATAAGTTTATATTTTCTTTTTATAATTATAGATTAATCACTTTTCTATTAAAAGATTATTACTATAATCTGCCAATAAAAAGGGGGAAATTAATTTTATGGCAAAAATAATTAATATAACTAATGGTCAAGGAACAGAATCTTTAATAAATGGTACATATACAGTTGAAGCTAATGTTGTTGGTTATGATAATACTTCTATTGATCCATCTAGTGTAAGTATAGTTGAAGGAACTAATACTTATCAATTTAGTATTTCGGCAACTGGTACTTTAACACTACATGTAACAGAAGATGGAACTACTACAGGAACTCCAATAGTAGGAGCTACTTTTGTAAGAACTGATAGTAATGGAAATGAATATGGTTCTGTTATAACTACTGATAGTAATGGTGATGCGGTATTTAGTAATGTTCCATTTGATACAACTTCTGCACCAACAATCTACTATAAGCAAACAGCTTCAGATGGTAATCATGAATTTGTAAATACAGTACAATCAACTACAATGACTACATCCACATCTACAATTGAAATTCAAAATGCGCCTGGAGCTACAAGAACTATTACACTAACAGATTCTAATTATTCTAATCTACCAATTGAATCAGGTACTCTAACATTAAATAATTAATAAAAAAGACTTGTTTAAAGTCTTTTTATTTTATATAATCAAATTAGTAATAGGAGGATATTATGGAAGAATTTAATACAATTGAAAAAGTAGAAGAATTATTTAAAAGTATTAATGGAGTTGGAAAGGATAATGCATATTTTGTAGCTTGTAAGGATTTACAAAGATCATCAGGAATGGTAAGTGGAATGGAATATCCATATGATGGATTATTAATCAATGCTAATGAAAATGGAATTTATTTCTTTTATTTACAACAAAAAGGATTAATGTTAACACAAAGTGTATCTAAAATGAATTTAGATGTAGAAAAATATGAATTTATTCCAAATGATAATATAAAAGAAATAGTTATAAAAAATTATGCTTTATTTAATTCAAAAGTAAAAAGAATTGATATAAATACTAATGATAAGAAATCTTATAAATTATTTGCTAAATTAGAAGAAAAAGATTTCCCATATCAAAATGATAACTTTACTAAATTTTTAGAAAAATATAGTAAATAAGTTAATAATAGGAGGGTTCAATGAATAAAAATAAGCAAGAGGAATGGATTAAAACAAAAACTATAATCAAAGAACTATTTAGTAACGCTATTGATTCTTTAGATGATATGAGAGATTTAAAAATATTAAAAAAACAAATGGAAAGAATTGATAAATTAGATGAGTATCATAAAAGGGTATTACTAGAAAGTTTATTTGAACAATTAGATTATAAAATTAAATCTCAAGAAAATTCTCAAGCATTTCGAATTTGTGCTAAAGAAGGACATATTTATGGTGAATGGGTTATGCATTCATATATAGATGGTGAGTATTATAATCGTGATTTTGGTGAAATGATACCTAGTTATTCTACATATTGGAAAAGAGAATGTAGAAGATGTGGGGGTATATTAAAAACTAGGAACAAGCCAAAAGAAGTAAAAGAAAAAGAAAAAACACAAGAAAATGAAAGACTTATTGAACTTGAGAAAGAAAAAATAAAAAAAGCAAATGAAGATATAAAACAAGCAAAAGCAAATTTAGAAAAATTAGGAAAGAATAGATAAAAACTCAAGTTTGAGTTTTTTATTTGCTGAAAAATATTAATGTATTGATTTATAATAAAAAAATGTTATACTGTTGACTAGTGGAATAGGATTATTAGATTGCCCCATAGCCAAGCGGTAAGGCAGTGGACTCTGACTCCATTACGCGTTAGTTCGAATCTAACTGGGGCAGCCAAAGCAATAAAAGACTAATTTTTTAGTCTTTTTTTTAAAAAATGCTTTATTTTATAAAAAAATATGTTATTATTATATTGTAGTAAAATAGAAAGAGGGTAAAATTATGAATTGTAAAATTTGTGGAGCCCAATTATCAGGGACAGAAACTGTATGCCCAGTTTGTGGAGCTCCAATTGAAACAATAAATGAGAATACTATTCCAGCTGCTCCAGCAGCACCAATACCTGAGGTGCCAGTTGCTCCAGTAGAAGCAGCTCCAGTAGCACCAGTTGCTCCAGTAGAGGCTGCACCAGTAGCACCAATACCTGAGACGCCAGTTGTTCCAGTAGAGGTAGCTCCAGCAGCACCAATACCTGAGACACCAGTTGTTCCAGTAGAGGTAGCTCCAGTAACACCAGAACCTGTTGCTCCAGTAGATACTGCACCAGCAGCACCAATACCTGAAACACCAATTGTTCCAGTAGATACTGCTCCGGTAGCACCATTTGAAGCAATACCAACACCTGAGGTTCCAGCTACTCCAGTAGCACCAGTTGCTCCAGTAGAGACTGCACCAGTTGAACCATATCAAGCAATGCCACAACCTGTAATGCCTCAAATGAATGCACCACAAGAAGAAAAACCAGTTAAACAAAAAAGACCAGTAAATACTAAGTTTGTAATATTTATGGTAGTAGCTATACTTTTAATAGGATTCTTATTATTCTGGACATATGTTGTTCAAGCAGATCCTAAAACACCAGCTACACCACAAACACCTGAGACTCCTGAAGTAGTTGAAGAAACATTTACATATAATGGTCAAGAATTTGCAATTGTTGATGGATATCAATATTCTACAAATGATAATTACGGGGCAATAATTTCAAGTGAAAATAACACTTATACATATGAAATAGATTATACAAATAGTCTTGAAGCATATAAAAATAAATTAACTGAAATCTATCCTGATAAAGCATCAACTATGTCTAAAACAATTGGAAATAGAGATTACTATATTGTTGAAGTAAAAGATGCTACTGAAGCAATTGCTAAGTTATATGTTACATCTACTAGTGATAAATATGTAGTAATAGGATTCATTACTAATACTGATTATACTGCAACTACAGATGGTGATATAGATGGATTAAATGCAGTATTAGATGGAGTAACAGCAGTAGCTGATTTTGATAAGACAACTTCTACTTTTGGTAAGGATGGAGTTAAATTATTAACATTTGATAAAACAAAGCTTAGTTAATCTAAGCTTTTTTCTTTTCTTTTTTTATAAAATGTTGTATAATCTTAGTAGTTTAAAAAAGAGGTGTATTTATGACAGATTTAGAAAGACAAGAATTAGCTGAATTATTATTTCCTAATATAAAAGAAACAAGAGAATACTATGAGAATAAATATCCTGAAAGAAACTTACCTGAAGGAGCAATGGTAACAAGATTTGGACCTAGCCCTACAGGATTTGTTCATATGGGTAGTTTATTTGGAGCTTTTTGTGATAGTGTATTTGCTAAACAAAGTAAAGGTGTATTCTATTTAAGAATTGAAGATACTGATCAAAAAAGAAGTGTAGAAAATGGAATAGAAGGTATCTTTAATGATTTAGATTCATTTAATATTATTCCGGATGAATCAACTAGAGTAGGTGGGGCATATGGACCATATATTCAAAGTGAAAGAACTGAAATATACCAAACTTACGTAAAAGATTTAGTTGTAAAAGGTTATGCTTATCCTTGCTTTATGACTGAAGAAGAAATAGCTAATATCCGTGAAGAACAAGAAATAAATAAAACTAAATTAGGTATATATGGAGTATACGCTGTAGACAGAGACTTATCATTAGAAGAAATAAAAGACAAAATAAATAATGGTGAAGAATATGTAATTAGATTAAAAAGTCCTGGAGATTCTAAAAAAGAAATAGAAATAATAGACTGTGTTAAAGGGAAAATTAAATTCCCTGAAAATGATATGGATATAGTTTTATTAAAGAAAGATGGTACTCCAACATATCATTTTGCACATGCTATAGATGATCATTTAATGCATACAACTCATGTCATAAGAGGAGATGAATGGGTATCATCTATTCCATTACATGTTCAATTATTTAATATTTTAGGATTCAAAAGACCAGAATATGTTCATACTGCTGCTATTACTAAAAAAGAAGATGGTAATATTAGAAAATTATCTAAAAGAAAAGATCCTGAAGCTGCAGTATCATATTATGATGAAGTAGGTATTCCAATAGAAGCTGTTAAACTATATTTAGCAACAATATTAAATTCTAATTTTGAAGAATGGTACTTACAAAATAGTGATAAAAGTATAGAAGATTTTACTTTTACTTTTGATAAAATGGCTATTGGAGGAACATTATTTGATTTAGATAAATTAAATAATATATCTAAAACTTATTTTTCTCATAAAAAGGCAGAAGATGTTTATGAAGAAACACTTTCTTGGGCTTTAAAACATGATAAAGAGTATTCAGAAATCTTATTAGCTAATAAATCTGATATGATTAAATTCTTAAATATAGAAAAAGATGGGGATAGACCTAGAAAAGATATCGCAAAATATTCTGATGTTAAAGAAGAATTTAGTTATGCTATAGATAGTTTATTTGAAAAAGAGGCTTATTCTAAGAATGAAAGTGAAAAAGAATATGATATTAATTTAATATTAGACTATGTAAATAATTATTTAGATTTAGATGTAGTTAATGAAGAATGGTTTAATAAAGTAAAAGAATTTGCTTTAAATAATGGTTATGCTGCTAGTCCTAAAGATTATAAAAATAATCCAGAAAGCTACAAAGGACATGTAGGAGATATTTGTGAAGCAATAAGAGTAATGATTACAGGAAGACTTAAATCCCCTGATTTATTTAGTATTATGAAAATACTAGGAAAAGATAGAATACTTAAAAGAATAGAGTTATATAAGAATAGATAAAGTTTTACTTTATCTATTTGTTTTTTTATTAATTTATGGTATAATTTTAACGCAATTAGAAAAGGAAGTTTTATTATGAAAAGTGTAGGTATACTTACTTTAGGATGTAAAGTTAATACTTATGAATCTGAATTTGTAATTAATGAATTAAAAAAAGCTGGTTATATTATAAAAGATTTTGATGATATATGTGATGTATATATTATTAATACTTGTACAGTTACTAATAATAGTGATTCTAAAAGTAAGAAAATGATAAGACAAGCTATTAGAAGGAATCCTAATGCATGTGTTGTAGCAATGGGTTGTTTTATACAAGCAAATCCTGATATTTCTATAGATGGATTAGATATATTAATTGGTAATAAAGATAAATCTAAAATAGTTGAATTATTAGATGAATATTTTAAAAATAAAGAAGTAATGAAAATTGAGTATACAGGTAGAATAAAAGAATTTGAAGATATGTATATTAATACATTCCCTGGTAGAACTAGAGCTTTTGTTAAAATACAAGATGGTTGTGATAACTTTTGTACTTTTTGTATTATTCCATTTGTAAGAGGAAAGTGCCGTAGTAAAGAAGAAAGTAAGGTAGTTGAAGAAGTTACTGATTTAGTAAAAAATGGATATAAAGAAATCGTTCTTACAGGAATACACACAGGAAGTTATGGACAAGATTTAGATACTGATTTTGCTGATTTATTAGAAAAATTAGTTAAAATAGATGGTTTGTCTAGATTAAGAATTTCTTCTATTGAAACTACTGAATTAAATGATAAATTATTAAATGTTTTAAGAAATAGTAAAGTATTAGTAGATCATTTACATATACCAATTCAAGCTGGCTCTAACGAAATATTAAAGGCTATGAATAGAAAGTATGATTTAGATTATTTCTTTTCTAAAATAGAAGAAATACGTAGTATTAGACCTAATATATCTATTAGTACTGATGTTATTGTAGGATTCCCAACTGAGACTTTAGAATTATTTTTAAAAACAATAGATACTTGTAAAAAAATAGGTTTTTCTAAATTACATGTTTTCCCATATAGTGAAAGAAAAGGTACTGCATCTTCTCGTATGTCTAATAAGATAGATGAGCATGAGAAAAAGATGAGAAGTAGGCGTTTAATAGAAGTAAGTAAAGAATTAGAAATAAATTATATGAAGAAGTTTATTGGAAAAGAAGTAGAAGTTTTAATAGAAGAATATAAAGATGGATATAGTTATGGACATACAGGTAATTATTTATATGTTAAAATAAAAGGCAAATTACCACATAATGAAATGGTTAATGTTACTGTTAAAGATATAGAATATCCATATGTAATTGGAATGGAATAATCCATTCTTTTTTATATTGTATTCATATTGACAAACGAAAATATGTACTATATAGTATTTATTATGAACAGGATGTGATAATATGTCTTACATAAAAGGAAGTTACTCTAAAAGTATTTATGAAAATAATACCGGTTATACTATCGGTATTTTTAAGGTTAGTGATACTGATTCAGAAGATTTATCTGATTATGTTGGTAGAAGTATTACTTTTACTGGTTATTTTCATGATTTAAATAGTATAGATAATTATATATTTTATGGGCAATTAATAAATCATGAAAAATATGGAGAACAATTTAAAGTAGATTCTTATGAAAGAATTAAACCCGAAGAAAAAGATTCAATATATGAGTTTTTAACAAGTGGGTTATTTAAAGGTATTGGTGAAAAAAAAGCTAAAGCTATAGTAGATACTTTAGGTAAAGATACTTTAAAAATTATTTTAGAAAATCCTGATAATTTAATACTTATTCCTAAAGTAACAGAAAAAGATGTAAATATATTACATACTAAATTAAAAGAATATGAATCTAGTTATGAAACTATAATGTATTTATCTGATTTAGGTTTTTCTACAAAGGACTCTATGCTAGTTTATAATTTTTATAAGAATAAAACTAAAAGTATAATTCAGAATAATATTTATAGTTTAATAGATGATATAAATGAATTAAATTTTAAAAAGATAGATTTAATAGCTTTAAATATGGGAATAGAAAAAGATTCTAATATCCGTCTTCAGGCAGCTATACTATATATTATGAATGAAATTAGTAATACTTATGGTCATTCATATTATCTTTATAATGAACTATTAACTTTTTTACCTAGAGTATTAGCCTGTAATATAATAGAAGATAGTTTTATACTAGCTTTAAATGAATTAGAAAAAGATTTAAAAATAGTTATTAAAGATGATAGATATTATTTAAAATCAATGTATGAGGATGAGTGTTTAATAGTAAAAAGATTTAGAATGTTAAATTCTAAAGAAGATAAAAAAATAAAAAAACTAAATGATGAAATAAAAGAATTAGAAAAGTTTTATGATATTACTTATAATTCTAATCAATTAGAAGCAATAAAAAATAGTATTATAAAAGACTTTTTAATAATAACTGGAGGTCCGGGTACTGGTAAAACTACTATTATGAAAGGAATCCTTGAATTATATAGAATAATTAATAAATTATCTTATGAAGAATTAAATAAGAAAGTAGCATTACTTGCTCCTACTGGAAGAGCTGCTAAAAGAATGAGTGAAAAGACATTATTTCCTGCAAGTACTATTCATAGATTTTTAAAATGGCAAAAAGAAACAAATAGATTTCAAGTTAATGAATATAATAAAAGTAATGTAGAATTTATAATTATTGATGAAGCTAGTATGATAGATACAAATTTAATGGCTAATTTATTACGTGGAATAAGTGCTAATTGTAAAATAATTATTGTAGGAGATGATCATCAATTACCTTCTGTAGGCCCTGGAGATGTATTACATGATATTATTGAATCTAATATGTTAAATACTATTAAATTAGAATATGCATATCGACAAAAAGAAGGAAGTAATATTATTAATTTAGCTTATGATATTAGAAATAAAAGTATTAATGAAAATATCTTTAATGAAAAAGATGATTTAACTTTTATTAAATGTTTAGATACATTAGTAATCCCTAATATTATAGATATATGTGAAACATATAAAGATTTAGATTATCATGATTTTCAAGTATTAGCTCCTATGTATAAAGGATTAAATGGTATAGATGAAATTAATAAAAATATTCAGAAAATCTATAATAAAAAATCTTCTAATAAGAAAGAGCATAGATTAGGGGAGGTTATATATAGAGAAAATGATAAAGTAATAAATCTTACTAATATGCCTGATGATAATATATATAATGGAGATATAGGTATTATTGAAAATATAGATACTGGTAAAAAGAAAGAAATTAATGTTTTATATGATGATAATACTGTTAAATATACTCCAAGTAATTATAATAATTTAAAACTGGCATATTCTATTAGTATTCATAAATCTCAAGGATCTGAATTTGATGTAGTAGTAATACCTATTGTTAAAGGTTATAAGAAAATGTTATATCAAAAATTAATATACACCGCAGTTACTAGATGTAAGAAAAAATTATATTTAATAGGTGATATTGATGCTTTAAAATATGCAGCTTGTAATGATATTGATGATAATAGGCGTACTACTATTAAAGAATATTTAATAAATGGAATAAAATAACAAAAGATATCCATACTAGTAGTAGAGGTGATTTTATGAAAATGGGTATTACTATGGCTTTAATTAGTGGTATGGTAGTAGCTGGAGTTATATATTTTGTTAAAAATCCTAATAAATTTAAAATGATGAAGGATATAGAAGTAGATGCAATGAACAAAATGAATCAAATGATTAATGAAAATAATTAAAAATCTGAAAATATTCAGATTTTTTTATGGTATAATTATTTCAGTGGAGGTAGTATATGATTACTATTAAAAGTGAAAGAGAAATAGAACTTATGAGACATGCTGGTTTATTGGTATCTAAAATGCATAAGTTTATTAAACCATATATTAAAGAAGGTATTAGTACTTATGAGTTAGATAAGCTATGTGAAGAGTTTATTAGATCTAATGATGGGGTACCTAGTTGTAAAGGATATGAAGGTTATCCCGCGGCTCTTTGCACGAGCGTTAATAATGTTGTTGTTCATGGTATTCCTCATAAAGAAGATATTTTAAAAAATGGGGATATTATTACTATAGATGTAGTTATAGGTTATAAAGGATATCAAGGAGATGCTGCTTGGACTTATGCTGTAGGAGAAATTGATGAAAATAAAAAGTATTTAATGAAACATACAGAAAAAGCTTTGTATGAAGGAATTAAGCAAGTAGTTCCTGGTAATAGAATAGGAGATATTTCTGCTGCAGTTCAAAAATATGCCGAATCTCATAATTTAGGAGTAGTTAGAGAACTTTGTGGTCATGGTATAGGTAAAGAAATGCATGAAGATCCAGAAGTACCTAATTTTGGTATAGAAAATACAGGCCCTAGACTTAAACCTGGTATGGTAATATGTATAGAACCAATGCTTACATTTGGTAAAAGAGATGTATATTTATTAGATGATGATTGGACAGTAGTTACACAAGACTCATCTGATGCTGCTCATTTTGAGCACACTATTCTAGTAACTGAAGATGGTTATGAAATATTAACTCCTAGATTAGATTAACGTAAAACTATAAAATTTTACGTTTTTTTTATTTATTTTATTTTATTTTGTTGTAAACTAATAATAGGGTGATAATATGAAGAAGAGTATTTTATTCTTAATAAATGGATTAGGTATAGAAAAACAAGGTAGTTATAGTATTTCTATTGACCAATGTATGCCTAATTTATCTAAGACTAAAGAAACATCTTTTTTTACTACGGCTTTTATTAATTCATTGGAATATAAAAGTGCATATGAGAGTTTCTTTTTAGGGGATACATCTAAAAGTGATATTAAATATTTAAGAGAAAATATTATCAATGATAATATTGTTAATAATCAAACATTTCAAAGTATTAAGAGTAATCTAAAAGTAGAATCTAAACTTCATATTTTTTTAGAAGCTAATAATGACCAAATAGGTGAAATAGTTAATGATTTTGTGAAAAAACTAGAATTAGATAAAAATAAAAAAGTATTCTTACACTTGCTTCTTACCCAACAATCTATAACAGAATATAAGAAAATAGTTGAGATGGTTAATTATATTAAATATCATTTAGATGAAAGAATAACAGTTGGTTTTATTATGGGGAAAGAAGTACTTCCTACTACACTTAGTGAAGAAATTTTAACTAGTTATAAAAAGATTTTATTTTATTGTTCTTGTGAAAGATGGACTGAAACTGATAAAAAATTATTATCACTTCAAGAAGAAAATATAGCTCCTTGTGTAGCTCCAGTTTTTTGTGCAGTTAATACATGTAATATAACTAAGGATGATGTAGTGGTATTCTTTAATACAAAAAGTACTAATTATGATAATTTAGTTGAAACTATTAATTATGGTAATAGATCTATTCAAAAAGATAATACAGTATCTATACCAATGTATTCTATAATTCATTTAAATACTAAATATAATATTTTATATTTTGCTGAAAATATAGATTATCCTAATAGTTTAGATAAATTATTAGAAAAAGACAATTTAAAAACATTAATAATTACAAATAATGAAAATATGAATTATATTAATTTTTTAGCAAACGGATTAAAGAATATTAATAATCCTAGAATTCAATTTATGAATATATATGATAATTATTTTACTAATCCAAATAATATAATAAATATTATAGATAATACAGATTATAATTTAATTATATTTGATTATCATATGGATGTTTCTAAAACAATAAATGATTTAAAAATGCAATTAGAAAAAATAGATGTAGTATTAGGAGTCGTAGTAAATACATGTACTAATAAACATTCACTATTTATCACATCACTTTATGGTATTAAGAAGAGTCTGCCACTTGCTGATTATAATTCTGAATTAGTTACAATAGATTATGAAATGCAAATACCTATATTTTTCTATGATTATACATATCCAAGAAGTAAATATACTTTAGCCCCGGGGGAAACTAATGATATATTAAATACTACTTTAAAATGTATATCTAATAATAATGAATTATATTCATTAATTAGAATTAAAGGATTATTAAGTGGAATATTTAGAAAATAGAAGGAGAATTTCTCCTTTTTTTATTCTAAAAATTATGGTAAAATATATAATGAATATAAGGAGGATAACATGTTAGAAATAAAAGCAATTACAAAAACTTATAAAACTGAAGGTTTTACTCAAAAAGCACTAGACAAAGTTAGTATAAACTTTAGAAGATGTGAATTTACATCAATATTAGGTCCTAGTGGTAGTGGTAAAACTACTTTATTAAATATAATTGGAGGACTAGATCATTATGACTCGGGTGACTTAATCATAAATGGAATTAGTACAAAGAAATATGAAGATAAAGATTGGGATACATATAGGAATCATAGAGTAGGTTTTGTATTTCAAAATTATAATTTAATTACTCATCAAACAGTATTGTCTAATGTTGAACTTGCACTTACTTTATCAGGTATTGATAAAAAAGAAAGAACTCGTAGAGCTAAAGAAGCTTTAATTAAAGTAGGATTAAAAGATCATATAAAAAAACGTCCATCACAGCTTTCTGGTGGTCAAATGCAACGTGTAGCAATAGCTAGAGCTTTAGTAAATGATCCGGAAATAGTTTTGGCTGATGAACCAACTGGGGCATTAGATACTAATACATCACGTCAAGTAATGGAATTACTAAAAGAAATTGCTAAAGATAGACTAGTTATTATGGTTACTCACAATAAAGAATTAGCAGAAGTTTATTCTACTAGAATAGTTAAACTACAAGATGGTGAAGTAATAGATGATTCTAATCCATTTAATGGCGAGGAAGATCATGAAGATAAGAAAAAGGATAAAAAGACTTCAATGAATTTTAAGACAGCTTTGTCTTTATCATTAAATAATTTACTTACTAAAAAAGGAAGAACAATTCTTACAGCTTTTGCAGGTAGTATTGGTATCATTGGTATCGCATTAATACTTAGTTTAGCTCATGGTATTAATAAATTTATTGATAAAACAGAAGAAGAAACTCTAAGTTCTTACCCATTACAAATAGAAAAGTCATCTATTAATTATGGTGAAGTACTACAAGCTTTAGCTGGTAATATGAGAACAGAAAAACATGATGATGATAAGATTTATTCTTATAATATAATGGGTAGTATGTTTGAATCATTTTCAACATCAGCTAGAATACAAGATATGTCTAAATTTAAAGAATACCTTGAAAAAAATAAAGATGTAAAGAAATATATAACTAGTATTCAATATGGATATAATACAACATTAACTCTATATAAACCTGGTGATGAAGTATTAAGAGTTAACCCAACTACAGTTTTGGATGCAATAGGTATGGGTACTAATGGAATATCTAGTGCATATAACTCAATGATGAGAGATAATGATGTATTTTATGAAATGATTGATAATGATAAATTAATAAAAAAACAATATGACTTAGTAGCTGGAAAATATCCAAAAAAATATAATGAAGTAATGTTATTAGTAGATGATAATAATCAAGTTCCAGACTATACTTTATATAGTTTAGGAATACTTTCTCAAGATGATTTAAAAGAACAATTTACTAATATGATTAGTGGTAAGGAAGTTAAATTTTTATCTACTTCATATAAACCAGAAGAAATAATAGGATTAAAATATAAATTAGTAATTAACCCAGACTTCTATCAAAAAGTAAATGATGTATGGATTAATAAAAGTGATGATACTGAATACATGAAAAAAATTATAAATGAGTCTGAAGAAATAGAAATAGTAGGTATTGTAAAACAAAATAGTGAAGCAGTAGCATCATCTACTAAAGCAGGTTATGTATTATATAAAAATAGTTTAATGCGCCATTTAGTAGAAAAAGTAAATGAAAGAGAAATAGTAAAAGAACAACTTGCTAATAAGGATATAAATGTATTTACAGGTAATAAATTTAGAGAAAATTCTAAATTTGATATAAATGATTTATCATATGAACAAATGATGGCTATGCAGAATATGTCTGAGGCTGAACTTAGAGAGTATATTCAAGCATATTCTGAAAATGCCACAGCTACATATGAAGATAATTTATTAAAACTAGGAGTAAGTGAAATAGATAATCCCGATACTATTAATATTTATCCAAAAGACTTTGATTCAAAAGAAGAAATTACTAAAATAATTGATAAATATAATAAAGGTAAAAAAGAAAGAGAAAAAATTGAATATAATGATATAGTTGGTATAATGATGAGTAGTGTTCAAACCATCGTAAATGTTATTAGTACTGTGTTAATTGCCTTTGTTGCAATAAGTTTAGTAGTATCTAGTATTATGATAGCTATAATTAC
>JAEEGL012172718.1_pt1 | contig 18794 bp, 13 predicted proteins | sample 9134231 | NCBI WGS metagenome assembly JAEEGL01 (sample SAMN16246548, study PRJNA631951) | gut metagenome | biome: gut microbiome; feature: rumen; material: fiber-attached | host: Bos | place: Iran: Karaj | collected 2018-10 | reverse complement strand
TAATAAAAATTCAATATTGATTATTAAAAGAATCTGTTTCTTCTCTTTTTTTCCAATAATTAATGAAATCATTTAATATTTCTTCTCCTTCTTTAAAAGGAATTCCACCAATTAAAGGTAATTTCAAAAATTCTATTTTTTCTTTTGATTGAGTAATAAAAAAATAAAAAGACCCATCAGTTTTATCCTCCATAATAATTTTATCAATTGAATATAAATTTAAATTTATTTTCTTTCTTTTATATTCAACTTCAATATTTTTATTATCTTTATTATAAAAAATAAAAGAGAAATGATTAATATTATCTCTCTTATAACAACAACAAAAGAAAATTTGACAAAAAAGATTAATCATTAATCCTAAAAATGCAAATAAACTGAGAAAAAGAAAGTAAAAATGAACAAAAAGAATAAGTATAATTGTTAACATGACCACAACAAGATAAATTATAAAAGGTAAAACAAATTTTAAAGAATAACGTTTTGGTATTATTCCAAAATTTGTTCTAAAATTTATTTGTTGTTGATTTTCTAAGAACATATAAAAATTTGGATTTAAAGTAAAATAACCATATTTATTTATATGATTTTGATTTATATTTATATGATTATCTTCTTGATTCATTGGAGTTGGAGCACTTAAATCTTGATTTGGTGTTGGATAATTATTGATTAAAAATGGTTTATTAATATTTTGTTCCACGTTCATTTTCTTTAATTAGATATAAATTATTCAATAATTTAAAATTTTAAATCAATTTATTTCAAAAAAATGAAAGGAATAAAAAATCAAAATCAACAAAAACAAAAGACATTAAATCCAATAGCAATAAAAAAATTATATTTAAAGCAATATTCAAAAAACCCAAATTTTTCAAATTGGGAACCAAATGAAAAAATAATGGCATTAAGTAATAGATATGGATTTTTAGGAATATTAAATTCCGGTTTTAATTCTGAAGGAGAAAATACTTTAGAAATATCAATTCAAGATGATTTTGATTTATTAATAAAACAAGAAAATGGTTTTTCCTTATTTTTTTGGTTGATATTAGGTAAACAACAAAATTATTTAACAAGATATATTTTAAAAAAAGGAACAACAATAGATGAATTAACTCCAACAATAGGTTTATTACAAAATAATACAAATTTATTTATTAAAATTACATCATCAAATAAAAGAATAGAAAATTTAATATCAAATAAAAAATTAGAACCAAATAAAATATATTCAATATGTTTATCAGTTAATTTTGATATTAATGAAGATATATCAGAAATGTCATTATATATAGATGGAGTATTAGATTCTCAAAATTCAATTCCTGGAATACCTTCTTTTAATAATGGAAATATATTCTTAGGAAAACCAGATATTACTTGTCATGGATTTAATGGTATAATATCAGAAATAATGCTTTGTCCAAGAAATTTAGAAGAAAATGAAATAAGTGAAATATATAATAATTGCATTAATTATTTTAATGAAAATCAAGGCGAAAGTTTTCAAACTGCAATTGTTTTTGAAAATAAATTTCAAAGAGGGGTTTTATTAGAAAAATATATGAAATATACTGGAAGTAAACCTTTTATTATTGATAATTTAGCTTTAAGTAATTATGAGTTGAAAGAAATTGTTAAAAAATATGATGAAGAAGAAAGATTAATTGATGAAGACAATAATAATATTATTAATGAAGACCCCAAACAAATTAAATTAATGGAAAAAATGGATGATATGTTAAATAATAATGATGAATTTATTATAGTAAAAAAAATGTATTTAAATGCTAAAACCATTTATACTATTCTTTTTCTTTGTAATAAAGGAGAAGATTATATTGAAATAAAAAGAGTTATTGATGTATTTGAAATTTTATCTGAAAATTTATTATTTAATATTGATTATGATTTTATGTTTAGATTATGTAAAAATTTAAATAGTATCAGCATTGAAGACAAGAATTTTTTTTCTTTAAGTATTTTTTTCCAAAATTTAAAACAAATACATGATATTTATTTTCCAGATGAAAATATAAATGATCCAATAGAATATGAAGAAAATAATCAAGAATCAATTAAACAATATGAAAATTTATTAAAATCCACTCAAGGATTTAAGAATGTAATAGATGAAAATGAAATGGAGAATAAAAACTTTAGAATATGTAATATAAAAGAATTATATCAAAAAAACAATAATAATAATCTATCAAATAAGAACACAGATGATGATTTTTATATTACAAATAAATCAAAGAAAGCCGAGAATTTGAAAAGACCAGAAAGTGCTCAAATATCAATGGAAAAATTAGTTGAAAAAAAAAAAGAATATGAAGATTCAAAAATAACAGAAAACGAGAATGAAGAAAATGAAAATATAAACACAGAAAATAATAATAATAAAGTAAAAGAAAAAAATGAATATGACCCAGAATATCCAGAAAATTGGTCAGAAGGGAATTTTGAAGTAATAATAAATCATTGTTATAATTGTCACGAACATAAAATGACAACAAGACATTTAGAATACCAATTTATAGATAAATTTAATGAAATAGGACAAGCAATAAAAATGGAATTTCCTAATTGTGATGTATATGGAAATTATGATAATTTAGAATATTTTGGTCAATTTGACGTTTATGTTAGAGGACTTGGTCCTTTCTTTGATGAACAAGGAAGATTTTTTATTTTTAAAAAACAAAAAATTGGAAGATTTCCTAAAATTAATGAAATTATTGATAAATTAATCACTCTTTCTATTGTTTATGGTGGAAGTATTAATATGGAAAGTGCTCAAAAACAGTTTTTAAAAGAAAATGAATTTAAAAAAAGTAAATTTTTCCATGAATTACCCGCTTATTATAGTGAGAAATGTGAAGAAGCAATGAATGAATTTAAAAATGGAGGAGATAAAAAAGATAAGAAGAAAGTTAAGTGATTTTTTTAGTTTTCATTCATTCTTTTTGAGTGGTTTTTATTTTCTTTTAGGTTTTATTATTCTTGATGATAATATTTTTTTATTGTAAATTTATTTGATTTTTTTTTAATATTTTTTATTTATTATTTTTAAATAATTGTTTTGAATTTTAAATGAAAGGAAATAATATTCAAACAACAAAAAAGAATAGCAATGATAAAAATACAAATAAAAATAATAATAATAGAGAAGAACAAAGAGGAGGAAGAATTTGGAAATATTTAATAATAGGATTTATAGTCCAAATCTTAGGAACTAGATTAATAAAATATTTTAAAAATAAAAATTCTGCTCAAAACCTTCCTTCAGTAAATAATATATTTACAAATGAAACTAAATTTGACATAAATTTCTATTTATCAGATTATGATGATTATAGACTTTTAAAAAATAAAAAACCAATATATTCAATATTAGATAGGAAATATTGTTATTTTGGTGAAGATATAGTGAATGAAACAATATATAATATTCAATTAAATATAACATATAATATAACAAAATTACTAAAATTAAAAAATTTAAAAAACGCAGGAATATATTTATTTTCAGAATTAAAATTAAAAAGTAAAAGAGAATATAATAATCAAATACAAAAATTAAAAGTAGAACCTAGAGAATATTACAAAAGTCAAAATATATTAAAGTATATATCAGATTTAAAGAAATTATTATTTAATTCTCAAATAGATGAGAATATGAGTCCAATTGAAACCGAAGCAACAAAATCAGAAAATTCATCAAATACATTAAGTGGATTATATTATAAACCAACATTCACATTTTATTTTTTAAAACAAAATCAAAAAGAAAATATAATTAATTTCCAAAAATTATATATGATGAAATTTCCAGTTCATGTTAATTTAAATCAAATGAATTATTTCCCTATAAATGTTTTAACAGATTTTTGGACTTTAAATACTGAATTATTACCAATTAATAAAACAGAAATGTTCAATTTTACTATTAATTTAAATTATGGCTATATTAGAAGTTATTTCTTTAATCAAATGTTAAATATTCAAATTAATAATAAGGTTATGAGCAGTTATGGTATTGATGGAGTTCAAGATATGTTAGTTGAATTATTAAAAAATAATTCTATTCCTTATTTAATTTTATTAATGACTGTTAATATTCTACATACTATTTTTTCTGGTTTTGGTTTTAAAGAAGACATATCTTATTATAATAATTTAGAAAAATTAGACGGAGTATATACTAAATATATTTTTTTAAATATATTTTCTGTTTTTATTTCTTTCTTATATAATATTGTTCAAGGTGCTAATTTTTTAGTTATTTTTGAAGTCTTTGTTGGTTTTATTATTGAGATTTGGAAATTAAAAATGATATATAATATTTCTTTTAATAAATTTTTTCCTTTTATTCATTTTGATTATAAAATTAAATATGAAATTAAAGAAGCTGAGAGTTATCAAGATTTTGCTGTTTCAATGATGATAAAATTTTTATTAATTCCAATTGGAATTATTTATCTTATTTATAGACTTTATTATTATAAATCTTCTAGTATATTTATGTTTATTATTGAATATATTTTTTTCCTTTTAAATATTTTTGGTTTTATTTTATTAACACCTCAAATTTATTTAAATTATAAATTACAGAGTGTTGAACATTTACCTTTAAAAGCTTTTATTTTTAAATTTTTAAATACTATTATAGACGATTTATTTGCTTTTGCTGTTAAAACTCCAACTTTATATAGGATTTTTTGTTTTAAAGATGATGTGATTTTTGTTATTTATCTTTATCAAATGTGGATTTATAGACATAATAAAAGAAATGAAATGAATAAAATAGATGATGAAAAAAAGAAGAAATAAAAAGAAAAATTTAAATCAGTTAAAAAGAAAAAAAAAATTAAAATTAAAATTTATTCAGAGTCAAAAAAAATTAAATTATTAAATAAAAAATAATTATTTAAATTATATAATATTTTCTAATTTATTTTTTATCATATTATTCAATAAAGATGAATAATAAAGAAGATAATTCTTTTAAAATGTATAATGATGAAGAAAGTAAAAAATTAAAAAAAAATATGACAGATATATTAACAAATGTAAATTCCCAATTAAAAAATTTTATGGAAAAATATAAAAAAAACCCTAAATTACAACCTGAAATAGATTCTTTAATATATCAACATCCTATTTTTGACAATAAAAAAAATATTCAAAGTTTATGGTCTTTAATAAAAAATTCAGGTAAAGAAGAAAAAGCAAAAATAGAAGAAAATAAAAAAAAATCAAAAATGTATAGAGAAAGACAAAAAGAATTAAATAAAATAAAAGATTTTGTAAATCAAAATTATTTAAAAATGTTACCAGAAGGAGAAAAAAAAATTAAACAATTACCAGAACTAAAAGAAGAAAAAATAGAAGAAAATTCAATGAAAAATGAAAAAGAAGAACAAAAAAAAAAAAATCCAAATATAATAGCAGACTTTACTAAAAATGAAGAAGAAGAAAATAATAATATAAACAAAGAAGGAGAAGATAAAGATGATATAATAATAGAAGATATTCCAAAAACAGAATATTTATCTAGAAAACGTAAAAAAAACAAAAATAAGAACCCAAAAAATCAAAGCCAAGAAAAAGGTAATATAAATTTTTATACATGTTATATATGTAAAACACGTTTTACAACAGATAATATTCATAAATTTTACACTAATTTATGTACAAAATGTGGAGATTACAATTATTCTTTTAGAACAATGAAATTAGATTTAACAGGAAGAATAGCAATAGTAACAGGAGGTAGAGTAAAAATAGGATATTATATAGCTACTCAATTATTAAATTATAATTGTAAAGTTTTAATAACTTCTCGTTTTCCAAAAGATACTTTATTAAAATATGAAAAAGACCCAAATTATAATCAATGGAAAAATAATTTATTAATATATCCAATTGATTTTAGATTATTTGAATCAACAGTTAAATTTGTTCAATTTATTAATGATAATTTTCCTCATATTGATATATTAATTAATAATGCAGCTCAAACTATAAGAAGGACTGCTGCTTATTATAAATATTTATTACCAAATGAAACTAAAAAATTAAGTGAAGAAGAAGAAAAAAAAATAATAAAATGTGATTATATTAATTTACAAAAGCAATTAGAATCAGAAAAAGAAACATCAACACCCCCAATAGAAAAAGAAAAAAACGCTTTAATATCATCATCAAAATCTCAAAACAAATCAGATTTAGAAATATTACCTTTATCAGTAATCGCATCTCAAATAAGGATAATGGAAGAAAAAAACCAGCCAACCAACACAATTATAGGAAATGATGGTCAACCATATGATTTTTCCCAAGGAAAAAATTCATGGAATTTAGAATTAGATGAAATTCCATTTCAAGAATTTACAGAAGTTCAAATAATAAATACTTGGACACCGTATTATTTATGTATTAAATTAAAAGATTTAATGATTAAATCACCATATAATGATAGATATATTATAAATGTGACATCTGTTGAAGGAATATTTAATCATTTTAAAAGAACTTCTCATCCACATACAAATATGGCAAAAGCTGCTTTAAATATGTTAACAAGAACTTGTGGTGATTATTATAAAAAATTTGGCATTTATATGACTAGTGTAGACACTGGTTGGGTTAGTCCAATGAATGAAATTAATAGATTATTTGATAAAAATAAAAGAAATGATTATGAAAAAGAATTTACAAATATTCCTTTAGATGAATTAGATGGAGCTATGAGGGTTTTGCATCCTATTATTGAAGGTGTTGTTAATAAGAATTTTTATTATGGGTGTTTACTTAAGGATTATAGGAAATCTCAATGGTAATTTTTTTCTTTTTTTTGGAGTTTATGAATAATCTTTTTGGATTTTTTGTTATTATTTGGTTTTTACAATATTTTTCTAATAAGATTTGTTTATTTATATTTTTTTATAATTTTTTTAATTATAAAAGCTTTTTTTCCATAAATTAATAATAATATAAATAAATAAATCATCATATTGAAAAAAATAAAAAATAAACTTTTTTTATTCTTGTGTATTACTATGAGAATAAATTTCACTTTTAACTCTTTTAAAGCTTTTATGGCTTCTATGACTTCTATGAGAATCAATAATTTCAATAATATTAGGGACATCACAAAATATATTTAAAGCTAAATATTGGGCAAATTCTTCATATAATTCATTAATATCTTCAATTTCAAAATCAAAAATATGAACATCAGCATTTCCTCCAAATTCTCTAGGAATCATATCTGGTTTAATTGTATTTGATAAAACAAAACTATAATTTTTATTATTATGGAAAAATATTTTGTTAAAAACGTCAATTTTATGTAAATTTTCTTGAAAAGTTAAATTTTTTTTTAGTAAATTAATATTATAATTTACAATATGCATTATATTTAAGGATAAAGGATAAATATTATTTAAAAAATTCATTAAATAAGATATTAATTCAGTATCAGGTTCTTTTGTTTTGAAATTAATAATAATATTAAATTTATCATTTAATTTAAATTGATTGTTAATCAACATAGGATAAACAATTTCAATAATAAAAGTAATATAAATTGCATAATCAATATAAGAGATAAACTCAATATCAGCATTATAAGGTTCCATAAAAAAATTTAAATTTAATTGATCATCATAACCATAAACATAACAGCATTTATGTTTAATTGTCTTTATCATATGATATAATTTAAAAGGGAATTCTTCACTTAAAAAATTAATTCTTTTAATAACAATATGAGAAATATTAGTAATATCTTCATTTTCAAAATTACATGCAACATATTTTGAAATTAAAGGAAAATTTATTTTTTCAAGTTCTGTTTTAGGATAATTTATTGAAGTTCCATATATTGATCCTATTCTATGATAAAAACCTATTGTTGCTGAAAATATTTTTTCCATTGTTAAATTATTTGGTAAATCTTTATAATATGAATTTTCTATTTGTTTTATCATTCTTTCTCTATTTCTTCCTATATTTACATTTTGTGGAATATATTTTATAAATATTGTTTTAAAAGTTGACATTACTCTCAAATAATCAGAATATGTATCAAATTTTAAAATATTATTTTTAGTAGATTCTTCTTTTTTTTTATTAAATGAATTTGTTCTTTTTAATGTTATTAAGTTTCTTCCATTTAATTTTGATGCTGATGTAATTTTTGGAACATTTGGAGCTTTTAAAGTTTGTTTATTTCCCATTTATTCAAAAATTAACTGTGGAATAAAATTAATGTATTTTTTCAATTTTTTTATTTTTAAATATATTATTATTTTTAAACCATAAAATTTATTTTTTTCTCATGAAATAAATTAATTTAAAAGAACTTTTATTTTATAAATGATGAATTTAAATTTGGGTGACTTTTTGTGAGCCTTGTCATAGTTACTCTGACTTTATTTAAATATAAAAAATTTATTTAATATATTATTCTGTTTAAAAAAAATTCATTTTGATTTCACCGAAAAATGATTTAATATTAAGATTTATTCAGTTATTGAATATTAAAAATTTTATATAGCTTTTTTCAAAAAATCTTTGAAATTTATTGATATTATTTGTTCATTTCTCCATTTTTTTCAATTATTATTTTTATAACTCACTAAATCATTCATTTGAATTGAATTATTTATATTTTTTCTCCCAAAATTTGGAATCATTGTTCTTTCAATAATTATCTAAAGTAATTAAAAATTATCTTAATATAAATTTCTTTTGAAAGTTTTTTATGAAAATATTATTATCTTTGACACTCCATCCAATAAAAACTTTTCTTATATTATCACTATTATTACCTTGATTTTCTCTTATATTATTAGTTGAATATATTTTTTTATTCTTTTAATATTTTCATGGTTCTTTTTTTCTTTAAATATTTTTTCATTGTCTATTTCTTTTTTAATTCCTCTTTGTCTTTTTTTATATTCAAATTTTATTTCTTTAATTCTTTTTCTTTGATTCATATCTCCAAATTCTGTTATTGAATTTCATTTTTCATTTAAAATATTTATTTTTTATTTTGCATAATATTTGAACTTCATTATAAATATTTTTTTATTTAAATTTGGTAACTTTATTTCTTTCATTGCTTAAATATTATCAATGATATTTTTTCTTTATATTATACAAAATAATCCTCAACCTATTCCTTAATTTTAAAATTTTTTAATTTATTTTCTGAATTTTTCATTAAATAGAAATTTAAAATATATATTAAATATTTAAATTGATTTTAACATTTTTGTTTTATTAAAAAATAAATTTAAAAAAAAATATTAATATTTTTTAAATGTCAGAAAATGCTTCTTCAAATTCTATTGATCAAAAACCAACAAATATATTTGAAAAATATTATTTATCAATTGAAGTGACCAAACAAAAATTAACAGAAAATATAAAATCATCAACAATTAGTCTTTCATCAGTATCATCAAATAATATAAATATAACAAAATCAAATACATTCCATTCACTTTTAATATATTATATAATACCATATTTATCTCCAAAAGATTTAATAAACTTTAAATTATGTAATAAATTAGTAAATTCATTAATAAATTCAAAAGCAATTATTCAAAGTGTAATTTCCTATTCAACAAAATCTTTTAATTCACCAGAAATAAGATATAATATTTGGTCACATTATTTACAAATAGAAAAATATAAAAATGAAATATATAAAGGAAAGCAATTTATTAATGAAAATAATAAAGATGAAGAATATTATAATGAATTAATTAAAAAAGTAGATTTAATAAAAAAAAAAGATGAAATAATAAAAAAAGAATATACAGAAACTCAATTAAAATTTGTTTTAGATTCTTTAGATTATGTTCAAAGAGATGTAGATAGAACATTTTATTTAGATTATTTTACAAAGGGAAATGGAAAAAAAGAATTAAAAAATGTTTTAGAAACAATGAGTATAATAAAAGAAAACATAGGTTATTGTCAAGGAATGAATTTTATAGTTGGAGCTTTAATATATCTTTTTCAAAATGAAATAAAAGCTTTCTTTGCTTTTAATTGTTTATTAAATTCATATGAATTAAAAAAACTTTTCGCTTATAATACTCCAGATTACGCTATTAGAGTATATCAATTAAATTATTATGTTAAAAAATATATTCCTAGTGTTTATTATCATTTTAAAAAAGAAGATTTATCTTTTGATTTATTATATTCTAATTGGATTATGACTATTTTTTCTAATTATTTTAATATGAAAACCTTAGATTTTGCTTGGACTTGTTTTTTTATTGATAAATGGAAAGGACTCTTAAAAATATGTTTAATTATTATATATGATTTGGCTGATGAATTAGTTAAATGTGATTTAGTAGGTATTAGTAATTTAACTAAAGAAAGTGATTTAAAATATCATAAAAATTTAAAAAGAAGTTATGAATTATATACTAGAAAATTTAAAATTAAAAATTCTGAATTAAAAAAATTAAGAGATGAATATTATATTAATTTAGCAACAGAAAAATTAGAAAAAACGAAAAAAGAAGTTAATAAATGGGATGAAGATCAACAAGAATGTTTAAATAATTATTTAAAAGAAAAAGAAAAAATTGATATGAACACTAAAAAAGATATTGAAAATTATAAAGTAATGATGGAAGAAATAAACAAAAAATATTTAATTTCTTTTAAAAAGTATACTAATCAAATGAAAATTATAAATAAATTAAAAAGTAAAATTGATGTTTTAGCTACTGAAAAATTATCTTATGAAAATATATTTTCAATTTATAAATCAGCAGTTAATGATATTTCTAATAAAATTAGTTTAAGAGAATTAAAATCTGATAATACAATAATTAGTAAAAACTCTAAAGAAAAAAAAGAAGAAGAATATAAAAAAGAGATTATTGAAAAAGAAAAGAATAAAATTATTGAAAAATATCTTCCAATTGTAAGCGAATATGAAAAAGAAAGTAATTTATTATATAGAAAATATGATATTATTGATAAATATAAATCTGAAATTGATAGGATTAAAAATGAAAAAGTTAAAAGACAAGAACAAATGAATGATTATTTTTTCCTTTGTGAAAAAAAAGAACAAGAATTGTTAAAAGTGTTAGTTGAAAAATTAAAACTGAGTAATAATTTTATTAAAAATAATAAATTCTAATTTTTTAAATGTTAATACATTAATAGAATAAATATATAATATATTTAAAAATAAAATTAGATTACAAAGTAAATTATATATTTAAATGAATTAAGTTTAGAAATTATTAAAAAAATAATTAGCTTATAATTTAAGATAATATATAATTAAATAATTCCTAAAAATTTAAAACTATCATTAAGATTCTTTAAAAAATTTTTTGATGATTTAGATTTTAAATTTAGAATACGATTTTACTGAATGAATTTGAATATATTATATTAAAAATAAAGTAGAGTTATTTACTATAAAATATTCTGAATATATATTTAATAATTTATGATTCATCAATTATTTATATTAAAGATTAGGAATTTTTTTCAAAAATATATTAATATTTATACAATATGAGAAAAACTTTTTTATTAAAAGAGTTAAAATTTTTATCCGAATATATTTTCTTCTTAAATAATTCAAATTTTTAAAATAACATCTAAGCCTGATTCTTTCTAAGATATTCAAAATATTTTTATCTTTATATAAAACTTGTTTATATTATTATTATCATTTATATTATTAATATTTCACTGATATGGTTTAACAAAAATTATATGATTATCTCTTAAAGAAGATTGCCTAAACTATTAAAATATAGGACTATTTAAATTTTCATCTCATGCTTGTCCTATATATTGATAAATGAAAAATCTTCTTTGTTTTAAAATCATATGTTAGAAAAACAAAGTATCTTTAAATTTTATTGGGAAAAATAATAATTTATATTTGTTGTTCTGAATATATTTGGATATTAATTTATATTTTAAAATTTTAGAATTATAGTTATGAAATAATAATAATAAAATTTTTTGAATGGAAATTAAAAATATAAAAAAATATTATAAAAAGAAATAGATACAATATTTAAATTATTAAATAATTTTGTTTAAATTATTGTTAATTTCTTAAACAATATTACATAGAAAATGTTTCGATATCATATTCAAGATCACTTAATTTCATTTTAGAATCAATAAAGAATTGAGTAAAATATTCAATATCATTACTAGCAATTATCCTAGAAAAATCATATCTTTCACAAGTTTTAATTCCAATTGAATTTTTAAACTTAAAAGAAACTTTCATTCTTCCTAAACTATTATTTTGACATCCTAAAGTAATAATATTTTCTGATAATAAACTTTTTAAAAAAAGAATACTAACATTTTTTTTCTTATCTTCAATGATTTCTTTTTTTTGAGAATATTTTAATAAAATTTTATTTAATTTATCATTTATTCCTGAATTTAAAGCATCTTGAGATTTAATTATAAAATCATTTTTACAATGAACAGTTAAAGTAAAATTTCTTGAATTATGACAATATAAATTTTTATCATAACCTAAATTTTTTAACCAATCTCTCATATTTTTTTCTCCAGTTGAAAGTGAATCTTTAAAATAATTAATTAAACCTTTTTCACTTAATCCACCTAAATAAGAATAATAACTTTTAGTTATATTATTAAAAGCAGTTTCTTCTATTTTATTTTTAGTCATATTTTCCATTAATAAATTAAATTCTTTATAGTCTAATTTTGATTGATTATCTATATCATATCTTTCAAAAATATCTTTTATAGTATTAATAAATATTTCTGATAAATTATTTCTTGAATCTTTTAATTGAGTAACATTATTATTTAATTTATAAAGATAACTCCCACTTGTTCTTGGATAAATTATATAATTTCCATATGGTAAATCAATTTCCATTTGAAGAGAAGGACAAAATGCAAAATCTAAGGTTTGAATATGAGAAATTTCATTTGTTGTTTTATCATATTTAATTATAGATAATGATATGTCCATTTTAGGCTTTCTTGAATTTTCTTCTTTTAATGAATCTTCGTCTTGAAAAATTGATATTATTAAATTTGAATCTGATTGAAGTTCTAATATATAAAAATTATTGGAGATAATATTGTTATTGTTTATATTTGTTTTTATAAAATTTCCTTTTAATCTAATTTCATTCCAACGATAAGCATAACAAATATAAAAGCAATTAAATTTTTTTTTAAAATCTTCAAAATCTAATATTATAGTTCCATTAGAATATGATTCTTTCAAATCAGGATAATTACTAAATAAATTATTTTCATATTTGTCAATTTTTTCTTGTTGCTCTTTATTATATATTATTCTCCTTATTAAAAAAAATTTTTTTTCTAATTTATCTATTATCTTTAAAATAGAATAACCAATTAAAGGAGAAATATAAGATTCTTCTTCTTCCTCTTCTTCTTCTTTTTCATTATTATATTTATCATCATCATAAGCAATAACTAAGTAATTTTTATTCATAATATAATCATAAAGTTTATAATATAAAATATCATAATTTCCTATTTCATTCCTTAATAAAAAAATACAAGGACAACCAGTTAATAAAAAAAGAAATTCAGAAATTTCAATATTATATATATTATAATAAGCACCATATATTTTAGCCAAAGCTTTTTCTAATAAAAGTATCCAAATTTCAAAGGAAGAAGAATGACTTACAAAAGGATTGCCATTTGGATAACAAGGAAATAAATCATCTATTACTATTTTTTTCCAAATACCTTTAACACATAATTTTAAAATATATATTCCATGTTTACTTATATTATCAGATATAAAGAGTCTTTTTATTAAATTTGATTTTTCTGCAATGCAACTTAAGGCACTTACAAAATTAGAATCTGCTTCATTTTCTTGAATAATATCATTTGGTTCTGGATTATCTAAAATTATTTTAGATAAATCATTTTTTTCATTATTTATTAATAAAAAATTTTCTGGTCTTTTCCAATGAATCACATATTCATTTAATTCTGGTGAATCTTTATATTTAGAAAACATTGAATTATAATTTGGTGGAAATTCATAATCTACAAATTTTTCTATTTTTTTTTCTTCTAATAAATTATTTAATTCAATAGGGGGCATTAATTCTAATGGAATATTATTTAAGTGTTCATAACATTCTTTTAATATTTTTTCATTTTTCTTTACATCATTTTGAATAATATTTTCTAAATATTCTCTTGAGAGATTTTGAAACTTTAAAAAATGATATTTCGGAGTAAAAGACCAATTTGGAAACAAAGTTATTTTTACAAATTCTTTATTATCAAAGGGATTTAATTTTAAAAATATTAAATTTGAATTTTGATTTTCTATTTTATTTTCTATTTCAATATTTTGAATATTATTAAATGAGATTTCTAATTCTATGATTTTCAATAATTTAACTTCAATTCTATATATTAATATTCCTATTGCTTTTGGATTTATGGAAGAATTTATGAAATTTTTATGAATATATACTTCTGGGATTATTTCTTCTACATTTGACTGCATTTTTATTAAAAATTTTAATTAAATATTTAATTATTTATAAATTAAAAATATATATTTCAACATTTTTCTTTATTAAATCATTAATAGATAATATTTTTTATTTAATTCATTATTTATTTACCAATTAAAAAAGAAATCTAGTATTTTATTCCATGTTGTTGTATTTTCTGGAATAAACTCATTTATAGTTAAATTCCTTTTGTAACCCTTATTTTCTTCTTCAGGAAAATAATTATTTATAGTTCTATTTTCATGATAAACATTTGAAGGTGATTTAAAATTAGATTGTTGATAATATTGATTATAATAATTTGTTTTATTATTGCTTGGAATTTTTGTAAATGAATTCATTGAAGATTCAAAATTAGTTGTATTATTTTCTTGATTAAATGTACTTTGTTCTTTAAAAAAATTTCTTTTAGGAGGATCAATATTATAAGGTGATTTATTATAACTAGAAATAGAATTAATTGAATTCTCATCATATTCAAAATTTTCCCTCATTTAATTAAATATACTAAAATTCATAAGAAATTAAATATTGAAAAATAATAAAATCAAGATAAAAATGGAACAACATAGACAAATCAGATATCATAATTATAGTAAAAATCATCAAAATAATAATGGTAATAATTTATCTCCAGAACAAAAATCTAATAATTTAAATGATAATATTTCCAATCCTTTAATAAGAAAAGAGAAAATGAATAAATTAATAAATAGTATAGAACATTCAATTCATTTTTTTAAAACAACTTATCCAATTTTAAATACTAGTTCTTCATATAACAATGATACTATTGATAATTTTAATACCAGACAAAATCAAGAATTAAAAAATTTAAATTCTAAATTAAAAGAACAAATTTATGAGTTAGAAATGAAAAAAGAAAATATAAATAGAGATGAAATAAAAAATAAAATAAATTTCTTAATTAAAAAAAATAAAGAATTAAAAAATTTGAATTTTAAATTAAAACAAGAATATTATAATTCAAATCAATATGAAAAATTATCTAAAAATAAAAATAAATTAATATCAAAAATTAAAAGAATACAAATTCATCTAAATGAATTTATTTCAGAAGTAAATTCATTATCAACTCATACTTCATATAGTAATATACAAAATACAAATCATAATTATATAAATTTAAATTATAAAGAATCTTCAAAAAATGAAGAAAATTATAATTTAAACGAAGGAGAAGACATAAATTTTACAGAAGGAGATAATTTATATACTTCAACTGATGAAAATGAACCAAGTAATCAAATTCAAATTTCTTTAAAGCAATTTGAAATTCCTTTAAAAGGAACACCTTTTGAAAATAATATTGAAACAAATTTATCCTCTAATATGAATAGGAATTATAATCATAAACAAAATAATATTAATGTTGGTAATAGAAAAAATATTAAAACTGGTTCAATTAATCTTTCTAAAATTGGACCTAAATTGATTAAAAATTTAGACTCAAATAGAAATTTAAATTATAATCAACAAAATAAATCCAATAATAGAAATAATAGAAGTAATGGAAAAATATCTAAAAAAAATTTCAATTAAAATAAATAATAAATGAATTTGGAATATTATTGAATGTATAAAGTTAGATAATGAAAATTTTTTACTTTAATTTGTTTAAATGTAAATTTAATAATTAAATTTTTATTCTTTAACAAATAAGTTTTTTTGATTTTATTTTTTTTTAACATGAATTGAAATTTGAATATAATGAAATCTTATAAAATTATTCAATAAAAATATGCTTTTAACATATTTTTCTAAATAAAAAATAAGCAGAAATAACCAAAACCTTTTCAAATTAACTATTTTTATTAATAAAACAACAAAAAGAACCTCTTCTTTTATTTTTTATGATTCAATATTAATTTTATTAATCTCATTGATTGAGTTTTATCTTAATTTTTAAAAATACTAATTTAATATTTATTTCCAAAGTAGAATAATTATTTATTAATTCTAGCATTGTTATATAATTTATCCTATTCCTACATCTCCTATTATTAGATTTTATATTTTCAATCATTTTATTTGTTTTTTTATGTTTAAATAATTTTTCAAAAGTATATTTATTTTTGAGATTTATAAAAAATTTATAATAATTTTTATTTATTATTTATTTTTCTTTTTTTGATTGATAAAATATTAGGTGAATTAGAAAAAAACAAATTCTATCTGTTAAATTCATTTCAAACATGGTAATATGATGTTAATTTTTTTCCTTTTTCTTGAATTTGTTTGTCCCAAATTGATAATTGTTTTTGATAAAAATTTTTTAAAACATCCATAATAACATCTTTTAAATTTCCTTTTTCATGAAATAAACATTGGAAAAATTCTTTGAAAAATTCATATAAAATATAAAAATATTTAACTTGTAATCCGTGTTTAACGCCAATATCTAACAAAGAATTAATATTAGTATAAGGTAAATTAGTTAAGACTATTAATAATTCAAAAGTTAAATTGAATATTTCTTTTGCAGGAACAATAAATCTAATGCTTAAATCATCAGGAATAATTTCATTAGGAAAAATATTTTTTAACATTTTAGAATTAAATTCAACAATATAACAAATAAAATGATCTAAAATTTTAACAATTTTATATTTGGAATTTAATATTTGATCTAAATAACTTTCTTCTAATTTTTTACTAATTTTATTTATTCTTTCTTCAGTATTTTTATCAATATCTAATTTAATACACTCACTTAAAACTCTTTTAGAATAATAATTAGGTATTTTTTCAATATTATTTTTTGGTATTTCTTCTTTGGAATTATCAATATGAATAACTGAATCTTTTTTTGAAACTTCATATTGAACAAATTCTCTTGACATTTGAGTTATTTTATTTAATGCTTCATTTATAAATTCTATCTCTTTTTTATCATTTGCCATTCTATTTTTGAATTGAAATTCTAATACTAAATCAACTATTCTTGCTTTTGTCCCTGCTAAAAAAGTTAATAATGTTGATTGTATCTGCTTTAAAGAATAACGACACTCTTCTTTATTATTCTTTTCTTTTTCTTGATTTTCTATAATATTTGCGTTATAATATATCTTTAAATTTTTTATTCTTTCATAATTTAAACTTTTTATTTCTTTTTGAATTGATGAATAAAAATAAAATAAGAAATTTTTAAATTGTTTTTCATTAAAAATTGATATTTGAAAATTATTTAAAACTAAAGTTAAATCATTAGAACAAAAATCTTCAAAAGTATTATCAAGATTAAAAGTAAATTTTGAATAATAATGAACTAAACAAGCAGAATATAAAATTATCATTTTCTGATTTTCTGTTAGCTCATTATTTTGATCATTATTAAAAGTAACATAATTTGAAGCACATATTTTTAAAATATCTAACATTTGGTTATAAACATTTTTTTTTATTTGATGAACAAAATAATAAATTTCATAAAATTCACTTATTTCTAAAGAAAATTTTGAAAAGTAAAATATTTTCTCTTGTTCTTCAATTATTTTATAATTTGATATAATGCTATCATGAAAATATTTCAATGTAGTTGATAATTTTTCTTTAAGTGATTCCATTTATTAATTATTTATTTTTTTGACAAAATTATTTTTGTGATAAATAAGAGTTCTTATTTTTTTTACCTGTAATTTATATAATAATAAAAAATTAAGAGATTTTTTTGAAAAATATTAAATTAATAAAAATTTTTTTTTGCGATAAATCTTATATATAAAAAAGTAAAAGCTAATTTTTAATTCAATTTTGTTAAAAGTATATTATAAACCCTAAATTAATCATCAATTGAATTTATTTTTATTTTTATAATATCTGTATTTCGAAAATACGATTCTTCAATTTTTTGATTAATTTCTGATAATCTCTTTTCATATTTTTCTTTATTTTCTCCATCTTTAGTATATTCAATCATTCTTCTAACTTTTATTAAATCTCCATTAATTTGTTCTTGTTGTTCATCCAATTGTTTTTTAATACGATTTGATTTCATTTCATTAATGTTTGAAAAATTTTCTTTTTCAAATTGGTCTAATAAATAATTATAGTTATTTATATTATTTTCAATTTTTCCCAAATAAAGTTCTTCTTTTGGTAATATAGTACTTTGACTACATCCCATTAAAAATTAATTGATTTTAAATTTATTTGAAAATAATAATTTAAAAAAAAATT
>JAEEGL016094484.1_pt1 | contig 18795 bp, 13 predicted proteins | sample 9134231 | NCBI WGS metagenome assembly JAEEGL01 (sample SAMN16246548, study PRJNA631951) | gut metagenome | biome: gut microbiome; feature: rumen; material: fiber-attached | host: Bos | place: Iran: Karaj | collected 2018-10 | reverse complement strand
GACCTGCTGCTGGAGCAAGCCCGCTGGACTACGCCGGTTGAGGAGGAATAATGCGTACGTCAGATACGCGGAGCTTTTCCGCTGGGGTTAAGGAGGAACTGATCAGGCTTCCCCTGGGGAAAGCCTGCTGCATGCTGAGCGAGATCTCCGCCCTGACCCAGACTTCCGGCCACCTGGCTTTCCGCGGCGGCGGACAGATATCCGTCAGTTACCGGCTGGATAACGCAGGAACAGCCCGGCGCCTGTTCCAACTGCTGAAGAAACGGCTGAACGCAGCACCGAAGCTTCATTTTATCCAGACCAGGCAACTGGGAGGACGCAGAAGCTGTGTACTGACGCTGGGCACGGAGGATACAAGGACACTGCTGAATGCCCTGCATATGACCGAGACCGATGAAGACGGACAGATGCACCTGAAACGGACGGTGCCGCGCCATCCGATGACACGCCAATGCTGCCGCCGGGCCTTCCTGCGTGGAGCGTTCCTCGGCGCGGGCACCCTGACCAATCCTGAAAAAGGGTATCATTTTGAATGGAAGGCTGAGGACGAAAGACTGGCGGAAACACTGGAAAAACTCCTGGAAAAATGTGAACTTCCATATCAGAACTACCTTCGGAAAGGACAGCGGGTTATTTACCTGAAAGGCGCTCAACAGATTTCAGACATCCTGGCAGTCATGGGCGCCGGCAGCAGTGTTCTGGAGATGGAAAATATACGGATCAACAAGCAGCTTCGGGCCGCCGCGACCCGGGCGGCCAATTGCGACGAGCATAACAGTGAAAAGATGCTGGACGCGGGACAGAAACAGGCGGAGGCGATCCGCCGTATTTCCCTCGCACAGGGACTGTTCACGCTGCCGCCCGCCCTGCGGGAGGCGGCAAGGCTCCGGGTGGAAAACCCTGATATGAGCCTGAAGGAACTGGGAGAGATGATGAATCCCCCGGTAGGAAAGAGCGGGGTAAACCACCGGCTGCGCAGGCTGATGGAAATCGCGGAACAAATTGAACGGGAATACGGGGAAGGAGAAAGGGACAGATGATTGCGGCGCTGGTATATACATGCATGTATCTGTACTTCGGCGTAATGACGGTTCGCTTCCTGCTGCCCCGGCACCGTCCGCTGAACCGGATCTGGCTTGGAATGAGCCTGGGCCTGCTGGAGGAAATGTGGCTGCCGGCTATCGGCGCGTTTTTCATTTCCTTCGGCGCAGAGGCACATGTTTTCGGCGGGTGTATTGCTTTTGCCCTGACGGCAGGCTGCTGGTTCCTGCGGGATCAGCGGGATCCGGCCGGCTGGGATGAAAAAGAGGACGGACTGCTGAAGCAGCTGCTGATCTTCGGAATTCCGATGACACTGCTGGGAATCTGGCTTCAGTATACGCATGTGATGCGGGTGGACGCAGCGGGAAACTGGAACGTCGGGCAGAGCACTTACGGGGACCTGCCGATGCATTTGAGCTTTATCACCGGACTGGTCGGGAAAAAGCTTCCCGCGGACTATCCGTTCTTTCCAGGCGCCCGGCTGAGCTATCCCTTCCTGACAGACAGCCTGAGTTCCACTTTCTATCTGATGGGCTGCAGCCTGCAGGCGGCGACAATTATTCCCGCAGTACTCATGATGGCGCTGTGCTATATGGGCGTCATGGTGCTGGCACGGGATATGACCAGCGGAAAAAAAACAGCCCTGCTGGCAGCCGCCCTGTTTTTCCTGAATGGCGGACTTGGCTTCCTGTATGATTTTGACATGGCAGGCAGCGGAACCTGGACGGAGACGCAGGAAGGGGTATCCATCCTTGCAAAAACAGGACAGACAATAGCAGACTGGTTTTCCACTGTTTCAGAGCGGGTGGCGAATATCCTGACAGGCTATTACAAAACGCCGACCAACCAGCCGAATCCCAACAACCTGCGGTGGAGCAACGTAATCTGCGACATGATGGTTCCCCAGCGGACTTCACTGGGCGGCTGGTGTATGGTGATTCCCTGTTTCTATCTCCTGGGTACGGAGTTCAGGGCGCGGCTGAGGGATCCCGAAAACCGCAGCAGGGGACTTGTGCTGCTGGGTGTCTGGGCCGGCGCGCTTCCCCTGATTCATACCCACAGTTTCCTGGCACTGGGACTTGCTTCCCTCGGGGCAATGTGCCACGACATGCTCCACGGGGATCCGAAAGCCCTTCCGGTACGCCGGCCGCGATGGCGGATCCTGCTGCGGTACCTGGCATACGCGGCCATTGCCGCCGCACTCGCAGCACCGCAGCTGTTCTGCTTCACCTTTACACAAACTTTCCGGGAAAGTTCCAGATCCTTTCTCAGCCTTCAGTTCAACTGGGTGAACAATCCGGACGGGGCCGGAATGAGGGACCTGTATCTGTGGTTCTATATCAAGAATATAGGACTGCCGTTCCTTGCACTGATTGCGGCGCTGTTTGAAAAGAATCCGAGGAACCGTCGGATATTTGCTATGGCGGTTCCGATTATCCTGGCAGCGGAATTTGTCCGCTTCCAGCCAAATGAATACGATAACAACAAGCTGTTTTACCTGGCCTGGCTGCTGTGCTGCATGATTGTCGCGGACTGGTGCTCCAGACTGTGGAAGAAGCTGGAAGGCCTGGGCGGCAGACGCGTCCTGGCGGCTGCGGCCGCAGTAATCACTTTCCTGAGCGCGGGGCTGACGATCTGGCGGGAGTGCGTATCCAGTTACGTTGCCTTTGGCAGTGAGGCGGTGGAAGCAGGACAGTTTGCCCGGCAGGATACGGAAGGAGACGCTGTGTTTATTACCGGAACCCAGCATCTGAACCCGATTCTGTCCATCGCAGGCAGGACCATTGTCTGCGGGCCGGATCTCTGGCTGTACTGGCACGGCTTTGACGGCAGTGTTACCGGAGAACGCCATGAGGATCTTGCGGCGTTTTACGAAGCACCGGAAGAACACCCGGAGATTCCTGAAAAGTACGGAGCTTCGTATGTCTATGTTTCCTCCTATGAACGGGGAGACTATGATGTGGATGAAGAAGGACTTGCCCGGATCGGCATCAGAATATTTGAGAACGGGGAGGCAAGCATTTACCGCCTTGTTTCCACCGGAGAGAACCAGAACGGAAAAAACCGGTGAGGATAACCGTATGTGAACCCGGCCCGCAATGAAAACGACTGCCGGGGAACCACAGAGGACCGGCCTGCTTTCCTGTGAAAGCAGGCCTTTTTCTTGATTTTTGCAGGGAAATGGGATAAAATAATCATAATATGCAGGAGGTATGTCACCATGAAGGTTGTATTGCTGAAAGACGTCAAGAATGTTGGAAAAAGAGATGATATCCTGACTGTCAGTGACGGTTATGCCCGGAACTTCCTGTTTCCTCAGAAACTGGCCGCGGAAGCTACGCCCGGTGCGCTGAAGGAAATCCAGCGCAAGCGTGCCGCCCAGGATGCCCGGGAGGCGGAAATGCTGGCGGAAGCGAAGGAAAAGGCAGCGTCCCTGAAGGATAAAATAATTGAGCTGGCTGTGAAGTGCGGCGATAAAGGCCGCCTGTACGGTTCCGTGACGAGTGCGGAAGTAGCCGAGGCGCTGGAGAAACAGCACGGTGTGAAAGTGGATAAGCGGAAGATCGATATCGGGGATCCGATCCGCGAAATCGGAATGAGAACCATCTCTGTATGGCTGTATTCCGGCGTGACTACGCCTATGAAGCTGGATGTGCAGCCGATGAAGAAATAATCCACCGTCATGATCCGGAACGATTAACGGAAACCGGCATTTCATAAACAGACAGTTTAATTCCGGCTGAAGAACCGAAGAAAAGAAGGACAGAGATGGAAATCAGGGAAGAAATGAGGAGCATGGTTCCGCCCAACAGTGTGGAGGCGGAAATCAGTGTCCTGGGCTCAATGCTCCAGGACAGCGCCGCCCTGCTCCGGGCTGTGGAACAGCTTACGCCCGAAGATTTCTATCAGCCGGAACACCGGGAGATTTTTAAGGTGATGGCGGAAATGAACCGCCAGCAACTGTCCATCGACCTGGTAACCGTACAGGCCGAACTGGCCCGGAGGGGAACACTGGAAGGTGTCGGCGGAATCCGGTACCTGATGAAAATTGTTTCAGACGTTCCGACAACGGCAAATGTCCATGCTTATATCCAGATTGTCCTGGAAAGAAGCACGCTGAGGAAACTGATTGCCGCATGCCAGACCATTTCGAAAGACTGCTACAGCCAGAGCAAGGAAGTTCCGGAAATCCTGACGGCCGCTGAAAAGGCGATTTTCGATATCGTGATGAACCGGCAGGACGGGGAAGCACTTCAGCCGGTGAATATAGCGCTGGAGAAGGCATACGAGTATATTGAGGAACTAGCCAAGCAGCACGGGGAGATCGCCGGTGTACCCACCGGGTTTATCGACCTGGACGCAATGCTGACCGGCCTGCATCCCGGCGAACTGATTATTATCGGAGCACGCCCGGCAATGGGTAAAACATCCTTCGCAATGAACATTGCGGAGCATGCGGCGGTGAACAAGGGCAAGACCATTGCCGTGTTCACGCTGGAAATGCCGAGGGAACAGATCGCACTTCGTATGCTCTGTTCAGACGCACGTGTGGATATGCAGCGAGTACGCAAAGGCACGCTGCATGATGAAGACTGGATCCGGCTTGCACAGTCATTGGCGCCACTTTCCGCAGCACCGATGTATATTGATGACACAGCCGCTATCTCGCCAACCATGCTGCGGTCCAGGTGCCGCCGGCTGATGATGGACAGAGGCAGGCTGGACCTGGTAGTGGTTGACTATCTGGGCCTGATGCGATCTGACGGACGGGCGGAAAGCCGACAGCTGGAAGTCAGTGAAATCAGCCGGAGCCTGAAAGCCATTGCGCTGGAGCTGAAAATTCCGATCATTGCCTGCGCACAGCTGAGCCGTGCCAATAAGGACCGGATCGACAAGCGGCCGGTGCTGAGCGACCTGCGGGATTCCGGCTCCATTGAACAGGACGCAGACGTGGTTATGTTCCTGCACCGGGAAGAGTATTATAATAAAGAAACAGAAGACAAGAATATCGGTGAAGTGATTATATCCAAACAACGGAGCGGCCCGCTGGGGACCGTGAAGCTGGCCTGGCTGAGCGAATACACAACATTTGCGAACCTGGCAAAGGATTACCAGAACGGGCCGTCGGGGGACGCGCCATTTTAATGAATGAACAATGAGTAATGGAAAATGAGGTAATGATGGAAAACTATACGGTCTGCCAGCTGCAGCGGGACATGAGGTATGAAGGGTTCCTGCTGATCCGTTCCGCGGAGAAACGGAAGGACAGCAAAGGCAGCGATTACGTAGATATGAACCTGACCGACCGGACCGGGGAAATAAACTGCAAGATCTGGAACTGGGATCCTGATGCGGAGACACCGGAAGCGGGACAACCGATCAAAGTCCGGGGAACGGTCCAGGAATACAACGGCCGGCTGCAGCTGCGGGTGGAAAAATGGCGGCTGTGCACGGAGAATGATCCGGTGGATATGAACGCGCTGGTTCCCTGCGCTCCAAGAAAACCGGAAGATATGATGAGCCAGATTGAGGCGACGGTGGAGAGCTTCTCAAGTGAGGACCTGAAGAAGCTGACCCGGGGCATGCTGGGTATTGCCGGGGACCGGCTGCAATGGTTCCCCGCAGCCCAAAGAATGCACCACGCGGAACGCAGCGGCTTGCTGCATCATACGACAGATATGCTGCGCCTGGCAGGGGCAATGCTGGAGATTTATCCCTGGCTGAACCGGGACCTGCTGCTGGCCGGCGTGATCATCCATGACCTGGGAAAAATCGATGAGATGAAGAGTGACAAGACCGGCAATGTCACAGATTATACTAGGGACGGCCAGCTGCTGGGGCACCTGGTAAGGGGTATTACCAACCTGAACCGGGTGGCTGAGGAAACAGGCGTTACGGGAGAATGCGTGATCCTGCTGGAGCATATGCTGCTGAGCCATCACGGGGAAAGTGAATTCGGCAGCCCGAAACCGCCGATGTTTCCGGAGGCGGAGGCGCTTCACTGGATCGATATCATGGATGCCCGGATGAATTCCATGAAGAGCGTAACGGACAAAACACCGCCCGGGGCCTTCAGCGAGAAGATCTTCAGCCTGGACAGAAGGGTTTATCACCCCTTGTATGAGGAAGAAAAATTATAATTCATGATGCCGAATTGTGAAAAAACGGCAGAGTAAGGAATAAAAGTCCCGTTTTGTGAGTTATATCAACAAAGGGAGGAAAAGATCATGTTGAAGAAGAGGATCCTTTGCCTGGTACTGGTTCTTTGCGCCGCGGTGGTTATGACTGCCTGCCAGCAGAAGGAAACATTCCCGACAACGCCCCAGCAGTATGCGGAGCAGCCGACTGCAAACCCGCAGGATATGCAGAACCTTTACGGCGAGACGCCGCTTCCGCAGGAAGACGATCTTGACTATGACATCTATGATCCTTCCCAGGAGGAAGGCGGGGACCAGGAACTGATCGAAGACACTGCAGCAAGCGTGCCGGCCGCAGCTCCTGCCACACAGAGCGTGTACGCAGGCGCAACGCCTGTGCTGATTGATCCCATAGACAAGCCTACCCCCACGCCGCTGCCTCCGCTGTCTTTCACGTTTGCCAAGTATGAGGCACCGGCCCTGCATCTGTCCTTCGAAGCACCTGAAGGGTGGAGAGTGGAGGAGACGGCGGCAGACACATACAAGATTGTCAATCCGATGGTTGGTATTGATTATCAGGCTTACCTGTCTATCCGCCTGGTTCCGGTGAACAAGAACTATAACAAGAATGAACTGATCAAGGAAGTTAAGGATACCCTCAAGACCCTGAGCAAGGAAGAGCAGTTCACGAAGTTTGAACGTTCCAATACCGCCGGCCGCAAGTTCATGAATACTGACGGAATTTATGCCAACTATACAGGAACGAAACTGAATGATGAGGGAAAGAGCGTTAAGGTCGCGGGCCGTCTCATCATTGCATGTGCCAATAAGACGCTGTACATTCTGCATGTGAGCTATCCCAAGGGATATGCGAACGAGTATGTAGAAGGAGATAAGAGCGTCTATTACAGGTTCCGTCATTCAGTAAAGATTACTACCAGCACCGGGAACGGAAACTGATTTCATTTTTTCAATTCCAGACATGACGCGCTCTCCGCATGCCGGAAAGCGCGTCATGGTCTGCATTCGGGAGGATTTTCTTGAGCATGATAAAGACAAACCGCTGCATTGCGCTGGTCCTGGTACTGGCCCTGCTTTGCGGAATGACCGTAACCGCATGCGCAGACGTGGTGACACTGGGTATCTATTTCTGCGGCAGAAGGACTGCGGAGGACGGTTCGGAAGTAATCGTCAAACTGCAGGGCAAGTTCCGCGTGATGCAGAACGGCGAGGAAATCGGAACTATCGAAGCCGGAAAGAACACGCTGACGCTGAACAGTACGGATAAAGTCCGAATTGTTCCGCTGGCGGAGACAATCAATCCGGAATGGGATCCGAATTCCGCAACGGCAGATGTTATACCGGAAGCCGGCGGTACGATGACTGTCTCCATTGTGGCAGAATTACAGAAGGACGGGTCTTCCGCAGCGCCTGCTGTGTCTTCGGATCTGATTGAGCTTCCGAAGGAAGAAACGGACGATTCAGATGATTCCGAGGAACCGGAAGAATCTGATCCGAATGATGATTACGACGATGAGGACGATGAGCCGGCGCCGGTTTATTCCGGGACTGTGGTTACGCCAACGCTTCCGCCTTATGACGTGTCCGCGCTTCTTCCGACACCGGAGCCGGCATGGCAGCCTTTGGATGTGGGCAGCGGAAGCATTCGCGTGTTTGCCTTCTTTGACCGTAACAATAACGGGGAAGTGAATGACCAGGATACGGCGGTTGCCAGCGTGACTGTCTGCCTGCTTACTGAAAACGGGGAAGCCGTTACGGCAGCGACAACTGACAAAGAAGGCATCGCACTGTTCCAGAACCTGCCGGATGGCAAGTACAGGATCAAGGCGATCCTGCCCAAGGGATGGGCATTTAACAAAAAAGGCTCCGGCGAGGATTATTCCAGTGTGTTCAAGGGCTCCATCGAAGGAGAAGATATCAGCGATCCATTCACCGTGAAATCTGATAAAACGGCAAAAATCGGAATATCCCTGGCTAAACGACTGCATGTGAGCGGCGCCTGCTGGTTTGATGAGAACGGCGACGGCCTGTTCAACGATGGGGAGAAGGTTCTTCCGGGCATCAAAATTGAACTGAACGGCGTGAAGAACGGACTGCATTATGAAACCCTGTCCGGTGAGGACGGCAACTGGTATATTGACCGTGTTGCTCCTGCCGCATACAACCTGACAGCCCATGCCCCGGACGGCATGATGTTTGCCCGGGGAAGCAGCAAGAACGGCAGAAGAAACGTCCTGACCAAGGAAGGCACAGGCGTCGGTTCACGGCGTGTGGATCTTAATGACAAGGAAAGCAAAGAAAGCCAGTATATTGGCTTTGTCTGGGCCGGACAGATCAAGGGTATCTGCTTCCTCGATGCCAACTACAACGGTATTTATGATGAGGGAGAAGCGCCTATGCCCGGCGTTAAGGTTACGGCCATCAAGCAGTCCAAGGACGCGGAAATCGCAGTGACCTATTCCGGCAAGGACGGTACCTATGTGCTGACCGGCCTGAGGGGAAACACCTACAAGATGCGGGCGGTACTACCCCAGGATGGCAGCGACTTTACACGCGTTGTGAGTGATCCGTTAGGAAATCATTTTGCAGCAAGGCCCGGAAGACGGGAAAATTTCTGGAAAGACTTTGTGCTGGCAGACGCACAGCAGCGTGAGATGAATGTCGGTGTAATCTATCCGGCTACCATGACAGGAAAGGTTTACCTGGACAGCGACTTCTCCGGTACACTGAACGGCAAGGAAAAGATCGTTTCCGGTTACCTGGTTAAACTGCTGGACCTGAAAGGCAATACGGTTGCCACGGACAAGACCAGCATCAAGGGAAAGTATGAACTGGTTGATGTGCCGCCGGGAGATTATACCCTCAGCGTGACGGCACTGAAGGATTACGCATTCACAAAGTACGGTGAGGGCAATGTTATCCTGAACCGGACAAACGGTGAAGGATATTCTGAGACTATCCACCTGGATCTCGGAGAGAAAAAGGACGGTATGGACATCGGCATGATCCTGCCCGGTGTTGTGACCGGTTCTGTATTCGCCGACAGGAATGATAACGGTGTCCAGGACAGCGGCGAAAAAGGCCTGAAGGGTGTAATCGTCAAACTGATGAGCGAGGAAGGAGAAGCCTTCCGGGCTGAAATCCGGGAAGACGGAAACTATCTGTTTGACGCGGTTATGCCGGGAATCTATCGACTGGAATATGAACTGCCGGAAAATGCTGTTTTTGCGCGGATGACAAAAGGCGGAAACACAATCAGCGGCGAAAGAACCGGATCCAGTGAATCCTTCAAAATGTCTTCCGGCGTCCAGGTTGAAGGTCCTGTCTGCGGCGCGCTGACGCTGGGCCGGGTTGAAGGCACAGCGTACCTGGACCATAACGGTGACGGCGTCTTTACTGCGGATGAGGAAACCACAGACGGACTGACCGTGACCCTGACGCCCTCCCGTGACGAACTGGAAGAGATTACAGTAACCGCAGGCGAGGACGGACGGTTTGTACTGGAAGGGCTCCGGCCTGATGAGTATACGCTGACGGTCGCATGCAGCAGAAATTATGTACTGAGCCGCACGGACAGCGTATCGCTGCCGCTGACAGCGGGAAAAGCAAGCCAGTCAGTGAAACTGCCTGTGGAAATGGGAACTGTATGGTCCGGACAGAACCTGGGTACGGTCATGCCCGCGGCGGTCAGCGGAAAACTGTGGCTGGATGAAAACAACAACGGCCTGTTTGATATCGGTGAACAGACGCCCGCAGGATATCAGGTCACAGTGACCGATGAATGGACCGGCAAGGTGTTTGATACCCTTACTACAGACGAGGAGGGCAGCTTTGCCACCTCCGGTATGATTCCCGGAAGCTTTACACTGTCTTTCCAGCTGGATGAGCAGACCATCGCTCCTAAAGAGGGCAACAGCGATTTCAGGGAAGAAAACGGGAAACTGATGATTACCGGAATGCAGCTCAATGAAAACGAGAGCAGGGAAGGACTGCTCCTGGGAATTGTGCGCTATACCAGCATCGGCGGAAAAGTATGGATTGACCGGGGCGACAATGTGGAATCCCTTGCAGGGGCCGTGATTACGCTGAAGGATGGGGAAGGTAATGAAGTCCGTTCCATGACAACCTCCGGGAATGGTTCCTACCTGTTTGACAAGCTGATGCCGGGTTTGTACCAGCTGGAGGCGATGATGCCGGAAGGCTGTGTCATTATTGAACCCGGTGATCCGCGGCTGGACGGTAACCAGGTTTCTGTGCTGACAGAGACACTGAACCGGAGCGGAACTTCAGACATGATAGACCTGAAAATGGGCAAGGACCGGAAAAAGATGAACATCGGCTGTGTCCTTCCCGGAAGGATCGGCGATTTCTGCTGGCTTGATCTGGACGGGGACGGACTGCAGGGCATGAACGAGCCCGGAATTCCCAATGTCAGGATTACCCTGATGCGTGATGGAATCACTGTGGCGGAAACTACGACTGACCAATACGGATTCTATCGTTTCAATGACCTGTATCCGGCGGAGTATTCCCTGGAAGTTACAGCTCCGTCTGAAGTAAAGCCGACAAAACGGAGGAACGATATTCCGATGATCGCGTCCGTGCTGGATGAGACAACGGAGGAAGGCACCTACCGCTCTGTCCCGTTCACAGTGGAGAGCGACAAAGCAAACTATAATGTGGATATTGGCTTTGTGTGTCGCAAAGACGGTGTATATCCGGCAGGCACCGGCGAAGGTAAAAAACAGATCTGGAAACGGTCTGAATAATCGGGATCAAATCCTTCTGACCGCCCTTTCGGGCGGTCTTTTCCATTCCTGCTCCCTCGGACAAAAAAATAAAAAACTTGCAAAAAAATTACAAAAATATTACAATATTTCTGATACGCCGAAACAGACGAAACGGCGTTCCATGATTACTGCCGAGGTGGTTCGGATGAAACGTTTACTGGCCTTCCTGATGATGCTGATCCTGGCCTTTTCCGCCTGCTCATTCGCTGAAACGGATGACGGAGATGATTCCAACCCTGTTCCTGTAGACATGATGGAAGAAGAGGAAATGGAAACGGAAGCGGAGTTCCCGCAGGGCAGGGTCCTTCAGTACGGGGATGAAGGCGATGATGTGCTTGCGCTGCAGACCCGTCTGCAGGACCTGAAATACTATTCAGGCAAACTGTCCGGAAAATTCCGCGATGGAACCCGTAAGGCTGTGGAGACATTCCAGGCTGATTTTGACCTTGACCAGACCGGCGTTGCGGATATGCGTACGCTTTCCATTCTTTTTTCACTGACGCACCGCCCGCTCCGTTTTGGTTCCAGCGGGGATGACGTAAAACAGCTCCAGACCCAGCTGACTGAACTGGGTTACTATAAAGGAAAGATCAGCGGCAATTACCTGGAAGCAACCCAGAAGGCTGTGGAGCAGCTTCAGAAAAAGAATAAACTTGAAGTGAACGGCATCGCAGACGCAGACCTGCAGGACATGATCTTCAGCAAACGCGTTATCGGAAAAAACGACGCTCCTGAAGAGACCAATACCCCGGGGCCAAACCTGTCCAACTACCTGGTGGACGATAATGCGGCGACTGTTGCCATCTCTGAGGAACCCGTGGAGTTTTCCAAGAAACTGAAGAGCGGTTCCAAGGGGAAACTGGTCAAAAAAATGCAGCAGCGGCTGGCAGAACTCGGCTATTACGAGGGACCGATCAGCGGCAGTTTCCAGAAGTATACCACCCGCGCCGTAAAGGCCCTGCAGACCCAGAACGGTATTGAATCCAACGGCGTAGTGGATGAAACGACCTGGAACCTGATTTTTAATGATATCCGTGTTGTTCTGCCGGACGCGACGCCGAAGCCTACACCGGAACCCACACCGGTACCCTTCCATGTTGTCGTTGACGTGGCGAACCAGGTCACCTCTGTTTACGGGAGAGATGAGCAAGGCGAATATACGGTTGTAGTACGCCAGATGCTCTGTTCCACCGGAAAGAAGGCCACGCCGAGCTCTGTGGGAGACTGGGTGCTGAACGGAAGGCACGCGACCTGGTGTATCTTCCCGAAATGGGGGAACAGCTATGCCCGGTACTGGACACGCATCAACAGCGATATTGCTTTCCATTCACCGATATATACCGCTGTAAGCAATTCCGCAATGCAGATAAGCAGCTATAAGGCCCTGGGAAGACGGGCGAGCCACGGCTGTATCCGGCTGTCCGTATGGGACGCGAAATGGATTTATGACAATATTGGCAAAGGAACTGTAGTCTCCATTGTAGAGGGGATGGAGCCGGATCCGGAACTCCGCGACGCGCTGAAACTGCCTCCCCTGGACAAGAAATACTGCACACCGATTTCCACGCCTGTACCGACGCCGGAACCGGAATACCGTGCTGACAGAAAGCCTGACCTGAAGGGACGGAAACTGAAGGAAAAGAGCGAAAGCGAAGCGGTATACTGGGTGCAGCGCACGCTGAAAGACCTGGGATACTATGATACAAAGTGTACAGGCAAGATGCTGAAAAAGACTGTGAATGCCGTTAAGGCGTTCCAGAAAGCGCAGGGCCTTTATCCCGGCGGCACAGTGGACCAGAAACTGATTGACCTGATGGCTGAAGTCGCTGCCGGCACGCATGAAACCAATGCCAATAAGGCCACACCGGAACCGATGGCCACACCGGCTCCATGAAAAAAACCCGGAATTCATTGAATTCCGGGTTTTTTTCAACTTACCGTTTCCGATTCACTATTTATCACGGCAGAATAGTGGAATCAGTGCAGGGATTTCCATACGAGATAAGCGTTTTTATAGCCGGCAACGGCGGCTTTTTCATACCAGATGAGCGCTTCCTCCGCATTTGCTTCCACCCCCTGGCCGCACTGGTACGCATAACCGAGGGCATACATGCTGCGGGCACTGCCAAGTTCTGCAGCTTTCCTGTACCAGGCGAGGCCTTTTTCCGTATCCTGGGCAACCAGTGAGCCGCTCATATACAGGTAGCCCAGGTAGTCACAGGCGGACGCGCTGCCGGCTTCCGCCGCTTTTTCATAGTACCTGAGGGCTTCCTCCTGGTTTTTATTTACACCGTTACCGGAAAGATAACAATAGGCGATGCTCATGAGGGCGTCCGCGTCACCGCGTTCCGCTGACAGTCGGTAATAGTCCAGGGCCATCGCAAAGTCCTGTTCCACACCGGAGCCTTCCTCATAAATAGAACCGAGATACCAGTATGCTTCAGCGCTTCCAAGGGTAAGCGCCTTCTGATAGCATTCCATGGCCCTGGTAAAATCCTGCTCCACAAGCACACCGGCATCATAAAGCCTGCCAAGATAAATCCACGCATCAGCACTGCCGGCTTTTCCGGACTCACGGAAGCAGGATACAGCCTGGTCCGTGTCCTGGTCCACAATGATTCCCTTTTCATAGTACCGGCCCAGACGGAGAAGCGCAGACGCATCACCATTGGCAGCCAGGTAACGGACTGCCGGATAAGCCGTGTAGGGCTGTGGATCCGCAGCCTGTTTTGCCAGCGAAGATCCCTGCTTTTCCCCGCAGTTTTTACAGGAGGAGGAAAGATTCGCAGTTCCGCATACCGCACAGGACCAGATGCCACGGAAAACGCCGCAGACGGGGCAGGAATCACCGGTGGATTCCTGCCCGCAATTCAGGCAGATCCATACGTCATTACTTTCCTCCGCCATCGCGGCGGAAAACAGGAGAAGAAGAACACAGAACAAAGAAAACAGTTTTTTCAATTTATAATTCATAATTCATAACTCATAATTGCGGATCAAATGATCCGCAATTGATGATCTGTGTGTATTGCTGAAGGAATAAAAGGAATCAGGGACGGGCGGCGAAGCCGACTTTTTTCTGTACCTTGCGCAGGGTTCTCACGGCCAGGTAAGAGGCTTTCTGGGCACTTTCAGCCTGGACCTTCATCAGGTAGTCCTTGTCACCCATCAGGCGCTTAAACTCTGCCTGGAGAGGTTCCAGCGCGGCGATGGCACAGTCAGCAGCGCGGCTCTTCAGCGCACCGTAACCCTGGCCGTCCAGACCGGCGCAGACGCTGTCGATGCTCTCGCCGGTCAGGGCGGAGATGATAGTCAGCAGGTTGCTGACGCCGGGCTTGTTTTCCGGATCAAAGCGGATTTCAGTTTCGGAGTCTGTGACCGCACGCTTAATCTTCCGGCGGATGACATCAGGATCGTCCAGGAGGAAAACAGAACCTTCTCCAAGGTCGCTCTTGCTCATCTTCTTATCCGGCTCCTGCAGGCTCATAATCCGGGCACCGGTCTTGCTGATCAGGGGTTCCGGAATTGTGAAGACATCTCCGTAAACACCATTGAAGCGCTGGGCAATATCCCGGCACAGTTCCAGATGCTGTTTCTGGTCCGCACCGATAGGCACATAGTTCGTCTGGTACAGAAGGATATCGGCAGCCATCAGCACCGGGTAGGTGAACAGGCCGGCGTTTATGTTTTCAGCATGTTTGGCGGATTTGTCCTTGAACTGGGTCATCCTGTTCAGCTCACCCATGTAGGTGAAACAGTTCAGAATCCATGCCAGTTCCGCGTGTCCGCTGACATGGCTCTGGCAGTAGAGGATAGCTTTTTCAGGATCCAGGCCGCTGGCAATATACAGGGCAGTCAGTTCCAGACAGCGGCGGCGGAGATCCGCCGGGTTCTGGCGTACGGTGATGGCATGTTCATCCACCACGCAGTAGATGCAGTCATAATCATCCTGAAGCTGGGAAAAACGGCTCAGGGCACCGATATAGTTACCCAGGGTCAGCATGCCGCTGGGCTGAATGCCGGAGAAAATCACCGGCTTTCTGGTTTCATTGTCCATGGGAGGATACCTCCGATCGATTCGTAATTTATGAGTGAAACTAATTTACTGCATTTTGACTTTGATCAACAGTTCAGGGGTTTCAGCCTGCAGCAATTTAACGTACTGATAGATTTCATCTTTTTCGTAGCCCATGCGGGGCAGGTAGCCTTCCACACCGTCAAATTCCCCGCCGGGAGCGGTTACGTCTTCCAGTACTTTCGCGTTGGGGGATGTATAGCAGGTTTCCACGGTGATCATCATGCTGTTTTCATAATCCAGTACGTAGTTGATGAACTGATTGGCCATCTCCGGATTTGCCGCGTTGGAAGGGATGAACATGCAGTCAATGGCGATATTGGTTCCCTGTTCGGGTGCCCAGACTGCCAGCTTTTCGTTTTCCATGCTGGCGTAGGCGGCATCGCCGCTGTACATCATAGCGATCCATTTTTCACCCTGGGCCATTCCGTCGATCATTTCATCGGTGACAAAGGAGGGGTGGATGGTCTGTTTCATTTTCACCAGCCACTCATAGGCCTCCTGCAATTCATCAGGATTATCAGTGTTCATGGAATAGCCCAGCGCCTTAAAGGCCATCATGAAGACATCCCGGGGGGATTCGTAGATGAACGCGTGGCCGTCCAGTTCCGGATCCAGGAGGATTTCCCAGCCTTTTTCTTCGACCTTCGCGGGATCAATTTTGGTAGTATCATAGCAGAGAACCACGTTCTGCCACAGGTAAGGCGCGCTGTAAGTATTGTCCGGATCGAAGTACAGTCCTTTCATGTTTTCAGAGATCTGGTCCAGGTTGGTAACGATGTCCTTGTCCAGGGGCAGGACGCGTTCTTCCTTAATCAGCCGGTCGATCATGTAGTCGCTGGTGACGATCACATCATAGGACGCACCGGTCTGCAGTTTGGTATACATTTCTTCTGGGTTGCTGTTCAGGGAATAATTGACGTGGACACCGAACTCTTTTTCAAAGTTATATATGACCTGTTCGTCAATATACTCGCCGTAATTGAAAACGTTCAGCGTTCCGTCAGCCAGGGAGTACAGTGGGGCGCACAGCAGGCAAATGAGCAACAGGACAGAAATCAGTTTCTTAGACATTTCGGGGTTCCTCCTTTTGGGATTTTTTATCTTTAATGTAGGGTACCAGATTCGCAAGAATCAGAATCAGGGCTACCACCACGACGATCAGGGTCGCCAGGGCGTTAACGCTGAGATTATACCGCTTCATAGAGTAAACGTACATGGAAATCGTGTTGATCCCGGCACCGGCATTGAAATATGATACCACAAAATCATCCAGGGACATACTGAAGGCGATCAGCGCGCCGGAGATAATTGCCGGGTATATCTGGGGAATGATGACCCGGGTCAGCGCCTTGAAGGGGGTAGCCCCCAGGTCCAGTGCGGCTTCTGCCACATTGTCATCCAGCTGCCGAAGTTTCGGCATGACAGACAGTATTACAAACGGGGTACAAAAGGAAATATGGCTGAGGATCAGGGTAAGCATGCCTCCCTGTAGCTTGACGGAGATGAACAGCAGCATCAGGCCGATGGCTGTGACAACATCCGGATTCAGTACAGGCAGGTTATTGATTTCGAGGACGGCAGTGCGAACGATCCGTTTTGCCTTGGACAGACCGATGGCAGCTACAGTGCCTACAACGGTGGAAACCACGGTGGAGATCACCGCAACGAACAGTGTGACATAAATGCTTTCGAGCATGGTCCTATCCCTGAACATGCTCTCATACCACCGCAGGGAAAAACCGGTGAAATTGGTCTGGGATTTCCCTTCATTGAAAGAGAACAGCACGAGATAAACGATAGGCAGATAGACAAACAGGAGAACCAGAATCAGGTAAAAAGAAGAGAAAAAACGCGAGACGGGTTTCTTTGGCTTTTTCTGCATGGGTTCTCCGGATGAATCCCCGGGCAGGTTTTTCCTTGCCGCATCCAGACCGGATTCCGCTATCAGGGTAACGCCGGCGAGGTTTTTATTACTAGCACCCATTCCCATTGTATCAGTCCTCCTGCGCACTGCGGTCCAGTTTCTTGGTTGCCCACATTGCCGTGATGATAATCAGGGCCATGATCAGGGAAATGGCACTGCCGATATTCCAGTCGCCTGTCTGCAGGAAATACATTTCGATCAGGTTGCCTACCAGTACATAGTCTCCGCCGCCCAGCATCTTCGGAATGACAAAGCTGGATACGGCAGGCAGGAATACCAGTGTGATACCGGAAATAATACCGGGAACACTCAGGGGAAGGGTAACCTTCAGGAAAGATTTCACCCTGTTGGCACCCAGATCGTGGGCAGCAATCAGCAGGTTAGGATCCAGCTTGGCAATAGCAGTATGGATCTGAATGATCATAAAGGGAAGGAAGTCATAGACCATACCGATGAATACTTTCAGTTCACTGGTAAAATCGAAGTTCAGCAGAATGCCCCGCCAGGCGTAGGTTTTTAAAAGCATATTGATCCACATGGGGAGAGTCAGCAGCAGGGTCATCAGCGTCTGCATCCGATCTGACAGATTGGCAATGAACAGAGCGGCCGGATAACCGATCAGCAGGCAGAAAACCGTTGTCAGGAGCGCGATGCGCAAACTGATCAGCAGTACCCGTATATAGTCGGTATCAGAGAAAAACTTTCCGAAGTTGTCCATCGTAAACTGGAAGGTGAGGGTACTGTTACCAGTAGTGGTGAACGCGTAAAGCAGAATCATGAGCATCGGGGCAACGATGAAAATTCCGATCCAGAGGATATAGGGATAGCTCATCCGGAAAAAGGATTTCATTCCACCACCGCCTTATGCATGACATGGATATCATCCGGTCCGAAGAGCAGGCCGACTTTATCGCCCGCCTCATGATGGGATGTGGTTTCCACTTTGTAAACCTGGCCCTGGGTGGCGAAGGTGATATCGTAGGAACCTTCCTTGATATCCGCGGGATCGAAGTCGAACTTGACGTCCGTGATATCGATGGAGGAGTCATCCTGCAGGTTCCAGGCCTCAGCGCTGGCCCAGGTTTTCAGGTCTGTGGAGATGGCCATGGATTCCTGAATTTCATCCGGGGTGATGAAGAAATCCAGGGCACTGATACCGATGTTGTGGCGGGCGTCTTCCACGTATTCGGGATGAACCACATATACCTTGACGGTGACTTCGGTATGCTTTTCAGTGCCGAAAGTGATGGAATAGACGCCGGGTCTGTTTTCAATGTTGTGAGTGACATGGGTCAGGGAGATATCGCGGTTTTCATCATCCCAGGCCTGGGCATTGGCGATGGAGATGAAATCCTGATCAGTCATTTCCTTGTTTTCCAGGTCATCGGAGTCCACATAGAAGTCGTTGGCGCTGATCTTCTCGCCGGCTTCCTCATTGACAATATCGTGCTGGGTGACCACGTGCATTTTGACGGTTTTACTGGTACCGGTCTTGGTTTCCACCATCAGTTCATAATGGACGCCCTTGAACAGCACGCTCTTGACTTCACCCCGCATGACGCCTTCCCGGGGTTTCACGATGGCTATGTCCTCCGGACGGATCAGCACATCCACCGGCTCATTGGGCTTGAAGCCAAAGTCAGTGCACTCAAATGTTTTATCGTCAAAACGAACCTTGTAGTCCGCCAGCATGGTGCCTTCCATGATATTGCTTTCGCCGATGAAACGGGCGACATAGGAGTTGACAGGCTCGTTGTAGATTTCCAGCGGGGTGCCGATCTGCTCGATGGCGCCGGCGTTCAT
>JAEEGL015848789.1_pt1 | contig 18797 bp, 17 predicted proteins | sample 9134231 | NCBI WGS metagenome assembly JAEEGL01 (sample SAMN16246548, study PRJNA631951) | gut metagenome | biome: gut microbiome; feature: rumen; material: fiber-attached | host: Bos | place: Iran: Karaj | collected 2018-10 | reverse complement strand
CGCAGGATCTCCTTCATGATCCGCAGTACCTTGCCGCGGTGGGAGATCCTGTTTTTTTCTTCTTCCGAAAGCTGTCCGGAGGTGCAGCCCATCTCGGGAAGATAAAAGATCGGATCATAACCGAAGCCTTCACGGCCTGCGGGCTCCCAGGCGATCCGGCCCCGCATCTCGTCCTCGGCGTTATAAATGCGGCCGTTCTCATCGATCGCTGCGATGTGGCATACGAAGGCAGCTCCCCGTTTTTCCTCGGGCACATCTTTCAGCTGTGTAAGGATCGCCGCGTTCTTGATCTTATAGTCGGTATCATGCCCCATAAAACGGGCAGAATGGACACCGGGCGCGCCGCCCATGGCATCGATGCAGAGGCCGCTGTCGTCTGCCATGATAACAGTGCCGGCCATTTCTCCGCGGGCTGAAAGTATGTCATAGATCTCCCGGACCTTGATCACGGCATTTTCCGCAAAGGTCTCCCCGGTCTCATCTGCCTCGGAGACCAATCCCAGATCCTTGAGGGAATATACTTCCGCATCCACATCGGCCAGGATGTCGCGGATCTCTCTCATCTTGCCGGCATTGCCGGTCGCAAATACGATACGCATAGTCTGCCTTTCTGCTGCAGGACGGGCTGGCCCGCTCTGCTTTCATTTCGCGCGGCTTTCATGATGAAGCGCGGACGATTTTGTTATGATCACGTATCATAGCATTCCAGGATGAAAGTTGCAATGCGGAGTGTTTTGTTTCTCTGCTTTTTTCAGGCATCAGGAGCTGAAGAAAGTACTGTTCAAATACATTTATTTGATGTATATTATGGGGTAGTGATTTTTTTAACGGAGGCATATCAAATGGCAAGATTAAACAAAAAAACTGTTGACGACATCGATGTTAAGGGCAAGCGCGTTCTTTGCAGATGCGATTTCAATACCCCGATGAAGGAAGGCAAGATCACGGATGACAACCGTATCCGTGCTGCTCTTCCTACGATCAAGAAGCTGATGGACAACGGCGCGAAGCTGATCCTCTGCTCCCACCTCGGCAAGCCGAAGGGAACCGTGAAGCCGGAGCTGACCCTGGCGCCGATCGCGGAGAGACTTTCCGAACTGCTCGGGACCGAAGTTAAATTCGTACCCAATGACGCAGTCGTAGGCGACAATGTTAAGGAAGCTATCGCGAACATGAAGGACGGCGAGGCGATCCTTCTGCAGAACACCCGTTTCAGACCCGAGGAGGAGAAGAACGGCGAGGCTTTCTGCCAGGAGCTGGCTTCCCTGTGCGACATTTTCGTTATGGATGCTTTCGGCACCGCGCACAGAGCACATGCTACCACCGCAGGCGTCGCAAAGTTCGTCAAGGAGACCGCGGTAGGCTATCTTATGCTCAAGGAGATCGAGTACCTCGGCAATGCAGTTGAGGATCCGGTACGTCCGTTCGTAGCGATCCTGGGCGGTGCAAAGGTCGCTGACAAGCTGGCTGTTATCAGCCGCCTTCTTGAGAAGTGCGACTCCGTCATTATCGGCGGCGGCATGGCATATACCTTCCTGAAGGCAAAGGGTTATGAGGTCGGCACCTCCCTGGTCGATGATTCCAAGATCGACTACTGCAAGGAGATGATCGAGAAGGCAGACAAGCTTGGCAAGAGCCTTGTTCTTCCGGTCGATACCGTGATCGCTTCCGCATTCCCGGATCCGATCGACGCACCGATCGACATCGAGTACGTTGATTCCGACAAGATCCCGGCAGACAAGATGGGTCTGGATATCGGACCGAGATCCAGAAAGCTGTTCGCAGACGCGGTCAAGAATGCGAAGACCGTAGTCTGGAACGGACCGATGGGCGTGTTCGAGAACCCGAAGCTTGCAGAAGGCACCATCGCTATGGCGCAGGCACTGGCTGACACTGATGCCATCACCATCGTAGGCGGCGGCGACTCTGCAGCAGCGGTCAAGAAGCTTGGCTTCGCGGACAAGATCACCCTGGTCTCCACCGGCGGCGGCGCTTCCCTGGAGTATCTTGAGGGACGTGAGATGCCCGGCATCACTGCCGTTCAGGACAAATAATCAAGACACACCGAACACCAGCGGCGCGGACAGATAAGCTCCGCGCCGCATTTCACACCAGGAAGAGGAGAACACTATGAGCAGAAAGAAGATCATCGCCGGCAACTGGAAAATGAACAAGACTCCGTCAGAGGCTGTGGAACTCGTAAAGACCCTGGCACCGCTGGTACAGAATCCGGATGTGGATGTAGTGTACTGCGTGCCTGCCATTGACATCGTTCCGGTCGCGGAAGCGATCAAGGGCAGCAATGTACAGCTTGGCGCGGAAAATATGTACTGCGAGGATAAGGGCGCTTATACCGGAGAGATCTCTGCAGCAATGCTGAAGGATGCGGGCGTACAGTATGTCATTCTCGGTCATTCCGAGCGCAGAGGCTACTTCGGTGAGACCAGTGAAGATATCAACAAGAAGATGAAGCAGGCCATCAAGTATGGACTTACCCCGATCATGTGCTGCGGTGAGTCTCTCGAACAGCGTGAGCAGGGCATCACCATCGACTGGGTCCGCCAGCAGATCAAGGTCGGTTACCAGGGCATCAGTGCAGAGGATGCCGCAGCTACGGTGATCGCATACGAGCCGATCTGGGCGATCGGTACCGGCGTGACCGCTACGACCGAGCAGGCACAGGAAGTCTGTGCGGCATGCCGTCAGTGCATCGCCGAGATCTATGATGAGGCTACTGCTGCGAAGATCCGTATTCAGTACGGCGGCTCCGTTAATGGCGGCAATGCAGCCGAGCTGTTTGGCATGCCTGACATCGACGGCGGCCTGGTAGGCGGCGCATCTCTTAAGGAAGACTTCGGAAAGATCGTCAACTACAAGTAAGTATCGGAGAGACCGGTATTGTGTTTTTAAAAAAAAGAGTCCTGTGAAGGGCTCTTTTTTCTTTACGGAATTTGCAAAGTGTGCTAACATATACCTTGTTCGTGTTCCCATAGTATAACGGATAGAACGATAGCCTCCGGAGCTGTAGATAGCGGTTCGATTCCGCTTGGGAACAGAGTTTATCATGCCGGTCTGAGAGATACAGGCCGGCACATTTTCTATATGACAGGGAAAATGATCCTGACAATTCTCACAGTCTTCGCAGCCGCCGTACTGACGGCTCTTTTGAGGAGCCGCTGGGAGCGCAGACAGTTGGAGGCTGTGCGCTATCGGGTCAGCGGGACCGGCAGAGATAAATTCCGGATCGCTTTCCTGTCGGATCTGCATGACTACTGCCGTGACTATGGCATGGACGGACTCCTGGCGGCAATGCGCGCAGCATCTCCGGACCTGGTGCTGCTCGGCGGGGACATGTTCACCTGCCAAAGGAGCGCGGCATGGTCCGCTGAGACAGGTCCCTCATCGGAACTTATCCGGACGATCGCAGGGGAATACACTGTCATCTATGCGGAAGGCAATCATGAGACCCGGCTCAGAAAGCGCCATCCGGATGAGTTCGCTTCATTCCGGGGGAGGCTGGAGGACGCGGGTATCATTTATCTGATCAATGAGACTGTGCTGTTGGACGGGATCGCGATCCACGGTATTTCTCTGGATGAGACCTACTACAGGCATCTGTTTCCGGGCTTTGGCAGGAAGATACCGATGCCCCGGGACCTGATATTGAAACAGTTGGGGATGCCGGCCAAGGACCGCTTCAACATCCTGCTGATGCACAGTCCGCTTTATTTGGAAGAGGCGTCTGAGTGGGGTGCCGATCTTGTACTTTCCGGACATTTCCATGGCGGGACCATACGGCTCCCGCTGCCGGGGCATCCCGGCCTGATGACACCGCAGTATCAGTTTTTTCTGAAGGAATGCTCCGGTATGCATGAAAGCAGAAACGGGAGATCGAAGATGATCGTCAGCCGCGGACTGGGTACGCACAGCGTAGATCTTCGTTTGAATGACCTGCCGGAGATCAGCATCATAGAGTTGACATAATATGACAGAACCCACATATAAACTGGATAATCTGAATTTTGACGGACCGCTGGATCTGTTGCTTCAGCTGCTGGAGAAGAACAAGGTCGATATCTATGATATTCCGATCGCAGAGATCACGGCGCAGTACTTTGAGTACATCAGCCGGATGGAGGAGACTGACCTCGAGGTCGTATCCGGCTTCCTGGTCATGGCGGCGACCCTGCTGGATATCAAGGCACGTATGCTGCTTCCGGAAGAGCAGAAAGAAGAAGAGGAGGAGGGAGATCCCAGGGAGGAGCTCGTCCGGCGTCTTCTCGAATACAAACGTTACAGATATATCGCGCACGAGCTTGATTATTATGAGGAGTATGCGGAGCGGTTTATTTTCAGGGATACCGGGCTTCCGGAGGATCTGAAGGCTTATGTGCCGCCGGTGGATCTGGACGAACTGCTGCAGGGAGTATCCGGCGAGCTGCTGCGGGATGTCTACGAAAAAGTGCTGAAACGCATGCAGAATGCCAAAAACACTGCCCAGGAGAATTTCGGTACGATCAGGAAGGAAAGGATCTCCCTGGCGGGCTGCATCCGCTCCATGATGAAGTACGCGAGGACACACCGTCGATTCTCATTCCGGCAGATGCTGGAATCCGGCGCCGGACGCACGGAGGTCGTCGTGTCTTTTCTTGCCGTTCTTGAACTGATGCGGATGGGTAAGGTCACTGTACGCCAGGACAGTCTGGAGCAGGATCTTGATGTCAAAGTCAGCAAGGATGCGGATCTCGAGAATGTGGACCTCAGTGAGCTCGTTGATGCATAGGATACCCGTTGCGGGGCGGATGTCAGTTTTAATTTATGTAAACTACGGAGAATGATCCCAGATGGAATTATATGAGAAACAGGAAGGCCAGCTTTCCTTCCTGCCTGTAGAAGAAGAACCGGACCGCGAGTCGGAGCATATCATGGAAGCAGTGCTGTTTGCGCTCCCGCGGGCAGTGGAAGTCAGGGAACTGGCCCTGGCCTGCGGCTGTGATGTTCCGGCAGCACAAAAAAAGATCGAGCGTCTGAAAAAACGCTATGACGAAGCGGACGGTGCCCTTTTGATCCGTGAGGTGGACGGAAGGTACCAGATGTGCACGAGCCCGAAGTATTTCGAGCATCTCGTGCGGGTGGTGACACATCCCAAAAAGCCGGAGCTGTCGGAAGTTCTGCTTGAGACGCTGGCGATCATAGCCAACAAAAATCCCGCGACACGCGTCGAGATCGAGAGGATCCGCGGCGTCAAGTCGGATTTTGCGGTCAATAAGCTGATCGAATATGGTCTGGTCGAGGAGGCAGGCAGACTGAATGCGCCGGGCAAACCGATCCTTCTGAAGCCCAGCGATGAGTTTTTCAGAAGATTTGGCGTGGAAAATGCCGGGAGTATCCCGCAGCCGGGTCCGGAAACAGAATCCCGGATCGAAGAAGAAGTGGAGACAGAAGTGCTGGAGCAGCTGGGACCGGAGGAAAATCCCGCAACGGCCGGAGAAGAAGAGAATGGAAAAGACGATAAAGATCAGGTATCACTCTGATAAGATCGAAAAGCTGCGTTATATTGACGGAAAGTCCGACTGGATCGACCTGAGATCAGCCGGGGAGTATCATTTTCAGCCCGGGGAGTTTGGATTGATCGACCTGGGGATATCCGTACAGCTGCCGGCAGGTTATGAAATGATCACGGCAGCACGCTCGTCTCTGTTTAAGAATTACGGTCTGATCCAAACCAATGCCATTGGCGTGATCGATGAAAGCTACTGCGGAGATGAGGACGTGATCCGCATGCCGGTATACGCAACACGGGAGACGACAGTGCATGTCAATGACCGCGTCTGTCAGTTCCGGATCATAGAGCATCAGCCGCGTATTCAGTTTGAAGAAGTGGATTCCCTGGGCAATTCAGCCCGCGGCGGCTTCGGATCTACCGGCAAGATATAAAACGGGATAATAGGTATTTCAGCAGGACGGGCACACGGGCGCCCGCAGGTGGACAGTGATGAAACTACAGTTTCCATGGAATAAGATCTGCTTGACAGCGGTTCTGAGTCTGATATTGTTTGTATTTACAGCGTGTACAGCAGATCCGGAGCGTTATACGCTGCGGGATGAGGGCGTGGAGCTCTTTCAGAAGGGGGAGTATGCCGCCGCGCTGGAGAAATTTGAAGCGGCCATGGATGCTTCCAAAGGAGAGGTCTCGGAGCTGCAGTATGATCTTCTTAAATACAGCACGGAATGCCGCCTTCGCCTCGAAGATTATGAGGGAGCCAGGACCGGATATGAAGCATTGATGCAGCTGGATGAGGATACCGGTGATCAGGCACAGTATCAGGCACTGCTGGATGAGATGGACGGTATGGAAGTCGTAAGGGACGCGAAGCTGCTGATCGAAGAGGGCGAGTATGAGGCAGCGATGGAAATGCTGGAGCCCTATGCCAGACTTGACGGATCCATCACCGGAAAGGCTGCCTGGTTCGATATGGCAGTATGTGAGGAGCATCTGCAGCATTATGAAAAAGCAGCGGATCTCTTTGCACAGTTCCTGAAGGATTATCCGGGAGACGAAGCAGCAGATAAGGAGTACCGTTTCTGCAGTTCGCGCTGAGAGACCCGGGGATCCGGGTCGTCAGTCATGGTCCCATGGCTGACCGGCAGATAAAGGAGCAGATATGAGCGAAACAAAGCAGTCTATCTATGAATATATGGCATCGCAGATCCATGACGGAGAACTGCCGGCCAGCTTTTCCCTCCCGCAGGAGGAAGGAACTGCCGGCCAGCTGAAGTGGTCAGACGGAGCCATGGACGGAATGTATATCTACCATACAGCGCACGGGGAGCTTCCGAAAGAAGCTCTCGATTCTGTTTCAAGGGCGGTACAGGATGCTTCTTCCGGGGATATGGAGCGCGCGGACCGCAGCTTTGCAGATCTGATCCGCCGGTTTCAGGCTATTGCGGTCACAGATACACTTCTTGACTATATCACGGAGCATGAGGAGTCGCTGAATGCGGGCAATATTTACCGTTTCGCGATCCATCTGATGATAGAGTCCCCGGAAAGAGAAGAAGTAAAACTTGGTCTTGCGTTGATGCAGCTGTTTGACAGCAGTGAAGAGATACTTCGGGATATTATCCGGAGTCTGGGGCTTTCAGACGAGTTTACTCTCTATTCCTTGCTGAATATGCTGCGATGGGAGAACGCCGATGAGGAGGTCTTTGAGCTGGCGAGGCATGTGCACGGCTGGGGAAGGATCCATGCGGTAGAAAGGATGGATCCTGCCACACCGCAGATCAGGGACTGGCTGCTTACGGACGGGATACGCAATGAAGTCATGCCCGAGTACTCGGCCCTTACTGTCTTTAACAAAGCCAGGGTGGATGAAAGACTTCGGGAAGATCCGCTGGATCCGGCTCGTTTCCGGGCAGCCGGAGACGTGCTGTCTGCCTTGCTCAGTGAAGGGCCGGTGGCAGGGATCTCTGCCGTGGAGGGCGCCGCCGGCGTCCTGCTTCATTACCTGGACCAGGCGGACAGGCAAAAGCTCATGATCCGTGATTATGAGCTGGTCTCACAGATCTATTATTATACTGCCGCAAAAGGCGGGAAAGACCGCATCATGGCATCGCTTTCCGAGCGGTCATCCGCCATGCTCCATACACCTGCAGCTGAGGAGTGTGTCAGGGCGGCGCTGAAAGAAGGAGAGGGTATCGAGCTGGCTGTCGCGCTGGGGATCCCATACCAGAAGGAAGTCTTCCTGCTGATGCAGAAGGATTTCGAGCATAATTATCGCTGCTGCGGATACCTGATGGATGATCCTGTATGGTCAGAAGCAGTACTGGATCTTTACCGTAAACGGATCCGGCTGGAGGATCTGGAAGATGATCCCAGGGATGAGATGGGACTCGGAGACGGCTGGGCAGACTATGTGAGACTTGATGTGCTGCTGGAAGCCATGAAGGGCGAATGCCGGACAGCGGGCGATATCCTTATGAAAACGCTTGGCGCGCCGACGGTCCGGACCCGGTATCTTACTCTGCAGTGCCTGAAAGACTGGACACAGAAGGCCGGGCAGCCGCTGAGCGCCCTTTCAAAACGGATATATGACCGGCTGCGGGAAGTGTATGAACGCGAGCCCAGAGAGGATCTGAAAGGACAGATGAAAGCACTTCTGGAACACTGAGGCTGTTTTACCGGTCCGTCCCGGACAAATGATGAAAGCCGCGGATCCTGTTTGCCTGATCAAAAAAACTGTGTATCGGAACATCTTGCCCGATACACAGTTTTTATTACTTTTCCATTTCCCTCAGTTCCGGCAGCACAGTCAGGAGCATGGTCGTAAACGCTGCAAGGCCGCCGATGACATTGGATATAGGTTCGGCAATAAAAACGCCGTTGGTACCGAGTCCGAAATACCGTGGCAGCAGGATCGTCAGCGGTACGACAATGATCACTTTCCGGAACAGTGAGAAGAATATTGCCTTGTTTTTCTTTCCCAGTGCCTTGAATGTTGCCTGCGCACTGTGCTGAAAGGTCATGAAGATAAACGCGAAAAAATACAGGTGCATGGCAGGCAGCGCGACAGCGGTAAGCACCGGGTCTGCCGTGAAGACCTTCAGCAAAACAGCGGGGAAGCGTTCTACAGCGAGCCAGCAAAACAGAGTATATATGCCTGCGGAAAGCGCCATGATCTTTATGCTTTCACGGACGCGCGCCGGACGGCGGGCACCGTAATTGTAGCTCAGGATCGGAGAGGCACCTTCGACGACGGCAAATACAGGGACTTCCATGACCTGCCGCAGGGAAGAAAGGATCGTCATGACAGAAACGTAGATCTCCCCGCCCCAGGTCATCAGGACACTGTTGCAGACGGCTGTGACCAGGCCGTTTGTGAACTGCATGACGAAAGCGGAGAGTCCCAGGCTTATGATATTAAGAGATGTTTTGAATTCGGGCAGCAGGCGCTGTCCTTTCCGCTGCAGTCTGTAGACTGCGGCAGAGGAGGGACTGGTGAGAAAACGGAACGCGAAAAGCGCTGAGAGTCCCTGGGACAGGATGGTCGCCAGTGCAGCACCCCGCACCCCGAGACCAAGTACAAAGATGAAGATCGGATCCAGAAGGATATTGGCGACTGCGCCAATGGTCACGGTGAGCATGCCGACCTGGGAAAAACCCTGTGCGTTGATGAATGGATTCATCCCTGTCGCGGTCATGACAAACAGTGTACCGAGAATGTAGATCCTGAGATACGCGAGAGCATAGGGGATGGAAAGATCGGATGCCCCGAAAGCATACAGGATCGGTCTGGCAAATACAGATCCCAGGATCATCAGCACGAGACCTGTCATGATCTCGAGACGGAAAGATGTGTTCATGATGCGTGTTGCCTCGTCATCCCGCCTGCGCCCGCGCGCAATGGCAAAAAGAGGAGCCCCGCCGCTGCCGTAAAGGTTGGTAAAGGCAGTGATGAGCGTGATCACCGGGAAACAAAGCCCGATGCCGCCCAGTGCTGCAGTACCTTCTCCCGGGATCCTGGCAATGTAGATACGGTCTACGATGGAGTAGAGCAGATTGATCACCTGTGCCACAAACATCGGAACCGCCTGCTGCGCGATATTGACAGCAGTATTTCCGTTTTCGAAATCTACCTGTTTCATAAACAATATCATAACAGAAAGCGTGTGAAACTGCACATCTTTCTGCAATGAATCTGCAATACACATATTGCCCAACAGGCACAAATGATGCTATGATGTAAAGACTGCATCACAGGGAAATAATGCTTTTTTATGCCTGGTCCGGCGGTGAATAACGCCGCTGTCTGCAGGCAGGAGGAAAACGATGATACTGGCCGTCGATATGGGCAATTCCAACATTAAGATCGGTGTGGCGAAGGATCCCCGGAACATAATAGAGGAGCGCGTGACGACTTCCTATAACAAGTCCAGTCTTGAATACGCGACAGATATTATGTCGGTGCTCAACTTCCATGATATCTGCAAGGCGGAGCTGGAAGGCGCCATCGTTTCTTCGGTCGTTCCCCCGCTTACAGGGATCTTCTCTTCAGCGATCCGCAAGGTACTGGGACTGGAACCGATGGTCGTTTGTCCGGAGATGAGGATGGATATTTCCCTGAAGCGCTTCAAGTATCCGAAAGGTGTCGGTGCGGACCTGATCGTCGGTGCGGAGGCGGCTTATACGCATTATCAGGCACCCTGCATCATCGTCAACCTGGGCACTGCCACCACGATCACCGCGGTAGACAGTAAAGGAGATTTCCGGGGAGGATTGATCCTGCCCGGCGTGATGAGCGGCGTGAAAGCCCTTTCCGGCAGTACTGCGCTGCTTCCGGAGATCAGCCTGGAAAAACCGGGCAGATGCCTCAGCCAGAATACCGAGCAGTGTATCCGCGGCGGCATCGTCTATGGTACAGCAGGTTCGATCGATGCGGTCATAGACCGTATGGAAAAGGAACTGGATGGTGCCCCGACGGTGATCGGGCTCGGCGGTATGGCGCGTTTTATTCTGCCATATGTACAGCACAAGGTGGTTCGGGATGACGCACTCCTGATGAAGGGACTGCTGAAGCTGTACGAGCTGAACAAAGACTGAAGCCTGGCTGCAAGGCAGCTTTTCCGATGCGGCCAGAGGCAGTCTGACAGTAAACAGATACAGGAATACTATGGATAAGAATACAAATCTGAAAAACGAGATCGAGAAACGGCGTACTTTCGCCATTATTTCGCACCCGGATGCCGGCAAGACCACACTGACGGAGAAGTTTCTGCTTTATGGAGGTGCCATCAACCTGGCCGGAACGGTCAAGGGAAGGAAGGCTGCAAAGCATGCCGTCTCCGACTGGATGGAGATCGAGAAGGAGAGAGGTATTTCCGTTACCTCTTCAGCCATGCAGTTTGAGTTCGGCGGCAAGGTGATCAATATCCTGGATACACCGGGACATCAGGATTTCTCGGAGGATACCTACCGTACCCTGATGGCGGCGGATTCCGCCGTCATGGTCATTGACGGCAGTAAGGGCGTTGAGGCGCAGACCATCAAGCTCTTCAAGGTATGTGTCATGCGCGGGATCCCGATCTTCACTTTTATCAATAAGTTTGACCGGGAAGCAAGAGATCCGTTTGAGCTGCTGAGTGAGATCGAGGACGTGCTGGGGATCCATACCTGCCCGATCAACTGGCCGATCGGATGCGGCAAGAACTTCAAGGGCGTCTATGAACGGGAGACGGAGACCGTCATTACCTTCAAGGCCGAGCAGGGCGGTGCAAAGGAACTGGAGAGCCATACCTATCCGATCAGCGACCCATCGCTCAGAGATATCATAGGGTTCATGAACTATGACAAACTGACGGAGGATCTCGAACTGATCGAAGGCGCCGCCGACGAACTTGATCTGGACAAGGTCCTGCACGGACAGCTCAGCCCGGTCTTCTTCGGTTCTGCCCTTACAAATTTCGGTGTGGAGCCGTTTTTGAACAGTTTTCTGAAAATGACGGTGCCGCCGCTTCCCAGAAAGAGCGACCAGGGCATGATCGATCCTTTTGAGGAGGGCTTCTCGGCTTTCGTATTTAAGATCCAGGCCAATATGAACAAGGCACACCGGGACCGCGTTGCATTCATGCGGATCTGTTCGGGAAAGTATGAAGCCGGAATGGAAGTCAACCATGTGCAGGGCGGACGCAAGCTTCGCCTGACCATGCCGACGCAGATGATGGCCGATGAGCGTCAGATCATCCATACGGCGTATGCCGGTGATATCATCGGCGTGTTTGACCCGGGCATCTACAGCATCGGTGACACCTTATGTGTTTCGCAGTCAAAATTCCGGTATGAGGGTATTCCGACCTTTGCACCCGAGCATTTCGCAAGGGTCCGGCAGCTGGACACCATGAAACGCAAGCAGTTTCTGAAGGGCGTGATGCAGATCGCCCAGGAGGGCGCCATCCAGATCTTCCAGGAGCTGGGTTCCGGAATGGAGGAGATCATCGTCGGTGTTGTAGGCGTACTGCAGTTCGAGGTGCTTCTCTATAGGCTGAAGAACGAGTACAATGTGGAGGTCGGCCTGGAGCAGCTCCCCTATGAGTACGTCCGCTGGATCGATGATCCGCAGAATGTCAATATCGACCGGATCCAGGGCACCAGTGACATGAAGAAGGTGCAGGATCTGAAAGGCCGCCCGCTGCTGCTGTTTGCGCATGAGTGGAGTCCGCGCATGGTACTTGAGCGAAATGAAGGCCTGAAGCTGTCGGAGTTTGGTTCGGCGCAGGATTGACAGATATCCGGGGTGTCCCGGAATGATAATAAACAGGAGATGATATCAGATGGAACAGGATAGAAAGAACAGGATCAGGGCTTATATCGAAGCGCATACGGATGAAATGATCGAAGATATCTGCGCGCTGTGCCGCATCGATTCCGTAAAGGGCGAAGCGAAAGACGGCATGCCATACGGAGAAGGGCCGTATCGCGCGCTGATGGCCGCGAAGGATCTGTGTGAGCGCTATGGATTTGCCACGAAGGAATATGCTGACCGTGTGGTCTCTGCTGACCTGAACAGTGGCGAACGCTGCCTGGATATCCTTGCGCATATGGACGTAGTGGCGCCCGGCGACGGCTGGACGGTGACGGGACCTTTCGAGCCTGTCACGAAGGACGGCACGATCTTCGGCAGAGGATCTTCGGATGACAAAGGACCGGCAGTGGCGGCTCTCTATGCGATGCGTGCCGTGAAGGAACTGGGATATCCGGTGAGCAAAAACTGCCGGCTGATCCTCGGATCTGATGAGGAATGCGGCAGCTCGGATATTCCGCATTACTATGCGGTGGAACCTGAAGCGCCCATGACCTTCAGTCCGGACGCGGAATTTCCGCTGATCAACGTAGAGAAAGGCCAGTTCCGCGGAGAACTGACCGCATCTGTCGGAAAGGGGGAAGGGAACAGACGCCTCATCTCCTTCGTCAGCGGTGATACGATCAACATCGTGCCCGGAAAGGCGGAAGCAATCGTGGCAGGATTTGCCGAGGCGGAGATCCGGGCTGCGCTCAATGCCGTCATGAATGAGATCGATGCCGATTATGAACTCAGCTTCGAATACGATGAGGAACAGTCGGAGACAGTGATCTTTGCCGAGGGTGCGCCGGCCCATGCCTCCACGCCGGAAAATGGTGTAAATGCAGGTGTGATCCTGCTGCAGCTCCTGGCACAGCTTCCTTTCGACAGTGAGGAAATGGTTACGGCAATACAGGGAATGGCGCGCTTTTTCCCCTTCGGAGATCACCATGGCGCCGCGCTGAAGATCGATATCTGCGATGATCTTTCAGGCTATACGAGCGTTTCGCCGGATATCTTCCGGGGAGACAGCTCTTCGCTGTCTGTCCGATTTGATGCACGGACTTCCGTTGCGGCGACAGAAGAAAACACAATTCTTGCGGCAAAGGCGTGTGCCGAGAATGCCGGATTTGTGTTCTCCTTCGATTTCAACCCCGCCCATGCTGTGGCGGAAGACACTCCCTTTATCCATACTTTGCTTTCTGCTTATACCGAGGTCACCGGAAAAGAAGGCCGGTGTGTGGCCATTGGCGGAGGCACCTATGTACATGGCCTGCAGAACGGTGTTGCGTTCGGCGCGGTGGGGGAGACGACAGATACCCATATGCACGGACCGGATGAATTTATGCTGATCAGTGAACTGCAGGATGCGGCTGTTATCTACGCGCTTTCCATCTGTGAACTGTGCAGATGACCCTTTTTGTGGTGAAAGCCCAAAACGGCGCTGAATCTCTTGCGAAAAAACACAAGATGTAGTACGATTAGAGTGTATTTGAAAAGATACACTCTTGTTTTTTTTACATTATTCCGGGAGGTTAATATGTACGAACAGACAAAAGCTGCGCCCAATGCACTGAGCACTGCCAGCCTTTTGTTCGGCATCCTGGCGCTGCTGACCAGTATAACGGTCGTAGCGGTCCCGTTCACTGCCAGTCTGGCGATCACCTTTGCATGGCTTTCCCGCGGCAACAAGCGGATGAATGGCAGGGCGGTCGCAGGCAATGTGATGGCGATCGTCAGCATCGTTTTGGGAATTACCGTACTGATCGCACTTGTATTGGCACTGATCAGCTGGCTGCACGGTGCTGCGACAGGCGGGACGATCGAACAGCTGGAGCCCTATTTTGAACAGCTGAAGCCGTATCTGGATCAGTTGGGCATACCGTATCAGCTGGGGAGGTGATCGCATGATGAAAGTCAGAGAGATAAAAGCCCTTGCCAGAGAAACACTGATCGGCCGTTATGGCACCCTGATCATTGCGGGGATCCTTTCGGCACTTCTGATCCTTTTATCTGCAGCGATCGCACTTGCGGGACTTGCTGCGGCGGTAAACTGGTCCGGCATCCTGGCAGGACCGGACGGACAGGGGGTCCGGATCACGGCTCCCGGTATCGATGCCACTATTAATTCACCGGTACAGGCCAGTGTGCCCCTGATGGCAGCCGGCGTGATGGTCTTCACTCTGTTTTTGATCCTGACCGTGATCCTTGTGATCTGGCTCGGTATCGGCAAAAGGAAGCTGATGCTCAATATCTGCCGGGGAGATAAGTACGGTATCGGGGATATTTTCTATGGTTTTTCCGCGGAAGCGCATCCGTTCAGGGTCATCCTGACTTCGATCGCACGCTTCCTGATCCATAACCTGGTCGGACTGATCGCTTTAGGAATTCTGGCGGGTATCCAGTATGCTTCGGCTCATTCTGCCGCGGCAACGCCCCAGCAGTTCCGGATCATTCTCTATGTCGCGCTCGCCGTGCTGATACTGATCCAGCTGAATGTGGATCTGGGATTCGCCTTTGCGGAGCTCAGCATCATCGATCGTCCGGAGACACGGATCGGTGCGGCGCTCGGTCATTCCCGCGCTGTTACGAAGGGCAGGAAGATCAAGCTCATCTGGATGATGACGTTCAGTTTCATCTTCTGGATCCTTCTGATGAGCATCTGCCGTTTCACTGCGCTTTGGATCGTGCCGTACATTCGTGCCGCGTTTACGGTACTATACCTTGATGGTGACGGTTCTGCCTGGCAGATCCCGGCTAACCGGCCGTCTTACCAGGCAGCTGCTGTGACTGCTCCGGAGCCTGTACCGGCACCGCAGCCGGAGTCTGCGGCCCAGCCGGAAAACGCACCTCAGCCCGAGCCGGAGCCAACGCTTCAGCCCGAGCCGGTACCAGCGCCACAGCCTGAGCCGGAACCGACACCCCAGCCGGAACCTGTGCCTGTTTCCGAGCCGGAGCCCGCGGCTGCTGCCGAACCTGTTCCGGTTCCTGCAGCTGAGCCTGTTCCGGTAACTGCCCCGGATCCGGTGCCGGCCCCTGTTCCGGCAGCAGAGGAGATACCCGCACCTGCAGCGGCAGCACCGGCGGCTGTACCGGAGCCTGCGCCTGCGGCGCCTCTGGTAGAAGAGTCAGCATTTGACAAGTGGTTCAAGGATGCGTATAAGGAAGTCCTTGAAAAGCCGGCCGGTGCCGGAACGGACCAAACATAAACGGAGGATACCAGATGAAATGCCCATATTGCAGTTCGGATGATACAAAGGTCATCGATTCCAGACCTGCGGACGATAACACTTCGATACGCCGCCGGAGACAGTGCGAAGCCTGCGGAAAGCGCTTCACCACCTATGAGAAGCTGGAAACGATGCCGCTGATGGTCATCAAAAAGGACAACAGCCGGGAGTCTTATGACCGGTCCAAGATCGAAGCAGGTGTAGTGACATCCTGCCATAAACGGCCGGTCTCGACCGAGCAGATCTCAAGGATGATCGATGAGATCGAAAATGAAGTTTTTGCTATGGGAGAGAAGGAGATCCCTACTTCCGTGATCGGCGAAAAGGTCATGAAGCGGCTGAAGGATATGGACGAAGTGGCATATGTGCGTTTTGCCAGTGTTTACCGTGAATTCAAGGACGTCAATACTTTTATCGATGAGATCGGCAAGCTTCTGAAGACGGAGAAGAAAGCAAGGGCTAAAGCCAATGCTGATAAACTTTAAGTCTCTGCTTCCGACGGCGTATGTGGCAAGCATCTATGACTATGATCTCAGCGCTGCATACGCGCGCGGAAAGCGGCTGATACTCTTTGACATCGACAACACGCTGGTGCCGCACGGGGCACCGGCGGACGATGCGGCAAAAGCCTGGTTCATTTCGGGGAAGGAGCAAGGTTTTTCCTTCTGCGCGATCTCAAACAACCGGGAGCCGCGTGTAAAAAACTTCTGTGACGCAGTCGGAGTTCCGTACGTATATAAAGCCCGCAAGCCGTCCGCAAAAGGATATGAGCATGCCCTCGGCAAGTGCGGGGCATCCGCGTCGCAGGCGCTGTTTTTCGGAGATCAGATCTTTACGGATATCTGGGGCGCAAATCGTGCCGGGATCGATTCTGTTCTTGTCCGTCCTGTCGACCTTTCGACTGACGAGATCCAGATACGCCTCAAGCGGATCTTTGAAAAGCCGGCCATAAAGGCCTTCTTTCGGGAGAAAGGGCTTGCAATTTATGACCATTTCCATTAGAATAGTCACGTTATAATGATATATTATCGATGAAGCATGTATAAAATATTAGCGGAGGATATAACATGATCTCAGCAGGCGATTTCAGAAACGGAATTACAGTAGAAATTGACGGACAGGTCCTTCAGATCGTTGAGTTCCAGCACGTCAAGCCGGGCAAGGGTGCCGCATTTGTCAGAACCAAGCTTAAGAACGTTATCAACGGCGGCGTTGTGGAGCGTTCTTTCCGTCCCACTGAGAAGTTCCCGGCAGCGCACATTGACAGAGTTGATATGCAGTATCTGTATGCTGACGGCGACCAGTATAATTTCATGAACACCGAGACTTATGATCAGATCTCCCTGACACAGGATGTCGTCGGCGATGCCATGAAGTTCGTCAAGGAGAACGATATCTGCAAGATCTGTTCCTATCAGGGCAACGTCTATTCCGTAGAGCCTCCGATGTTTGTAGAGCTGGAGATCACCGATACGGAGCCCGGGTTCAAGGGTGATACCGCGACCGGTGCCAACAAGCCTGCTATCGTCGAGACCGGTGCACAGATCGCTGTTCCGCTGTTTGTCAATATCGGAGACAAAGTGCAGATCGATACACGTACCGGTGAGTATCTCAAGAGAGTGTAATGATGTACAGAATAATTGATCTTCTGAGCAATATTTGCGGAGACGCGTTTGCCAAAGCCGGCTATGATGCCGGCTTTGGTCGTGTTAATGTGAGCAATCGGCCGGACCTTTGCGAATACCAGTGCAACGGAGCCATGGCACTCGCCAAAAAAGAACATAAGAAGCCGATCGACATTGCCGCTGAGGTCGCGTCGCTCCTGCAGTCTGATGATGCATTTACCAAAGTGGAAGCCTGTATGCCCGGTTTCATCAACATGGATGTCAGTGCGTCGTTTCTTGCCGGATATCTTTCCGATATGGCTGAGAGCAGGGACGGAGGGCTGATCCCGGCTGAGCATCCGAAGCGCGTGATCGTGGACTACGGTGGTGCCAATGCCGCCAAGCCGCTGCATGTCGGGCATCTTCGTTCCGCAGTCATCGGCGAGTCACTGAAACGGATCGGCAGAGCACTGGGCAACGACATGATCGGCGATGTACATCTCGGTGACTGGGGCCTTCAGATGGGGCTTATCATAGAGGAGCTGAAAGATCGGGGACAGACAGAGTTTGACTTAAAAGATCTGGAAGAGATCTATCCGGCTGCTTCCGCCAAGTCAAAAGCCACGGACGGTGACGGAAAGCTGACCCCTGAGGCGGAGAGCTTCCGGGCGCGCGCTCTTCATGCGACAAGCCTGCTGCAGAGCGGAGATCCGTACTGTATCGCGGTTTGGAAACGGATCATGGAATTGTCCCTGGCCGATCTAAAGAAAAACTACGATGCGCTGGACGTACACTTTGAGCTTTGGAAGGGTGAGTCCGATGTGCAGAAGTACATTCCCGACATGCTGGAAGATCTTGAAAAGCGTGGTATTGCCCACGAGTCCCAGGGCGCGCTGGTCGTGGACATCCAGGAAGAAGGCGACTCCAAGGAGCTGCCGCCCTGCATCGTACGCAAATCGGACGGCTCTGCCCTTTATGCTACGACAGATCTTGCGACACTGGTGGAGCGGGAAAAGCTCCTTTCTCCGGATGCATATATCTATGTTGCGGACAAGCGTCAGGACCTCCATTACCTGAGCTTCTTCCGAGTTGCAAAGAAGGCGGGGATCGTAGGACCGGATAAAGATCTGAGCTTCCTGGGCTTTGGCACCATGAACGGGAAGGATGGTAAGCCGTTCAAGACCCGTTCCGGCGGTGTGATGCGCCTGGAGGTACTGATCAAAGACATCAGCGATGCGGTCTACGAGAAGATCCGTGCGACCCGCGGCGATGATGAGATCTCAGAAGCAGAAGCAGCCGAGATCTCCCGGATCGTCGGCCTTGCGGCACTCAAATATGGTGATCTCTCGAACCAGGCATCAAAGGATTATGTGTTCGACATTGACCGGTTCACCAGCTTCGAAGGCAATACGGGTCCGTATATCCTTTATACGATCGTCCGGATCGGCAGTATCCTGCATCGTTACGGCGGAGATATAATGGCTGCGGAAGACCGGGTCCGGCAGGCACTGGAAACATCTCCGGACGCAAAGGCGCTCGCATTGGTACTTTCCCGCTATAATGAGGCAGTGCAGTCAGCCTGGGAGCAACTCGCGCCTCATAAGATCTGCCAGTTTATTTATGAGCTT